>Ga0163217_1058957_pt1 | contig 15105 bp, 7 predicted proteins | sample SynspAceP_FD_185933 | JGI IMG/M metagenome (GOLD analysis project Ga0163217, IMG submission 185933) | Saline lake microbial communities from Ace Lake in Antarctica - Synechococcus sp. Ace-P (PacBio error correction) | ecosystem: Environmental > Aquatic > Non-marine Saline and Alkaline > Saline ...
AGAAGTAGACTTTATAGTAGCAAGCAATGGAGGATTTAGGCGAGAGATGACTGGAATCCAACTACTGATCAACGCTCTATGATGTCCACATGGTGTTGTACTCATATGCGACTTCTGACTTAAACCATAAGGATAAGCGTTTATTGCCCTGTGTTTAGGAAACAGGTTTAAAGTGCCCGTTTTATTGAAAAGTTTGAGTCCCTGCGCTAATATATTGGAGAGAGCTCTATGTCTGCCCTGTCGAGCAGAGGCTAATTGTAGAAACAAACGCCGAAAGAGGAAAGGGAGGCGTTTTTGTGTCAAGGAATAAGGTAAATAAAACACGCAGCGAAGAGCGAGACCTTGCATTATTGAGGTCTCTTGGTTACACTTGTCCCAGCGTCTTACGACCTCAATCGGGTGATAGGGTTTAATATTTTAAAATAAAACGATGAAAATTCATGCAAGCGAGTCGGCAATCCAAATTACCGGTTGACCGGAAATACGACTTAAATTACATTTTACCTGATAATTCAATAACAGGCAATATGTAGCTTATTTGTGTGAGCCACAGAACAAAAATCAGAAAGCAGCGCACAAAAAACTTCTAGATCTATGACTTCGGTTCAATGTGATACGAAGCCTTAATTGGTTGGCACGAGTGTGTCGAAATAAAAGGACATTTTTAAAGGCTGTTTTGAGCGCTTTAGTGATTTTTAAGATAAGAAAATTGAGTCTCGAGTACCAGGTTCCAGAGTAAAAAATTTGAAAAAGACCGCTCCTTTTGATAAAACCCCAATGGGCACAGGACTCCCCATGCTCTTCTCACGTGAGCATGACTTTGCCTTTTTCTCTTTTTGATATAATTATTCCCTGATTGCGCAGTTTTCTGCTGAATGGAAAACAGTTAAAATTATTGCCGCTTGCTGTGCTCTAGGTGTAATGAGTAGTGTACTTTCCCAATGCCTCATATCTCTGGATCACTGTATTTAGTGCCACAGCAAGAAGTGGACTGTACTGGTCTGATCCTTTGATTTTTTGGATCTATATAGACTTATGAACATTCAAGAGTCTGCATTGTGAGGGGCTGTAGTGACAACAGTTAATCTCTAAGACGGGGGACCATGCAAAACTCGCGGTTTGTTGAAGAAGGTGAGTATTAGAAGTAACGCCGGCAAGGGCTGCATTTACCTAGAAATGCGAAGCTATCATGAAATTAACGCAAGCTTTAAACGACCGTAATCGTTAGGGTCATATCACCAGCACAACAGTCTGCTGGCCATAGAGATTGTGTCTCGTCCCCGCAAAGATATTATACGAATTCTTTATCATGTCAATATTAGCAGAATATTATAGTCCTCACTCGTTGCTCGGTTCAAAGAACAAAGCAGCAAAAACTTCATCTCATCAAGCTTATGATAGTTCAAGCCCACTTAGCGGGCAGTTACCAAGAAAGTGCCTAGTGAGCCTGGAGTTTGAAAGACATAGGATAGGCACTAATGTAATATAGTCAATCCGCTCGTGTTGGCTTTAAAGAAAGAAAGCGGCTACAATATTTTGGGCTTATAAACTGCAGCCGCTCGGCCCCATTCATAGGCAACTTGTCACTGTTTTATCTGAATTGTGAAGTAGACTAAATATCGCATGTATTGTACGGTCTTATGTGAGCACAAGCCAAATATTGGTGATTTTTTCTCTAATGGATGAGTTTATTATTTGGCTACCAGAGAGATGATAAACATCTAGCAACGTTTTCTGAAACTCCTTATTGTTTTTTGTCAAACTATGAAAAGTGCAAAAATGGCTGATAAATATAATAGTTAGAGCAGTTTATTGTACCACTTCCTCCAATTTGTTCTCTATTCCTCTCAATATCAATTTTAAAATAATGCACATCATTGATGATATTCAAAAAGAGGCGATGGCACACGAGGTATCCATGCAAAAAGGAATGCAAGTGACATGAAACAATATACCTATCACGCCACAGTCCATTGCAACAGCGAACTAAGCGAGCTCTTTCCCTAGATCATCCATTTAACGCTTATATAATGTTCAAATTAATTAGGAAGTCTGGTCCCAAAGAGAGAGCAAATAACACAACATTGGGCCGCATCCTACAGAATGGGTAGCACAAGATGGCCGCAATGGGTTGAAAGAGAAGGAAGTGCAGAAGGTGGTGGCGTCAGAAGATTGGCTTGAAGCGTTATATTCATTTGAGATAATGAATGGTGGGAGTCGGTCTTTTCCTGTATAATGTAGTTTAGGTCGGTTTCAAGAGCGCAAATGTTTCTATCAGACAACATTTGACGAGAAAACGCAATTCGTAGATAACACAACATGCTTAATAATTCCTAGGTGTTAACAACACAGGTATGACAATCTGAATGGTACTACCCGAAATTTATTTGTAATCCAAAAAGATCCCCATATTTCGCTCAATGAGTAAGTCCCTTTTTCAATACTCCAATTTTCAAAGTGCTCTATACAAACTAATAGCTAATCACCAACCAGAACTAACCAGATAAAGGCCGGCAATGTCTGTTTAAAATGGGAAGCTTCGCGAAGTCATCTAATTATACACTAACATTGCGGATATTAGCTCGAGATTTTTGGTAGCGCTGAGTAAGCTTATAAAAAGCTGCTGAGCGAAAGTAGGACAGAACCCGCGTTCCCGCAATACACGCCGCTAGTTAGCCGCAAAAAGGCGAAGTGGGGTAAAAACCAACGTCAATTGCTCTAGAATGGACCGTTTAAAGTGGGGTAATGGCTTCAATCCTCAAGGCGGTTCTAAAAGCGCTGAACACTCAGAACGAAACGAGGAGGGCATGGGGAAAATAAAGAAAGAGAGAGAAAAAGTGAAACGCAGATGATTCCGGCTATTAATTCTTATAACGAATTCGGGTTGTTTACTAAGATTCGCACAACAATTGAGTGGCCTTTTCCTAGTGGCATGGAACTCCTTGCAAACAGGTCTCCCCAAATCAGTCATAAAAGTTAGCTCCGAGTAACGATAGAGATATAAAGTCCCGTTCGGCAAGAGATGTTTTTATGCGATTTAAAATCCTCAATTTCGCGGATGACATTTCGACGTTAAATCAACTGCACTCGTGATTGAGGCAGGTTTGAGCAGCTGTGTTGAGTACAGACGCTGCCAACGTGCGTTATAGAGAAGCACAACAAAGGGGTTCTCATCATGACAACCGATGTTACTTGATTGACTCTCTCGAGCAAAAATACAACCATGCACCGTGTTAGTGCACTTATTTGCGCGCAATATTATTGTATCACGCAGAATGAATACAGCGTACCTAAGCGTTTTATCTAGATCGGTTGTTTTGCCTCACCCTCACTTGGCACGTGTTGAACGCGCTCTTATAAACCTCGCCGTACAGTTAGCTCGAAATTGATTGCACCCGCCATGAATAATATCTTGCATACTAATCTCTTACAGAAGAACTAGACTGGCGAAACCTTCTCTTCGTTGTAGTTTGACTGTTGAAGATGCCTGAAGAAAAGGCCTCGACTCTTGCAAGTCTTAGATAATATGTGCCTATAATTCAATTTTATGCGGGGGGGGTTTTTTTCTCTCTGTTTTTTTTCCTTTTTTTGCTTCTTGGCTCTACTACCTTATAATAGGCCGGCTTAAGCGCTCCTATCGTCGCGTCATATGGACTACATGTAGAACTCCTTGCTCAATTGAACCACCCATTCCAGCACAATGTCAAATACGTCGTCTAATCTCGATTTAGACTTAATCTTGCTCTTGACATATATTAACTTGATTTAGAGTAGAGAGCCGAGTATTCTGTACGCTACTTCACAGATCTGTTTGAGATGATAGCGGGCATTATAACATTCTTACTCGCCAATAGTGTCAATGTGATATTGTTGATGTATTTAACTCAGTTCGCATGTAATGCCATGCACGGTGCTTTCTCTTTATTTGCGAGGAGGAGATTACATAATTTTTTTGAGAGGAATGTATGATTGAGAGATATCCACGAAGATAGAGTAAGAGAGAGTGCATTTAGGTACAACATATGTACACAGCAAGTCTGTCCACTCTGATATTGTTTTGTATACTAACTGAGGCAGTCAACATTAGAGTACGTATCGCATGTTTCTCTCCGAGGCAATCTATGTAGAGCATATGTGCGCTCCTAGGAATTTAGATTGACATTCATGTGGGAGGAAGTATTTCCATTCTTCCTTATCTATACAATGTTAAATACCGTATCGGAACGCATGCGACCTTATTGTTAATGTTCTAACCTCATGCTCACGCCTTGTGATGAGACTGTCTCTCTTTTCAACACCTTTTCAGGACTGATGCATCTTTGGGCCATAGACCGCTTTCGGATACTCTGCTCTATCTATTGCAGTGAAAATTTGCTCGCTGTTCGACAATGATAATTTTCTGTAACTGGAGTAGTATCCTGCTATGCAGATTATATACCTAGATAGTGTCAGTTAGACTTAACATCATCCTGCATCGTGTCGATTAAATTTAATGCACTAAGCAATATTTTGTAGTGGTCACCTCCGATCCCCATATGACCTACGACGACATCATTTGTTGGCAATTCGATCCGTCTCAAATTTTCTAGTACACAGATGTCCTGTATCGGAGCTGGTTCAGAGACAATATGTCATGCACACGCACCGAGCCAGCTTAATCACTGAGATGCGAGTGAAACACATATCTCACTTTAGATGAGCATCACGATGACTTCGCACAAGCACTCTGAATCTATATCTCATTCGCTATTATCCGGGAATCTAATAACACAAGGAGAAAAGATGACAGTCTTTTTATGAGCGTTGTGTATAGTTTCTTTTAGTCAACTCAGAGACCATGAGCCTTAAACTCGAAGCGAGACACTATCATTGATACTATGTATTTGCACTTAGCAGCTGCCATATTGATGCCGCATTTTTAACACGCCGGTAATACTGCGTTTGGCCCTGACTGAGAGAATCGAGATGCGTAGAGAAGAAAAAAGGTCTTGTCGTTGCATGAGTCTCATAAATGTTGGTTCTTAGAACCTCGCACGAGTATCTATAAATATGACTTTTTATCCTTCAACTCAGCCAATATTCCAAGTAGAGCTCTGTATTCTTTCAGCCCATCCCATATGATGGCCAGAGACTGCAAGCAGGTATCAAGAACACGCCTAGAGAAGAAGATATAAGTAAAAGCGCTGCGTTCAACATCATCCCGAAACATGTCAATGATGTGCAAGCTTGCAGAGTTTATCGTCTCTCTCGCATCACACCATCATCCATCTATGGGCGTAACTATATACAACGTTGTCCTCTTTCACTCATTCGGGCGACATAAGAAAGTGCGAATAAATTACTATAAGAACACAAGACATGGAAAAAGAGAGCATCTTGAGCGACCTAGATGTGACTCCTGTCAGCCTTGGTACGTCCATATAGTATTTCACATCTATTATATCATATGGACAGCAATTAAATACGTTATTTTTTCTTCATAATAATCGAGCAGCGCATAAGTAGAGGTGTACCTCTTTATTTTACCTGAGAAAAGAATGCCAAACCGCACAGAGCTTCGCTCCTTCATGAGCAATGCAGTTGCACAGTTCATGCCGATCCTTTGTTTGGGTGTACAAATTTTTTGTGTGCGACAAATAGGCCTATTATATTTGTCGGTTACTTTAAATAAATGGCGCAGCCTGGTAAAGATATCCGCTGTATTTCTCGATAACTGAACATATTTTCAATCGTATTTTTATGCCATTCGCTAAACACACAATATGATTCAACCACACCGTATGATCTTTTGGTAGGGTAACACGATGAATTCTCTCTAGGCAAAATTAGCAGTTACTGCTGTTGTTCTATAACTTTTATAACCGGGGAGACTGCGAATGCACTGTTTATCCGTCATAGGCCTTATTTTAATTTTCATCCGTTTCTTGTGACACAGATAATTATCCATTATTACAGCGGGCTATCAAAACTTTCCTAACACAGAAAACGCATCCTTATAAGCCGTCCGATTATAGAATGGGACAGAAAATGAACCCAATGCCATGTAGTAACTTATCGCTCGTTTAATACCAAGTACGATATAAGTCTGACTATTATCTCCGCATGGCACCTTTTTTCTTACTCCTCTGTGCAGCTAACTCACTACATGCGTCTTTTGGGGCTATCTTCAAAACTTTCTCATCTATCATCCAAGAAACAAACACAGACATCCGCACTGTGATTAAGAGAGGAAAGACGTAAGTGAAGAAGAAAACTATAGGAAGAAAGTGATCTTAAGCAGCGTATCTCCAGAGGTGTTAAGCCGTCGTTGAGAATACATCCTAGAGACTGCCATAAAGCCGTATACTTAACCCGTTCGAATTACTTCCACTATCGTTTGGTTCCATCTTAACGAACAAAACATTAACTGGAGGAAGAGGAATGACCGTGTTGAAAAATGACGCTGTAGGATGTATAAGTGGAAAGAAGAAAGTTTTGATGGCCCTTAGTACGCGCAACATGGGGAATGTTAACGTGGAGGCAACAGATGACGGGGAAATTACACTACCATAAGATAGGCCTGGAAACACTATCCAGTGTTTGTCCAGTCTTTTATCGTGACGCTTAAAAAAGAGTGTAAATAAAGTATAAATTGCGGTTTTTGTCTGTCGCTTTGAGTTCATTTGGAACCAGCTCTTTTTGATAAAGACTCCGCCGGCGTGTAAATGAATATCTAATTATTTTAATAGACAACAGAGAACGATAAGAAAAAAAGGTCCTAGTGACGATAGAATAGATGCTCAAGCTCCTTATTCAGTGTAAAGAGTTACGAAAGTAGCATAAGCTTATTTGTACACTCAGCTTAAGGATTATCAATTTCGTAACCAATCAGATAATTCGGGGAGTAGATCCTTGTAGATATAGTTAACGAGATCGAACAATCGTGGTGTATAGAAGTTTCGATATAGATAAGAGTACACAGTTACTTTTCTAGAGCTCCTATAGTTCCACTCTTTTAAAGAATATTAGCATAAGCTATTTTGGCCAAAAAATTCCGAAAAAACAAAATTAAGAAAATATATAACTGGCAAAGTGGCATGATTAGCCGACATAGTCTTTCCGCGGTTGGAAAAGCTGCTGTCCGTGATAACTCTTATTAGTCATTTTAATTTTAAGCGCTCACTTATATCTGAGCCAGTAAATTAATAAAGAAGCTCGTCAATAATTAAATACGCATAATATTAGTAGATGTAGCATCCAGAGGCGAGTCTTCGAGATCATCTACAATTGGGGTCCGATCTTGGCTGCCCTTTCTTTGTGTAGTTTTTGTCAGTTATAATATATTCCTCACTTTCTGCGTTATGTCGTAGAACCACACGTGAGTGAGGAGTCTCGTGCACTAATGATGCGCTGTGGCACGAGGGATGGTTGTGGAGAATCAAGCGATTCTGAACATTAACAAGTTACGGTTCGGCAAGTGCTATTTGTTGTTATGTTTAAGGCCCATGTCTATTATGCTACCTCTGTCTCTAACTGCGGCGTGTGTATAAGCCGGGCTGTGCGCACGCCGATCAATGGTCGCCCAGAGGAAGGAATGTGTTGATGAGAATAATCCTGTAGTATTAAATTCCACAGTACAGATCTGACTTGCTATTATTGATGTAGTCTACCTAAGAACACAAGCTATTTAGACAGGCAAACCTTCACTATGGCTCGTTCTCATTGCTGCAGCCGGACATAAACGCAGGTCAAGTAGGAGCGTGACCAATGAATAATTCTTGAGTTTGACATCTTTACAATAAGTAAAGTCTCTAGTCTCGCTTCGTTGTGAGTTCAAAGAGCGAGACAACTAAATTTGCACAGCAAATAACACGCTGCCCTTCTATGTGCTCTTGATACCATGTCCTCGAGTTTTACTGACAGTCGAGGTTTAAGAGCACAAGTGAATTTGAGTTAGCATGACCTGCTAGTTGGCACATGGTGATTCTATCCGCCCCTAAATCTCTCGTCACTGCTGGTTCTGGTTTTTATGGAGCGCATACTGTATGATAAAGAAAACGGTTTGCAGTGACTCTTGCCCTTTCTTTGAAAGGCAATCTTGATACTGTTCAGTAATCCTCTGATTATGGTAGAATAAATATTACTGATGACTCAAGTTCTGGCCATACTTTGATCGATACTGGTGTATTATCGCGACTGAGGAATCATAGGTTAATAATTTTTAGTCCGGACAGTCACTCAGAGGATGAAATTTAGATAAGGACGAAGTCTCTAGTACTTTTAAAATTCTGAACAAAACACTGAAGTGTCAGACTATCTCTGTTGCTCAAAAAAGAGATTGTCCATTACGCAAAAAATCCTACGCATTTAACGATTCCCAAAACTTAGATGTAAATTAGGTTCCAACCGAGGAAAAAAGGCAATTCCAAATCGTTGCGGAAGATACAGTGGGCAAGTAATGTAAAGCCTGGAGAGTCTAGTGCAAACAGCACAGGTTCGAAATCTGTGGTAGCGTACGATAAGAAACTCATTTACGGTCTCAATGCCATGTCGTAATAACATTGATACGAAAATTGAAATTTCCCTGAGAAATCTAGCCAACTCCTCAGAGCACTTTGGGTGCGATTTATTCAGGGGCAATGGCTCTTCTTTGTGTTAAGAGATCGTTCAACTGAGCGCTGTTCTTACAGACGATATAGATTTATCAATGGACCATGCTACGTTATAGAAATTGTGTAATAGATTTAAATTTTGGTCGCATTCTTCCTGTCCACCTGTTATGTTTATCCAGAGTATTCCTCGCAAATCATAATATTCTCTAAATTTGTTGTAACATAACTTCTAATCAAACACATCTTTTTAACTGGTATATGCTGTAATTGTGCACAAACAGATCAATTACATAGAGCATTTACAGCATTTATTGGCGTACGACATTGCTCCCCGCTTTCATTATTAATGCTTGCGTGACTCAGTCTCTCCAATGAAAATAAAGTGTGCATAAATCACGTTATGCACAGCTAGAAAGGGTACAAAAAGAGTACTGCCGATAGAGGGCAATTTCATGAATGTGGGAAGTGAGTTTCCAATTGGCTTCGAGCCTTGGGGTCTAAGAAAGGCTAGTGACCCAGACGTACGCTTAATAAAGGCTGGGAGAATAGAAAAGACAACAAGCAATAACACGCATGAATGAAGTTCACACCGCCGAAGGAATAGATCAATGATTGCAGGAGGGTTTCTCCATAAAAGTGGGTGTTTCTTCACTAGCGGCTTCTTTCCTAAAAGCGTCGATAGAACCATACTAGACGCATAACGAGAGTATATAAAAAGACTTAGCACGAGGAGAATTGAGTAAAATACAGGCATAGTATTTCGAGAGCGGTACTTCCAAATGTATCTGGAAGGCTAACTGCCGATTTGATAGCCCGCGTCAGTCCTCCATTCCGCATGCCGAAGTCAATCGTAACACACCAAACGCGCATAGTTCTCTAAAGGCTACGGCGCAGAGTTAGATTATCAATACTATTACCATTAGAACCGGATCAACTCGTTCGTGAGCTTGTGAGAGAGAGCTATGAGCGAGAGATATGTACGACGCGTTCGAGAACTCAGCTGCCAACGTAGATGTGTAAACTCGGTGTACTTCACCTCTCTGAGCGCAGAGACCGTGTTGATAAGTGCTCTCTCATCCAGACTCAGTATAACGCCTAACGTCGAGAGATGGAAGATACACAACCAATGGTAATGAGAGAGAATATCTACCGCTCTGAGATGCTTCTACGAATTGGTTTCGTTGTTGTTAAGCTGACACTCGTTGGGCAGGGCCTGACAGGGTATAGAAAAAAAGCGGCCTTACATCGATCAGTTGCATAGCTCGATATAGAATTGATATTCGGCGCAAGATTGCCATTACTTCGTGTATTTCACACTCCTTTTCTGCTCTCTGTCTCGTTATAGTCTTAACTTCGTTTGCCTGTGCCTATAGTGTGATCTCTTCGTCCTCTGTAAAGAGCCTGAGACACATGAACGCCACTCCATCACCTGCATAATACATACGATCTGGAAATTCGGGTAATCGGCTCTATCGGCCCTGTTTTCCCTATATTTTTGCTGTTTGTCGGTTTTCTTAATCCTATCTGCGTCCAGTCAGGTTTTATACAGCCGCGTTGAACCCTACCCTGCTCGCAAAAGGCATGAAAAGCAATCTCCTCACCATCTTTTAAAACTGGCACATTACAGACTATCCCCCTAATGCCAATCGTCCGCTGTTTGCTAGATCATGTATTATTCGGTTTATCAATTCTAAGTCTCACTATAGCTTAGAGATATAGACGCGGACGAAAACCTTGTGGTCGGAATGGAGCCAAATATGGTAAGAGATTTGTACTCTATATCTCCACCATTTTCTATGCCATAATGATCGTTCATCGTGAATATACTTTAGGAGTATATAAGGATTTATTTATAAAGAAAAGTTTCTTGTATAATTGATGGAGAGAAAATAATTCGTAGGCATAATGAGATATGGGAGAACTATCGCGAACAAATCTGGAAAGAATACTACATTCCATCTACATTTTCCCATTAGATTGTATGTATTGGACGAAAGCACAGTACCGCAGTATTATTTATTAAGCTTTATCTAGCCGCACCGTTCTTTTGGAAACTTCACACTATTCATATTGAGAAAATTTGCCTCTGATCAAAGGACTCAACATCCAGCGAAGATCTTGGCCAACAAGTTGGATATTGCTTTTGCAGGTGAAATAATTAATCTCCCTGTAGTAAACATGTCGGCAGCCAATTTTATCTGTCTAGGGCCAATGAGCCATGACTTAAAGAAAAACTGCTTCTCGTTGCATGTCTGATGACTTCGGTTTAAGTTTCCATGACCCAGGCGCCCAATTGTCCCTGTGGCGTCCGCCAACGTTGAATTGCTGTCTCTAATTATAGGAGTACAAATTATCAGTGGCGTTTTCAGTAGGGTCGTATAGTAAGTTCTTAACGTAGAAATTTCGGACCTGAACTTGACCTCTAGATTATAAGACCCTATATAAAATAGTCTTTATAGACCGCCACTACATCTCGTTTTAATTCCTCTGTTGCCATGAACTATCAACAAGCATTTCTTGCCGATATTAAGAGTGCTCACAATCACCGTGAGTCCTAGATACATCACAGCGAATCAATGTGCATGGTGTTATGTAAATATTTTTAAACAAGATTCTCGCAAATCCAGAACTTCAGACCAGTATTGCAACTAAGAGAGGTCAGACCCCGGTCATTGGGCCAGTTTTAATCTACAATACATTGACTCGGTGCATAAACAGCTTATTCTATCTCACGAGAAAAAGCGGAAGATAACACATTCTTATCAAGTGCAATGCACAGCCCTGAATTGCTCATAATTCACTCACTTTCCTCTTATGAACCACCTTGCGTTTCGAGGAGAAGACACGTAAAGTCCTTCAAAGAGAGAGCCGAGGACCGCTTGTTTTGCCCTGCATGTTGTTTCTTTAATGACCTAAAAGCAGCGCTTTAAAAAAAACGCATAAGCGAAGACCATTTTAAATTGAAAATAGTGCATAAGAACTATGATATTGCTTCAATCAACGCACCCACATTTTTTCTTAGAGATTTTTTGCCCTGCCGCGGTTTGGGCTTAGGCAACAGCGCCGAGAACGGTATGTAAGTTCCCTTTTTTAGCGGCTAGGCTCGTTAAAAAGCTGTGCTCTCTATAGAGATCATACTTCAGACACCAGCTAGCCGGTAGATTCTATACTTTTTCTCGAACATATCAAGAAATATACCTAATTTCCGCCTCTGGCGTGTCAAAACACACCCATTGTACATGAACACCGGCTGCGAGGTAACTATCCCATAGAGAGGGCTACGTTAAATAGAGCAAGATGCCAGTTTAAGATGACCATCATAAGAGTCGCACACTGCGAACTGCGCTAAGTTATACTTTTGTGTCATGTCAAGCAAAACCGATCTTGCAACTCCTACCATGCGCAGTGTCAAAATGGCGAATATTCCATGCGTTCATCCAATATGCGCAGAAAGCTGAGGTAGCAATAACTATGATAATAAACTCAAAAAGCAAAAGCCACAGAAAAAACTGGCGCACACCGAATGATTCTATGTGAGATAGTTGCAGATCACGCTCTTCGCCATTTCAGCGAGTCATCCCATATGCGAATTATTTATTATCGACTCTTCTTTCTAATTTATCGCTCATTAGATAAAGTAGAAGAAGCTATCTAAATATTATACAAAATGTTTATACAGGACAAGCTATGCATACCCTGAAAATAGGCGTTCGCTTAGCTCCTGCCAGCTTTGGCGCTTTTTCGCAACTTATGTTTTTTTTGAGCACTTTTTGGCAAAACTATATTAATTGCCTTTTAAAACCCTAAAAGCCGCTTAAAAATGTCTGGAGATTTCGATAGGTACGTACCCTGCCATAACGCAATAAGTCTCTATCAAGACTTACCCGTTTCTTAAGTTCACATATGTAATTACTTAAAATTAGTATAATCGCACACCCCCGATTTTTGAAGGAGGCGAAAATGAAATACCGCAGCGCCCATTTTTTATGTTTTTTTTTTATTTTAAAATGCCGGTAATATAACGTTGCCCAGTAGCCTTGTCTAACGCGTACCAAAAAGGCAGCATCATATTTTTCATTTCCGGCCTTCGTTTTTTATATTTTTTTATAAATATAAAATCCACCTCTGTGCAGTATTCATTTGCGAGCCCTGATTCGAGGGAAAATGAACCAAGTTTCCTAACCATTAGTACTACATTCCGATATATACGACACCAATACCTTCGAATAAAAAAGCGTGACTACGATACATTATCCAGGTGGGAACCCTTTTTTTAGTGCACTCTAAGTAAGCTGGTGGCAGTACTGTTCTATCTTGCGCTACATACCATAAGACGTACTTAAAGTCCTTTATCCTACACACTAAGAAATCATCACCTCAGAACTCACTTATTAAAGACCCGTAAACTGGAGACGAGAGACGAAATAGGAGAGAGTGATGATAACGGTAGTAAGCTTTGAATGCCGTCATCAATTGGGTTACTCCCGGTAGACCCGAATTGGCGACTGAGATTATAGCATAACTTACTGAATCTCTACTTCTCCAATGCATACGAACCAAATCTGGAGAGAGCGAGGCTTATAAGGAGTAGCATGATTTAGCCTCTGATGATTAGGAAAAGTTTATAGATAGCGCATGCGCGGCTTCAATGAAGGAAAGACATTACCGACTCCAAGTACGTGTGATTCACTAATGGCAATGTGGTAGATCAAATGTGACTGCTTAATAGAGTTGAGAGTGAATGCGATGTAATTATTGTCTCGTGTATAATGGGCATTAGATTGCATTTTGCATAAGACACGCTGCCAAGAATGAGTCGGGTCAACAAGATGGTATTTAATAAATAAAGAAAGCCCTGGAGAATGAAAAAATGTGCTTTAATGAAGGTATCGCTGTAAGATGAGGAACAGCTAATAGCTCCTAATAGTCATTGGTTTACCTCATTTGCCACTAGCTATCTAAATCGTTGTCGCTAAAAATAATACGTTAATTAAGAGATCAATAATAAAAAATGGATGGAAAAAACTTGGTTAATAGGACTCGGAGAGTACCTGTTGTAGTCTCAGACGTCTTCGCTAAAATAATTTAAAGCCATCGCTGTCATAAAGCAGCTGCATTTTTAAAGTATAAGTCACATACTAAAGGAATCGTCAACAAAAAAGATCTAAATGTGATGAAACCCAACTGGTAGAGAACGTCATCGAATGCTCTGGTGTGACGCAGGAGTTCGTAACTGACCTTATTACTGTCATTTTTTATAGCGTCTTTACATATAAGAATACACATTTTCTAGCTCGAAAATGAAAACGTAGTTTTTTCAAAACATAAATTTCGGCAAACCCCACAAGGACAGGGTAGCTGACTCACTTAACTCGCCGAGTGATGCTTGCTGCCTATCATTCTTATATATTATTTAAGTCGAAGATAGCCTTTTTGAGTTTTCCTTTCGTAATTTTGTTCTGCGAATGATAGAGCCTACGATATATTTCGCCGTATTTGGAATGTGTAGGTGAATCGGGACATGTGAAGACGTTCTCGCGGACATCGCACGCGGGAGATTAGGAGAAATAAAGAAAAGATGAACCGCCATATTAGCTTTGTATGGTTTTCGAGTACGTGATGCTCATTTTTTGCTTGATCCCTGTCTCTACCTGTGGAGGGCTGAAAGATCACACCGGCACAGCCGAGGACAATGTGTCCTGAATGATGATGCACAAAGGATAAAAGAATAAATTACTTCGTATTCAATAAGTCCTATGTTGTGAGTCCCTAAAGAACAAGCAGCAAAAACTTCTCTCTCTTGATAGCCAACGCAGGTTAAGAAGTGCTTGAGCATTAGTGCACTAGTAAATGTCTGCTTCGTTTAAAGCGCTCTTGATAAAACTGGAGCCGCCTTCTAGGACCTTTTTCTGTTTTCTGATTGGTAGATAAATGATTCGCTGTGCATGGTGGATTCCTCTATGGTTTGTTTTTATGCACAGGGAGGATGGATGTAGGTCTGTCTGACTTTTTTTGAAACGAAGTCAGAATCTGGTTAAAAGAATTTAACGAACCACATGGCACTTTGATGTATTTAGGGGACGAGGAACATCAAGAATGCCGAGTCATGAAATATTACAACGAGTCATCACACATAACAGGTCTTTTCTAGGTCATCATCCATTTACGGGCTTACAGTCAAAAGGAATTTCCAAAAGCAAATTCAACTTGGGGGCCCAGGAGCCAAAGGGGCAGTGGGCCTGGGTGAAAGAAAGAAAGTTTAAGGGTGGCTGACCGAAAAAATAAAAAAATTGGCCTGCTCGTTTAATAACATTGATGATGAATGGATCCTTCCCTGATGATGGTAGTTTATCAGACTGGAGAGAGCAAATTTTTCCTCGTGACTCTGATGTTTGTGCACTTGAAGTAGATCGTCTGGCGAGATGTTAAGGGATTCTGGGTGTGGTGCATTTTTCCTCTTTCCGGCAAATTGTGTCGCAAACTTAAAAGAGGCACTACTATATGCAGATGGTTA
>Ga0163217_1055717_pt1 | contig 15103 bp, 22 predicted proteins | sample SynspAceP_FD_185933 | JGI IMG/M metagenome (GOLD analysis project Ga0163217, IMG submission 185933) | Saline lake microbial communities from Ace Lake in Antarctica - Synechococcus sp. Ace-P (PacBio error correction) | ecosystem: Environmental > Aquatic > Non-marine Saline and Alkaline > Saline ...
GCATGGGGTGGCCCTGACGGCAATCATCACGAGCGAGCCAGCGCAGCTTCATGATTGAGGGTGGGAGCCCTGGGACTGTTCATGGCCGACAGCCAGAGTTCAATGCAAGCGGGCCCTGGATTCTCGGCGGTCTGCTCACAGGCGCACTCGGAGGCAAAAATATTAGGCAAGCTTTGCGTGTTGCACGGTCCCACAGCTTTGGTCACTTTTTTCAGTGAATAGACGCAATTGGCCACTCGGCCCTCCTGGGCATCAATTTTTGGGGAGATCCCTCCTGGGCCTCAACAACAACACCAAATTGGTGCTGAATACCCCTTAGCGGTGGGATATTGCCCTGCTGGTGAACCTGCCTTGGTGGAGCGCAGCACCACAACGACGCCACACACACCCAGAATGAAACAAAAAAATATGCTCCAACATCAGTCTATTCCAACTTCCTTGGACACTTTGCTGGTGGTGGCGCTGAGTCCTGTGTTGGAAGTCCTACCGTGGGTTGGAATCCACAGCCAGCTTTCTTTTACACAGGTGACATACAAACTACAGGCATCAGCTTGGTTGGATATACTGGGGGTAAATCGAAGGGCGTTGTTACACTAAAAAAAAAAAAAAAAAAAAAAATTAAAAAATAAAAAAAAAAAAAAAAAACAAAAAAAAAAAAAAAAAAAAAAAAAAAAATATAAAAAAAAAAAAAAAAAAAAAAAAAAAAATGGTGCTTCTGGTGTATTTGGCCCTGAGCCTGCTGGAGCTCAGTGTGTTGCTGACCCTCATATGGGGCGATCTGTTGCAGGAGCCTTTCGGCGGTCAAGGCTTGTCCACCGCCTCTCCTTCATCGTGGCCTGTTTGGCGGTTCGTGGTGGCCTGTTGTCAATTAAGGCCGGTGGGTGTGCTTGCTTGAATCAGTTGCTTCGGTGATTCCCAGCGTGTGCCGCGCCGAGGTTGATTAAGAAGTTCCATAGAATTATTCACAAGAGAGATCTATGTAAGACCACATCGGACATGTGCTGGGTGAGGCTGCGCACGTCAATCGGCCGCTCAGCTCGGGGATCACCAAACCTGCCCTCTGGCCCCTGTGTGGTGATCGTGCAGTTCGCCGCCTTCCTTGCATGGCGCTATTATTGATCAGCAGTATATCCGCCCGTGAGGTCTTCCAGCAAGATAGTTTGGGCCAGCAAGACGCCGAACTCCTAGTGCAAAAAGCCCAAGCGCAACCGGACGATATGACCGAGATACCTTGATCGGCGTCTTGTGAAGGCCCTGCATCAAATAGGAGTCAGAAAAGGGGGAAGGTGCTTCACGTCAGCCACAGCAAAATGAGGTGGATAGGCTTTTATTGACAGATCCTGGCCCATAAGACATCAGTTAACCTCGGGACAAGGGAGGACAAAAAAGGAGGTTCAATATTTTAGATTGATTAGAACCCTCAAATTGGGAAGTTTTATTTGCCAATACACCACAATGAAACTAAATGGGGGCTTACATGAGGACAGTAAACCACATACCAAGAAAATCGAAGACAGCTGATTTCACTTCCAGCCATACGAGCTAAAGTAGGCGCGCAGGTACAAAGAAAACCTTCCTCATATATATGAACCGTCCACTCAACATAGTCTTCTCACACAGGAATGTTGTCGTAACAAGCGTCCTCTAAAACAACAAGAAACAACAGAAAACTGATCTTGATCTCCTCAAAAGCTTGGAGCCTTGCCAACGAAGTCCACCGGAAGGATTATATAGAAACTGACACACACCCTGAATCGGAGTGGGAACATCCATGATATGGCTATTATAACACCAAACCAACACGGTAAGAGCAATCTCCAATGCCTCCCAAGGCAGAATTCGTGTAACAAGGCTTAGTTGAAAGGCTTCCAAACTGAGCACGTGCCTGGAGAAAGATCCAAACAACAAACCAAACGAAAAAGAAGTAGAGAAAAGCCTTTCGCAGCGAGGGATATAGTGATATCCGTTAACCAAAAACACAAACCTGATACCACACTTAAATCTTTGACCTTCCTTGAGTCCACCAGGCATGAAAGCGCTCCGAATGGCTCAACCTGGCCACTGATGGGTGCGTGAACTTCTGTAGAAAAAAATGGCCCCACGAAAAAACACCATCGACGGGCGCAATGAGGTTTTTCGGACACGGTCCACGGCTGATCGGGATCCTTCCTCTGGCCAGGGTAGTCCCCACCATCCGGCGGCTGCCGGCTGGGGCAGGGGATCCGTCGGCAAATACAGCGCAAAAAAAAAACGATTACTAAAAGGCCAATGATCCCAGGCGGTCGAATATCCACACAGCGCACCGGTGTAGGGCCGGATAAGTAGAGACGTGGACGTGGCAGCAAAAACCAAAAAGCATACAACACATAGAACGGTGATGCCCTGAATACTCAGGGTGAAAAGAGGTCAGACACACAGTCTTTGCGCAGTTCACTGGGCATCACAAGCGCTGAAGCTTTTTTTTAGCCACTCCAGTTCCCATCTGGAGCCGAACCGATCTGCTGGAAACAGCTCCGCCTCCCTTGGCCTGTACTTCCTCTTGCGTTGGCGTTGCTCTTCTGCCTCGGGTGAACAGATCGCTGGCGCCCTCCAGCATCTGCTTCTTCCACTGGCTCACCTGATTTCGGTGGATCGCGTGAAAAACAGCGGCCAATCTTCCTGGGAAGCAGTACTTGCAGAGCCACTAGAATACGCCATCCATGGCGACTAAACAATGAAGCCAAATTGAACTCTGGGCTGTGGTAACGGCGTTTGCTCATGGCTGAGAGCCCCTTTTCAAGGGCAGTGCCCCGCCTCAGAGGTTAACGATGGGCTGTCCAGAAAAAAGCAGACCACCTCAGCAAGCGACATGAAGAGGGCAACTTTCAGCAACGTCGCCTGTTTGCCCAGGAAAAAAAAAAGCCCAAACACAAAACACTGCCCAATGTGAAGTGGGCCGGCCATCAGATCCCCCACCCTGACAAAACACAGAACAAAAGAGACACTCGCGGTAGCAAGCGCAACAAAAAACCGAGGAGTTGACGGGCACGGATGCTACTGAACTAGCTACAAAATTATTCCGGCGCCAAATGCACAGATCAAGACAAGCCAAGGATTCATCCACACAGTACCGTCGAGCACAAAAGCACAATACAGCAGCGGTCCGGTCTGGTATTGAGCCAGTAGAGCGCTGGTCGATCAAAGGGCGTCTGCCAGCAGCTGTCGCAACCAGCCCAAAAGCTCTGGGTGACCAGGGCCAGGGAGTCAATGGGGGACAGGGGGCCAAAAAAAAAGCGACAACAGGTGGTGCAACCGCTATGAGTCCCTTGCCACTGATTCCGAGCACTCCGCCGCCAGGGAAGAGGCCAGGCTGGCACTGTGTCCCCGGCAGCAACCACCGTGAACCGGTTGGGAGTGGTGGCTAGCGAAGAGTGGGTCCAGGGGAACAAAACGCCTTGGAGCACAACGAAGCGCTGAACAAAGCGATGCGAAAACAGAAAATCGATAGTCCATCGGCGGCCGATCACTCTCACCAGAAAAACCGAAGACCAGTACAATAGCTCACCAGCTGCGGTTGATCCCCGACAGCCCTCTAACCAAACGCCAGCCATATTTCGCCTTCGGCTCGAAACCGTGCTCAGGGCAGGTAGGAGCAGCCAAAGGGTGCGGCGCTGGATCACCGAAGAGCGCCACACACTTCCAGCACGAAACGAAGAAAAAGAACTGAGTGCACCCAGAAACCAGATTATGAAGAAAAACGTAGAAAAAAAGTTCACAAAAAAAACCAAATATCTCACAACAGCAAAGGCTCTGCTCAATAAAGCAAAAACAATCGCAGAGCGACGACCTAGAAAAACTGGAAAAAGAACCTATACGGAAATTTCCGAGAGGGATTTGTAGAGGCAGTAAGTGCACTGGGACATAGAGCACGATTGGGCCACCCAAGGGTTCAACGCAGCCCACACCGAATCACTTAAGCGGGCCGGTATACGGATTGGTGAATAAAAGCTAACCTCCCGCCAGCGAAGGTGGACTAAGGAGGTTGGAAATCGAGGCAAAAGCACAGCTGAGAAAGCACTACACAAAACACAGAAGTTGGCTCCCCGCGTTCGGCCGGTGAATCAGTCGAAGGTTGAACATCACCACATAAAAAAACCGTGTGAGGCCGATCGAGACAAGATAACAGATGGGTGAGAACTGTCGCTTGAGAGAGGCTGTAACGAGCTCACACATCGGCGGAGGGCGTCCGTGGGGCAGGAGGGCGCAGTCAAGCTCCTAAAAGCCGAATGGCAGGTTGGCCAGCCCAGGACACATATCGAGGGCTTGAATCGCCAGGGCCGCGTTCAGCAGTGATTCCACGGCAGCCTCCCCGTGGTGCGGCGGGCGCGGAGCCCGGACCCATCGGCGCGGGGCTGCGCGCCGGAGCGGTATCAAAAAACCCACTCCGCCAGGAGACAATGTTATCAATAAAAAACCCACCAGCCGAACAGTCACACAAAACTGAGGGTTTAGCAACAACCAACCCGTACGTGGGTTTCCGAAAGAGTCGTTCCGCCAAGGGCAAATTAAGACAAGCTTTGGGTCAGGAAAGCCCACCAGAATTCGCCCCAGAATGAACAGAGTGCAAAAATACACTCGCTCACACGCCGAAGATTCCTGAGACACAGAGGAGCCCCCTCATAGGCCTTCAGGTTTTCCGAGAGACGCAGATCCATCAAAAGAGTGCCACATACAGCCAAACAAACAGAGCGCGTCAACAAACGTGAGCAGCAGTCGAGTATCGGCCCGCTCGAGGCGTACTACAGGAAAAACCATGGGCCGAAGCCGCCAAGAGAAGGGGGAGGGGACGCGAAGTCCCGCAGTTCAGAAGAATGAGACTGGCAAAGGTGCGCTCCCACGTCCGAGTAGCTCACTTCACGGATCTCTAACCCAAGCGTCATGGATATATCTTACGAGTCACAAGTAGAAGAAGATACGGTGCCTATGGTGCTGCCGTGCCGTGGTTCGGGGCCTACGGAAGCACCCAGATTGATGAAAGAGACGAGCGAAGCGGGTAGAATCGAGCTTGAATGCTGACGACTGCTCGCGAGAGCTATTGGAACTTGGGTTGCGGCGGCCAAAGCAGGTTTCTGAACAACCAGCACCCCAAGGATGTGAGTCCTATGGTTTCCAAACTCTGCGCACATAAGGGGCGATGGGTGTGGGCACAGAGCAAGGTGGTCGGCCCTCCGCGAAATCCGACTCGCTCCAGGGGCCGTGAAAGCCATTCATGTCAGGCCAGGAGATATTCGTGCTGACTGTATATGGGGCTGCCCAAATGCACCAACAACAGGCGCACCAAAACAGGCGTAGCGAAAAAAGGAAGGAACCATGCCAGAAAGTCTCGGTTTTCAGCCTGGTGAGCTGTGGGACGCTGGTTCGGGCAATGGTGGTGCCAGCTGCCACAGTCGTTCCGGCACACAAAGTTGGAGGAGAGGAAGAGATTAAAGACTGCAAATCGCAGGCCATCGAGCCCCTCGATGAATGTCCCTCATCCCAGCAGCCCGCTGGCAGCTGAAATGCCCCGCTCACGTAACCAGCTCCACCACCTCATTGGGTTGGGGGCCATAAGCGCAACCAGATCACCAGGCAGAAATGAATGGTGTCAAGACCCAACTGATCAATGTCGCCCAACACTGCCTCCACGGCGGCCAGGTTGGCGTGCAAGCAGGAGAGAAGGCGATAGCCATGGGTGTCCAAGGCGATGGGGTCGGCAGTTGTTGCTGCTTGGCGCAAGGGGCACCTGCCTGCAGCTCCAGAGACACGCGAGTCGCTGAGGCAAAGAAAGCAGTCGTTATGAGAATCGTGTTTTTGTATAACTGAGTTCAGACTGAAGTTGCTTCCCATGACGACCAATCGCGACAACCGCGTTGGACGTCCATGTGGTGATTCCAGCTCCAAGCAAGGGTAGAGGGAATTTGGGAACCAAAACTACCTAAAGACTACACAAAAATCCCAAGTAAAAGCAGAAGAAGCCAAAAAGCGAGAAACGTCAGGCAAGGTAACATGGGCATTATAAAGCGAGAACGGAAAAATGCGCCAGTAGGCTCCATTACACCAGCATATATCAAACAGAAGCTGACTCAGACTGTCTGGAATAAACACCACACCAAAGAGACACCATTGAGCGGCAGGCATATGTGGTGACTCAAAAGAGCGAGCCTGATAAGGGTGTCCTGCTGGGGCAATTCGGTTTATCACAGGCAAAAAATGCAGATGACAGCTGGAAGCAAAAAATCAACCTGCAGGCCGCCAAGACATGGGGAGATCAGGCGTCGAGATCAGATCCACAGACCAATAACCGCTCTCCGCTTGGGTGGTGAAAAACATACGTGGTATACTCAAGAGCAGGCCCACAGATTGGTGGCGTGTGAAGCCAGGCATGACGTCCACTTGGAGGAGTCAGCGAGAATACCATCAGTTCCGGAGCAATATAGATCGCACACAGAAAGGCCCTGGTCGGGCGGCACAATCAAAACATCAAGCGTGTTGCAGGCCCTGGTGCATGCCGCAATGACCAAAGGGAAGGCGGAGGTAGCCGCAAGGCCCAAAAGGTGGGGCCCTGAAAAATGTTACACAAGGATCCAGGCCGTCTATATGCCACAGCACTGGAGGTCGGAGATCAGCAGGATACTGGCTCATCGTTCTGCACCAACGAGCATCGAGCTGCGCCTTTAGGCCGGCCTGGAAATCGAATGTTCTTTTGCCGATAAACAGAGCTACCAAAACCCTTGAGAGTGTGGCCGAGGGAGCTGCCATTGCGGACACCAGTCGGAATAACATCCAATCGTGAAGCGTTTGCCCGCAGAGAGTGAAACAGGTGGCGGCGGTTTTGCTATCACGTCAAAAAAAAGCCGAAACCAGAGCACACCCCTTGGCTCGAAAACGTTTTGGCCGGCAGCTGCTTAGATCGAGATAAGTGTTGAAAGCGAACGAGTAGAATCAAAAGGGAGTCATCTAGAGCCGCTAAAGACCACACTAGAGAACGGAATAAACCTACCCAGCATCAGGACCGTAGTGGAGCGTACCCTGCATGGTTCAGTGCACATGGTCCGAATGACGATTGATGGTGGATATGTATGTTGGTAGATACATTGGAACGCCGTGATGAGACAGAATGGTTGAGTAACGTGATCCACTTTCCTGAGCGCTTCCTGGTCACTTGGAGCGCACACCAATAAGATCCGTTTCAGAGAAACAGGACCAACACACTTCAGCAGACTATGACAGGGGCAAATCGCCAATGGCTGGCATGCAGGATGCGGGCAATTCGGGGTTGATCTCCTCAGGCGAGCCTCCACGGCACTCCGCCGTTTTCGCTCGACAAGGTCCAACTTTGTTTGAGTAACAAGGAGTCGCCGTACAACTTTGAGCCCCTGGCCAATCGGGCTCCTTCTCAAACAAAAGCGCCATCAAAATGCTCGAATCATAACGATTAACAAAAGGAGTGATGATCCGATCCCAAACGGAGCAAATCGCGAAACTACACCCAGCCCATAGAAGGTGAGGGACACAAACCGTAAGCGGATCGAAAACCCAAAATCCAGAGAGAGTGAGGTACCTCCACCACGATGAATAACCGAAGCGAGATCAAGGGCGCCCAGAAAAGCGACATGAAACCGCCCTATATCTTGCAGCTCACCGAGATTGAGATATGAACAAAACAAAATGAGGCAGCCGTTACCTTAAAAAAAAAAGAGAGCTCCCACCATGATATATATAAGTACAGAGCATGGTGGTCACCAGCCCAAGTTCGTTGTCGGATGCGCAAGCCGGGCTCGCCGGAATTCGATGGTTGCTGCGAGTACAGCACTGCCGACACAACAAACCTCTTCGCGTGGGTCTGGAGAAGATGTGGTGGTGGAGAGCGTGGGTCTTGCGGGCAAGCGCAAAAAAAGAAGAAAAGCCGAGAGGTGAAGCAACGGAATGACGGGCACAGGGACCATGAAGACAAGCGATCATAAAAACGGCCTGAAGAACGATTCATCATCTAACATCTATCGGGCTGAATTTTGAATAATGGCAGAGTTATCCGATGGCGAACACGGAGCGCAACGACTCACAAACACCTTCACAGGACACTTGGTTGAAAAGCAGGTGGAGCACGCTAGCGGAGCCGACCAACTGTGGCAAGCCTGCTTCTGACTACTCTTTACAATCTGGGCAAAGGTCATAGAGGAGCGCGACAAAGGCAATCCGAACCGTTGTGGCCCCAGTCCATCGTGTCTGACTCCAAAAAGACCAGGGAAGGGCCGGACCATACACGACCTGTACCCACAGATACCGTCCGGAAGGGTGGGCTTGAGCGCTGGCTGTCCATGGTCCGGCCTTCCGCCCGATGCCGCCCTTGGGAGCGCAAGCATCAGCGGCTGGAGATCAGCACACCAACCAGCCCACGGCCAAAGAACATAGGTTTACACCGAATCTGAAACCGATAACCAACGCTATCTCCAGTGAGCCATTGCCAGCACACAAGGACGTTAGCCCTTGATGGATCAACAAGGGTCGCCGCATTGCTTTCTGGCCAAAGGTGGATGCCTCGGCATGTTCACAATCCCTCCCTTGCTCACCCCGCCGTGAAGCCGCTTCCGCCACTGAGACTCAAACACAGAGCTTGGCGCGGGTCTCTGAGCGTTCCAGGGCCATTTGAGGTGCCACCAACGCAGGAACACCAGAGACAGACCGCGGCATAAACCCCCGTTGGTACACGGGGCCGAGAAGATATGCTCCGAGAGCCGCCCTTTGGGCCTCCACGCTGCAAATGAATGGCGGCAATGGAGCCTGGGGACAGGGAGACAGCCCATCGCCGCGCTCTGGAAGAGGGGGATCCATCAGCCCGGTAGGCCAAGGACCTTCACACAGCTTCGAGAGCCAAGTTGGCGAGACCACTGAACGCCGGCTTTTGTAGGTGTGTGCGGGGCGCAGAGAGAACCAAAGAGAGGAAAGAGAATGGAGACGAGACACAAGGGAGATCGAGAGACACGGGCTGACCGGCTTAAGCCTGCAGCCGCTCCACTGCAGAATATCCGAGGGGCGAACATCACGTGGCCAGCTTATTGCTCTGCTGAGAGTAGGCCGCCAAAACGTGACGTAGTTGAGCTTTCGCCCAATCAGGTATCATCGAAGGGAGGCCGACCGAGAAAAGACTGGCCCTGAAGGTGAAAACCGTGACCACCCGGGCTCCGGGCCGCTCGGCAGCAAGCGGCCAACAGGCCGTGGTGAGGGCGAAGTGGCCCTAGGTGGTTGGTGCCGAATTGCAGCTCGAAAGCCATCGTGGGTGAGCTTGCGCGGCGTGCCCATCACAACCAGCGTTGGTATGATCAAGACAGGTCTGAGGCGACCGTATTTTGCTCGGGTCCAGCCCAACGGGCCCCGAGGCACGCAACGCTGGCCAAGTCGGCTAATCGAGCATCAACACCTCCAGCCCTGCGGTAGTGAAACGGCCTGGCAGGCAAGCAACATAAACACGGAACCACCCATCCCCCATTGCGGCGGAGAGACGACAGCAGCACCAACGGTGGCGCATGGCCGGCCCAGAAGGCCCTCGGGCCGATCAAACCCGAGCCCGCTCAGTTGGCTCCAGTGTCAGGGGCGAAAATACAACGAGAAGGAAGGTCCTGATACACGGAGGAGATGTCCGGACGGTGGTAACACAAGGGGCATCGGCTTTGTGGCCGCGCTAACAAGGTCAAAAAAAGAAGGCACATATACCATACGAAATAGGTCGCCTGAAATATCCATCAACGTAGAGGCCCCATAAACCAGATAAGAAAAAAACCCCGGGATCTGGCTTGGGTGGCCGCGGCGATCTCGGCGCTGGCGGCAGCGGCGGCGAGTTGGCGTCCAGAACCCCTGGCGGATCAAGCTGCTGGCCATAAGAAACATCCACGAAGCTCTTTCAGACCATTCGCCACGGCATCCCCAGCATCCCCCAAGGGCTCCCCAGGAGCGGCAAATGGCCGCAGGCATCAAATGCGGAAACCGCCCGCGCCGCCAGCAGCGAACGGCAAAGCGCGGCGGTTTCACATCGGGATCGCCGCCGGCGGCAACGAAAAACTGGCCAGGGCGGCGGCAACCAGAAAAACAGGAACAAGAGACCCGCGTCGCCATCGGGTGGAGCCCGAAGGTGCTAACAACAGTGCATGAGTTATTCGAAATAGAAACAACACACAACGTGCCCCGAAGTTATAAAAGGGTGCGGGGCGAGCTGGATCGAAGACAGAAAGGAGGCCTCAAAAAAAAGACGAAACGGCAAGAAACATCGCACCACAGCGGCCACCAAGAACACAAAGGTTATACCGAAGCCCTCCTGCGGCAGTAGGATCAAGAAGCAGAGGTCAAAATAGGCGGCGGACTTACCACAGCGAGAGCCAGGCCACAGCTTCGGCCAGCCAGCCACGTCGGGCGGCCTTCCACCCGTAGAGAGGACTATGAGCTCCAGAGGAAAAAGAACCCGGCCAAGAGAGACACACGGAACTACCGCACCAACCTGGCGAGGCGAGCATACCACAAGGCTTGAGCGAATCCCGGACCTGCCCCCAGATGCAGAGCACGGGGCAAAAAGTTCACCATGCCGCCAGACCGGCCTCTGCCCACAGGCTTCCTGGCGGAGGAAAGCCAAGAAGGCGCGTGCTGCTTGGCTTCAGGCGCTGCTGTTCGCGGCGTCGGTGCCGAGCACATATAATAGGTTGCCGGTGGCCTGCCGAATACAAGGCTAAGGGAAGCGTCCATCGGCCGTGGATGTGGTCGTGGCTCGGCGTTCAGTCCCTTGCGGCTCATTCCTTCAGGGAACAGCAAGTGTCGGTTCGAGTTCGGTCGGCATCGGGGACGTCGTAGACCCTGGGCGAGCTGGTTTTTCGATCGCCAGGAAGTGGAGAACTTCGCCCGAGAACAAGGAAAGCGGGCAATGGCGTTGAGGCAAGAAATCCTGCGCGAATGTTCGAGTCGGTAAGAGAGAGAAACAGTTAACTCCTTCCCCGGCGCGAGAGGGCTTGCCTCGGTGCATTGATCACTAGCCATGACGCCAGCTCTGATAGGCGTAGACCCAGGTCCTGCAAGACTCCAGTTCGGGATCGTTGAGAGAGAGTCGAGGACACACAAATGGAGTCTGTCCCAGGTTTCAAGCCCTCACAAGTTTGGCACCGCAAAACGAAAATGGAGGTGGGTCAGTCTCCGCTTCATCCGAAATGCCTATATAAGGTTGAGACATGAAAATTGTCCCCATGGCAACCGCCGGTTCCCGCCGCCAGCAACAGCCTCACAAAGCGGATCAAATGTTCGAATTCGGACCATTGGCCGAGCTGGTGCGACACAAGCCACCGGGGCAGCTTCGCTCCAACTGCTGGACCACCGCAGAGAGCTGGGACCAGACTAAAGAGATGATCTGGCTGGCCCTCCACAGCAGGCGGAAAGCGGCGATCAGCAGACGAGAGAGGCCACATCGAAAGCTTCGCACGCCGCCCCTGGGCCTGCGTTGGTGGTCTGGATGACGAGCGGCAATAGATTCTTTGAGAAAAGATAGAATGAAGCTCGACGGCAAATCGGCCTGAAAAGCTGCTGGCAACGAACACCCTAGCCGACCCCCGGTGCTGGTGCTAGCCACTGGCGTACCGAAACGGGCGAGACGGCCAAAAGCCCTTGAATCTTCGACGGGGTGGCGGCAGCCCTGGCCGCCGCCCGGTCCTGCGAGGGCCGGGTGAGTGAAAGGCGCGGGACCCGCCTGGCAGAATAAGCCTGAGAAAGGACCCACTGGTGGCTGTGAACCCTGGCGAGACAGAATCACATGAAAACCTGATGCCACTAATCAAAAAAAACAACGGCTTTCACGCCAAACCTGGCGAGAGGGGTGATGGAGCCTTATTTTTTGATAACACCGCAGCGACCTGCAGCGCCCACAGGTGTGGCCTTGCACGGAGGACACAGAAAGCTAGAAGGTTGGGTCCCCGAAGACTGAGTCAGGACAAGCCTTCCCAACACCAAACGAAAGGATGATCCCACTGAAACATCCACAGCCTGGAAGGAAAGATCGAACCAAGCAAAGCGTCCAGAGGCCTTCGACCTTAGCACGAGGTAAGATCCTGACACCGCGGGCGTGAAACAGCCAGGCCTCAGCCATACCTAATCAAGGAGAAGATGGCCAGAGAGAGCTGCTGCGCCAGTAGCTGCACACACCGAGCAGAGCCTGTTACCAGAAAGAAAAACACCGAGAATCTTCAATACACCTAACAGCGCTATGCCCCATAGGGAAGGCTTTCGAGCCAGTGGCCACGAGAGCCGACTTGGACCCTGCAGCGATGAAGCCACCGGAACCCACAGCCCAGCGTCCTGGCCAATGAATTCTCTTACCTGCAACTCCACTGCCCGAGGGGGGACAACCGAGTTCCATTGGCAGGGACACACCACGAAAGAGAAAAAAACGAGGCAGGGGCAGCTGGCGATATTTCCCCTGCCAGGAAGTGTCGGCACATCCACCGGGGTATACGGGTAAGCGAGAACACAGCAAAACCCATCGCCACCGGCTGGATCAATGCCGGCCGGCTGGGGACTACGTTCAAAACGGCTGGCGGCCCTGAGGCCATGGCGTTGCCCACACAGCACAAACGAGCGAGCACCCCAGCCGCGCTGCACAAAGAACCGGCCAGCAACAACGGCCGACTCCAGAGAATTCGAGCCCCCTGAAATTCAGAGCTACGCTGCAGAGACTGGCACAAGAACCGATTCTGGCAGGAGCAAATGCCCTCCAGCAGCCGCCATTTCGTCGGGTTCGGCAAAGAGGAATCAAATTCAGGGTATATTCAACCCATCTCTCCAGATGAAGAGATTCACAAACCTCACCCTACATCGAGGTCGAATGGTCCTCATGAGAAAACCAGTGGCGTCCGGCACAACTATAGAATTGGCCTGACACAGAGATCCGATAACACACAAGGGAAGTCGGATTGCAATCAGACAAACTGGATTGAGGCAGATATGGAAACAATACCAAACCGAGAGCTCCAATTGCCAACAGGCACCACCTGGGCTAGGGCCCAAAGAGTCCAGGGTTCGAATGCGCCTGCATCTGCAGCGTTGAAAAGGCCACCGGTGCCAGTGCCAACAATAAACACCAGTTGCGACACAAATCGAGGCGAGATAAAGGGCAATGGGTTTGCAGGCGGAAAAGGTCTTGAAGGAAGCCGGCAGATCACCAGCAATAAAGATACACAAAAACCAAGAATCGGAAAGCGAGAGATTAGAGACAAGCGTTCACTGAACAATTAAAGATACGTCTCGGCCAAAGGCGCAACAAGAAGGCCAAAAAGCAGCACCACAACAACAAACAGAGATGAGAACAAGAAGACGGGATAAAGAGATATCTCGCGGTCCAGGCAACGGGATGAGGCATTGCCTTTCACAGACATAATGGCCCAATTGTAGGCCGCAATAACCCCTGCGGCACGCTGAGGAGGGCTAGTCCCGGAGACAATGCAGCTGCGGCTCCAGGGCTTCCAGAAGCACAAGAGGATCACCAGCCAGAGGAGCTGATCGACCCATGGACAAGCCGTTGCAAGGCGATCAGGTCGTGGGAGCTGGCGTTTGGCATCGGCATTGCTCGGCTTTGTGGGCTCCGCCTGGAGCACGTCAAAAAGCTGGGGGAGATGTCCGGTGTCACACATTCGATCAGGGTGGGCAAAAACCCGAGGTCCAAAAACAGCGTTTCCCAGGGCCCGCTCGTATAACGACCAACACTACACACCAGCCTTGGGGCACCGGGGGCGGTTTCCAATGGGTAATGAAACGAAAGAGAAAGGATCAACCCTGACTGGATCAATAGCCGACCAGAGTGTATCTCTTTGACCGCGATCAAATCGAGATCGAGAGAGCCGAGCCAGAAATACTCCAAAATAGGGATCAAAAAAGACACTGATGTATAACAAGGCATATTGCATAAGAATATTAAGTTTTGACATCGAGCAGCTAAGAACAACAGTCAGCCTTATAATCGGCCATGCGGCGAGAAATTGCCATTACGCTGAGGTCGTTAGCCAAACAAACTGCAGATAGGGCGTACAGGTTTTCGAATCAAGATGCGCCGGCCCAGAAAATTCCTGCACCCTGCCTGGATTCGATCGGCAAACATAAGTGAGGAACGGAATCGGTGTAGGCAGCGGGAGAGCGAGATCGTTGAAAGTTAGTGGCCCCGAGACCGCCTATATAAAAGACACCCAGGAGGGTGGTACGACACGTAGACGAAGACTAATCCGATCGAGAGCCCAGGAAAGCTTTCAAAACGAATGCAGGTAGGGCCCAGTTGAGCGCAAATTCGGCGGAGCCAATCGACAGGCCGAGGCCCGGATCAGGGTGAAGGGGATAGTCGCTCCGGATGGGCGGGTGAGATGCCACAGGGGACGCGCGAGGGCCGCGGGCCGAGATAGTTGTTCGGGCGAGAGGAAGAGAGAAACTCGAACACAAGAGAGGATAGAGCTGGGGTTGTATAGCTGAGGAGAGATGGGGGCATAGTGACATGGGAGCGCCAGGCCCAGGCCCATACCGTGCAGAAGTCATGGCGCTTTATGGTTGGTATCATTGGTTTGCAAGATAACTTGGCCGAAATGGACCATATCGGATGGAGAATGGCCTCCAACCCGATAGGCACTGGCACCTGGTTCAGCTGGCTTTCTTGAGAATACGAGATTCCCTGACGAACAACATCTTCTTGCAAGTTGCACCCTTGGGCACCGTAACACCCACATCTTCGGGATACAACCCGAAACCTTCGAGAGAGCATTCATAGCCTGCCAGAAAAAACTGTGCTGCTGGTGCCGCAAGTCATTTCAATGCCGCCTTTGGCGATGCCGGCGCATTTCATCCTGCGGGCTTTGGCCCCCGCGAGGGCCTCAACCCGGCGGTGGCGCCCCAACCAAGGTGAGACAAAAGAAGGGCCAGAACGCTAGAGGGCGGCGTTCATGGCTGATTTTGGCTGTTAGCAAAGATGTCATGAATCGAGACCTCCAGCCGGAGGTGGCGAAGTGGTCAGTTCTGGGGGCGGCCGCAAGCATCGGGATGAATGGCCGACCGTTGGAAACACATACCGAGACGGCGCGAA
>Ga0163217_1107916_pt1 | contig 15098 bp, 20 predicted proteins | sample SynspAceP_FD_185933 | JGI IMG/M metagenome (GOLD analysis project Ga0163217, IMG submission 185933) | Saline lake microbial communities from Ace Lake in Antarctica - Synechococcus sp. Ace-P (PacBio error correction) | ecosystem: Environmental > Aquatic > Non-marine Saline and Alkaline > Saline ...
GTTCAAAGGAAGATGAGACTGTTCGAAAATGGGGCTACGGCTTCCAAAAACTAGCCAAAAAAAAAAAAAGCCCCATCCCAAAAAGGTTAAAAAAATTAGAAAACCCAAAGGGGAATTTTTCCCCCTTTTTTTTTTTTCAGCTTTTTAAACGAGGCGATCTCCCTATTAGCTCTCCTCCCCTTGCTCCGGCGCTTGAAGAGCTCAGGTTTTGACACCTCCTTTGACCGCGTGGGAAATAATATCTAATCATCACCTCACGAGCCGCTTTGAAACCTCCTCCCCTGAATTACTCCTGAGTGGGAATCAAGGCAAAATCTGTCAGCGTGGAAATACACGCCGTCAAAGGGATAGCCAGTGTGGTTTTCACGAATTTGGCTCCGGCGCGGAATTGGCCCAAGAGACATTTCCTTGTGGATTCCTACCATGCAGCATCTGACGTCCTCTGAAGTCAGGTCTCCGCGGCAAGTAAGCAATATCCACCAATGTTCTCAATCAACCCTAGAATCTTCCTTATATCTCTGCGATTGAGCCTTGCGTTTTGGCGTCCCAAGTGGAACCCACGGCGTGCCATATGCACCTCCACGAGCAATCGACGCCAGGACAGCGTGCTGCGCCAATTTTCTGATTACTGATATCTCCGCACCAATTGCCAAATATTCTAGATCCTCGCCACTACCAGAGATTGATTCGGTGTCCATGGTTTGAATAGTCCGCTTAACGCTGCGCACACCTGCGCAAAGGGTGTGGTAACGAAAGCACATGATACGGGGCTAAATTGTGGGCAGCTCAGGTGATGGCCTTCGTTTAGGGGGGGCATCCTTTGGCAACATAGAATAACGCCCGAACGGACCCATAGTCCACCAGCTACCAATCCCTTATCGGGCACAGCACACAAAGTTCCGTAAACACACCACATGCCACCAATAAAGCAGTATACAAGATCACATTATCCGACAGCAAATTACAATGGCAAGACCAGGGTGGAGCGGCCCGATACATGGGGCAACCCTGACAATGAACCGTTAGCGACTTGAAACCACCTCCAGAATCACATTCGAGACTATCACCTGCGAAAGGAACTCTGGAATCGATAGGCAACTGAAGCCTGACTCTCCGCAAGGAAAGAGAGATGAAGCCGCTCATCGATCCAATGACCAACGGTTGGATTTACAATAGATGCCAAAGCCACAACGATATGGAGGAAATTCGCAGGATCCAAAATCAGCAACCCGCTAACCGACAAGCTGCGCGGCACAAACAAGCGAACGCCGTAGTTGGCCCAACGAGCGCCTTGTACGTTACTACATTACATCGACTGTAAGTGCAAATACGAGACGCCTCATCGCTTAACGTACAAGTACCTCGCACTTCATACCATTCCTAGCTCTCCTTTGACGTAATGTCGCGAATATTCCTTCAGCCTCATTCTGACTGGATATTTACTGAGAAATACCCAAAACTTACAGTAAAACGGCAGATAGTATTCTGACGATCTTAACTTCTCCACATTCTCTGAACAAGAAAATTCCTGGATAACAGATCCATACCTGAATTATCTTTGTTTCGTTTAACCAATAACAAGATCAACCTGATAGCCCCGCCTTCTCACATGTTTTCGAACAAGACCTTCCACGTTAAATTATCAATGAATTTATATCATCCTTGGCTTTCTCAAACAAGCGCAGAACAAGCATGCAGAACAAGCTTGCAGACAGCTGCAAACAAGCCTGTAACAAGAAAACCATCATTTCTTGAATGCCTCCTCAAATTTTCTACACCAACTTGTATTGACGGTTCTGAGAACAACCTGCAGGCGCCGCGCTCGGACCCTGCTCATGGCGAGAGGCGCCTCTGTTCAGAATCAAGTAGCCTCTAGATCCTAGGACCGAACACAATCCGTCCCGCGTTCATGGTCAAAGAAACCACATCAATTCGCTACACTAAAATCTCGGGCTGCCACCAGGGCCTCTTAGCACATGCTGTAATCATGGGGTGCCACATCCTAGCCCAGCACTCCGAACGACGATGTCCTGCCCCGTCCAGAAGTTCTGCAAAGGAGGCGAATAGTATGGTCAAGCTGGCAGCTTGCTCACGCCAGCATAGCCAACCGCCTGTTTCACGCTGCCTGCACCAGGGGGGGGGGCGTGGGGTCGAAGGGGTGTCTCCCGGGGCCGTGTGCGATCCCAGCCATCTTCTGCTGGGAAACCGACTGCCAGCCAGTCGCCAGATCCCCGGTCAACCCGAATCTCTAATAATCTGCCGAAATCACCACTGCTCTGGGACAAATGTGACCGAATCCCGCCCTTGCCGTCCCACCAACCCAGTCACGACGCCGAATCAGATCTTCACCCTAATCTCACGCCTCACAGCCGAACCAATCTGCAACAACAACCCACCACCAAACCGCAACCCCTCTACCGCTGACCACGAGGCCTCCACTCCCCCTCCGCTGAGCACCCTGATCAGCTCACATCCGCTTGCAGGCGGCCCCCTACCTCCGGGAGGTTGCGCTGCTCCGGCTGTGCTGACTCCCTGCCGCCTGACGTCCCCAGGACCGGCCCGAGGAGAGCCTGCAAAGTCAAAGCGCTCACGCTGGAAGGCGGCGCGGTTTGCTGCGGCTCGAGTTTCAACAAAACACCCATCGGCCCAGTCCGCAGGTGTGCGGCGATCCGCGCCATCCCGCCGATCACTACCCATCTACCCCGAAACGACGCCTGCGTGAAGCGGTCCCTGGCCAACCTGATGCCGGGCCCTCCCCTGCCAACATCGCCTTCAACGCGTCGATCGGCGACCATGCCTCTTTCATGCTCGGCGCTGCGGGCAACGTCCTGCTGCACCACCAGCCCGCACCTTGCACAGCCCTGCGCCAGATCAGGCAGGCGACGAGGCGTCCGACTGGAGCGGATTTCAGCTTCCCCTGGGGCGATCCGCACCGCCCTGTTCACGGCCAGCCCGCCTGTTGCTGCTCTGCAATCCAACAACCCAACCCGGCACCTCCTGGCTCCCCAGTTGATCCGGAGCTTGCTGCGCGTCACCGGCCACGCGGTGGTTGGATGAGCTCTATGAGCCTTCACCGCCGGACAGCGCTGCAGCCCCGACTCAGCGCCACAACCGCAACCTGCTGTCTGCGCCCCTGGCCAAACGGCCGGCTGCCGGTGCGTATCGTTTTGCGATCAGCGAAAGCGTGGCTGGATCGCCTCAGCCGGCCACCGGCCTACGAACATCAACAGCTTGGCGGCACGGGCCCCCGGCGGGCTTTGCGGACAGCCCTTCACCGATGCCTAAACGTGCCGAGGGGCGGCTCCCGTATGGCCGCTGGGAGCACTGCGGGGCGGCCGGCGTCACCACACGCCCGCCGGTGGCAACTAACGTGCTGATCGGCCCAGCACGTCCCGTCAGGCGGGGAGGCGGTACTGCGCGCGACAGGCAGCTGGTGCGCTCAATGCCGGCAAGCCGACGATGGCTCCTTCGCATCAGCATCGGCCACAAGGAGCAATGGAAGCATTCTGACGCCTACCGTCGAAAGGACAACACTAGGCTCTCGCTTGAAACAGCATCGTCAGCGTCCCACACACACAATGAGCTATCGACCTGGGCCATTCGTCAATTCCAACAGCAGAAAAGTAAGAACTTAACAGACAGAAAGTGGAACGCCATGGGTTGAAAAGGTTTCATTCAGCCCGCGTCAGCTTCTATGGTATGGGATCGCTCAATCGTTCAATCACCGCGAATCCACTACCGATTCGATCAAAACTGGTCTCGGATTTAAGATGATGGTATCCCATGAAAAGCATTGGCCGGCCTTGGCATCGTGGCAGGGCGGGCAACACATTGCCTGCTGCTCCGTGAGAAGCAGAGATCAGGATGATTGCAACTCCTTGCCTACATGGGGGGGCTCACTCGTGCGCCATCTATGCCGTGAACTGGATGACTCGCAACTCACAAGAACCTGAGTTGGATAACGACCACGCCTACTTCGACCTGGTGTTCCCATCCCTGGCCTGCTGGATGGCAACAAGATCTAACGACCTGCTTTCAGAAACATCAGGGATCGAGATGAGGAATCCAAGAGATAATTCCCTGTGGGTCGCCGACTGGGGATTCTGATCAAAGGAAGGACATGCATCTCAGCTCAAAAGGTCATGTGGAGGAGCCTCGAGCCACATCTCTGTACCAAGGTACTTTACGCCTCCATGCGATCTGTCTAGGGGAGGCGGTATGTCATCCAATGCCGTAGACGAGCCAAGGCCACTGGAACTGACTGATCATCGCCGTGAATCATCAACTGCGCTGACAGCAACAAAAATTGAGCAGCAAACCACCAAATCGAGATCACTGGCGGTGCATGAGCAATCGGACAATCCACAAGAGAAGGACACAAGGAGATCAGTCAACGTGAAAGCAGTTGAGGCCTCAAAACTCGCAAGCATCATTCCTGAGAATCGAGTGACGTCACTCATACTAGAACAAACTCCATTATCAAGGAGAAACTGGTTTGGCCAACGAAAAATCCATGCCACAACATTTCGAAGTAATCGGCACAATCGCCCATGTATGGAGCCAAGTCAATGACCGTAGCCGCCTAGAAGCGCACGCTCCTGATCTTCTGTGAACCCGAAATCGGCACTGACGACGCCCATTTTGACTTCACTAAGCCATGCGATCATCGCAAAGGCAGCCCGCCATGAAGAACCAGCTGCAGCTCTCAAAACTGCTCAAGAAGAATCACCGAAGGAAGATCAATATCAATTCGGATGATGGTCCAGACGACCATCTTGCCTGGGTCTTAGATCCATGTTGAAATTCACCCTCATGCCCTCTGCTTAACGTCAAACCCAGTGCTTAGGGATCACAAACTTGGACGCGAGGATTTCGCGCTGCGCGACGGCATCCATCAGATTCTGCGCCTACGACTGCCGCAGTTGCCGTCAAGAGCGCGCGAAGCTGCAATACACCCTGAGTTTGTGCCAACAGATCGCGGACAACCTGGCAAAGCAGCTGAAAAGAGAGACAACAACCTTCAATCAGTCCGTGCTGAGACCATCCATCTCAAGCTCCCATCCTCCACCTATACCAACACACGGAAAAACAAAAAAGAAGCTTACCTGAGCACCGATACTTGTGCTGCTACGTAAATACGGCCAAGACTAGCAATCACTGAATAACGTCGCGCTTGCAATCCAGAAAGTAAGCTATGCGAGACGAAAAAAACAAGAAAGACGAGTTTTTGTATAGCCCACACTGCACAGCAAATCGCCGCTAATCCAAACAGTGCAGCAGCAAGAGCAATGATTTAGCACTACCTCGTTTTAACGCCATGAAGCCTGCGTCAGTTTAATTTTTAGAGAATCAGGTGGCTTGGCCTCTTCGATAGGGTGCTGCAAGTCACAAGGGTGCTGGTGATGTCGCCGAATCGAAACATTTTTCACGCTGCGCAGCCCACTCACAATGGTTCTCTTGACCGTTCAATCCACGAGCCAAGAGCTTCAGGTGAACCGTGCACCGCTGCAGATTATGGAATTCCGTGTCATGTGGTGTCCTTGGGTTGTTAATAGCAAAATGGTTGTTATCTGTCACTGATGCAACCAATATCGATGCTCAGAAAGTGCGTCAACGATCTCACACCAATTCAATTGGCGATGACTGTGGTGGCATCTGCCTTTCATGCCCGATGAATCGTTGTACCCTACCCATCTTCCAGGCCACCAAGGCTGCAGCAACCGAATTGACTCAAGATCAGGCTGATCGTTATCCTGAAGACAGCGCCCAAATTGTCGAGAGCCGAAGCCAAGGAACAGATAGTGATTAGCGGAAACGTTCCAACTCGGCAATATAAAACCTGCATTTAGACCTTACTAATAGCCCACAGGAACTCTTGCTAAAGCATTAACACATGGTCGATTCACAAAACGCCCAGCCAATCACAAAAGGCAGCTGGTTTGCAGGAACAACTGAAGAAAACCGAAGATTCAAGGTTCAGCGGGAGAAGACCCGCGTCAGGGGCAACTCCGCCAACCTCTGAAGTGGTTGGACCATTCGGAACCTCCCGTAAAACACGTTTCCCACGTCAAAAGTCAAGGTACCCCTTCAACCTTTTCTGCATAGTAATTACAGACCGACAATGCAGATTATATCAGGTCCCGAGAGAGATTGACAGATTCCTAATATAGCAAAGGCTAGTTCATCTCAGTATTTCATAGCTTTTATGACCGATGGATTTTGTAACTAACACCAGCGATGTGGCAAGGTGTTATTGCCTCGCAGTGTAATCATAACTTCGAGCTATTAAGCAAGTTTGGGCGAGTACGCTTACTGAAGAACAACATCAGACCTCGATGATCGCTTGGCAACGTCTATCTGAAGACGCAGCCCCCACGGCACTACTTTGCCTTGGTGGGGTGGAACCTTTCGTGCGATTCAACTGGTCGGCTATGGGAAACATGGTCACGCGGATAGCCGGAAGAGGCCAGCATATGTTATTTAATTCACCATTTCTGCTGCGCAGAAGCCAACCGCATAGGCCATTCTGGGTTCTCGAAAGTCACCGGCGCGCGGGAAAGCAAGAACAGCTACCGTACTACACACTTCGAACCATTGATTCGAACTGTGTCTTAATCCTGAATCGTATTCCTGGCAAAACGCTCTAAAGGAGTACAAATGATCCATCTATGCCAGCACTGGCAGGCGCGCACGGTTGCTTGGCCTAAAATGTCAATTTCAATTCTTGAACACTTAACATTTTGCTGGATGAACCGTTCAAGATGCCACTCTCATCCGATTTGCCTGGAAGCTTGTGAAAGTCGAGAGTGTCGCATGCGCTCCCACACACGCCGCAGCCTCAGTGTGACTCACGTGATCAGCAATGAGAATGCCTAAGTAATATCATTGCAGAATTAGGTGACCTATCCAAAACGTCCCATTGCCACCACAATGGGGTGATATACAAACACCTTGAAACCATCAAACAATTCCAGAATGGTTGCAGCTGTTATCGCAGAAATAGGCCCGGCAGAGTTGACGCTGTCATCAACCCCTTGCAGGACAGCTCACTGGAGTCGAAATTCGTAAAACTTGTGTTCCCGATGCCGATATCGACTTTACTTGATTTATGCAACAAAATACAACCATGGTTTGATGGAGGAATTCCAAGACAAATAAAGCTTCTGCCTATCCCAGCAAACGCTTTCTTGAATCCAGCCCTGAGAAAGCAAAAACGCAAGTTAGAAGGTAGCCGCAACTGATAAGATTCTGTTTTCATGCGCAACTCCATACGTAACTTTAGGACCAAAGAACAGCTTTTTGACAAGCTAGATGGAGCTCCTGTACGCGCCAAATTGCAGAGAAATTCTAACTGGTACCCGAATGCGGGCGTTCCGCAGCCGGATCTTTCGCTTACTGGTGGTGTGGGCGCTGGTGCGGGCGCAGTGTTAAATATGCAGCCCCTACCGTAACTTTGACGAACAGCTAGCTTTTCTCTCACAATCCAAATACGCCATTCCAATCGCGTGTCATGGCTGCTGGGCAGGCTTGGCATTCAACACACATCGCGCTGCCCACATTGGCAATTGCTGTATTACCGAGAGTTGCACGAAGGATGTGATTTCGAATATGATATCTGACTCTTTATCTTCTGTGATCGACCGTGTTTGCTTGGATCTCGTGAAGTGGAGGGCATTATGGCCGCGTGAACCAGCAGCACGAGCGATCACCGCGCGTTGTGACACCAGACGCAAGATCTGCAGTTCCTATTCATGGAATCAATACATACGTTCTTCCTATAGCCAAATTCCCTCACTCCGCATTGATCTTGGCTCGTGCCAGTTCAGGAAATCGCAGGGTTCGCTCCACCATCCTGCTTACCGGATTCATCCAGAAATTCGCTCCTTGATTGAATCCTCGGCCTGCAGTTATCGTCAACTGACCTAATGATACAACGTTGCATCAGCTCCAGTATGGCTTGATGAGAAGAGCAGCATATCGTGTGATGACAGACAAGCTCAATAACCAATTTTTGATAGCCCTGCGCAGCTGGTGTGACATCCATTCAAACCTCTCGCCACTGTCAGTAGAGATGAGCCCCAACAACAATGTCAAGATTAGATGAAGCATCAAGCCATAATTATGCAATGATCCTATTTAGCGGCACCTGCAATAAACCGTACAGCAAAGGCGTGCATTCTGCCGCCAGTCCAAAATGCCACCCCGCCCCTCTTCCCCGCCTGAGGATCGCTCCAGTTCAACCTCAACCGTCTGCGCGAAAGATTGTTCGGCACTAACTGCCTGCTGGTTCTGATCGGGGTCGGCAAGCCCATCTCGCGATGATCTCTCCGATGCCCCGCCCCTGGATGTCTCGAGCGACACGCTGAGACCTGCTTGCAATAATCACCTCCAGCATAGCGGTCATGTGCGTGTTTGCCGACGTTCCATGTTGACCGCTTACCCTCGGCCGCCTCCGCGCCACGGACCCGCGCCTTCACTCCTGGTGGTCGTGACGACATTTCCAAACGCCCCGCCACCTTCATCGGGGCCTTCATCTTCGGATCGTCGGCTTGAAGTCGCCTGATGAGGCTTTTATGGCCGGAAGCGTCGACGCCATTATTTCTAATCTCCGTAACGGTGTACCATCGTGTCCCTCACTCGTCACCTGGGTTTGACTAAACGCCAGCTGTAAGGGTGCGAAGACTACGACTCGACCGGTTGAAGAAAGCGCGACCGTTTCCTGATGGCATGGCAAGGTCGCCCCCCTGCGCGCTCGCCATCCGCCACGAGCCAATTCCCAAAAAACCAGATTCTCGGACTGGGATCCGCGCCCAGGAGGTGGTTATCTCCAGAGGATCAATCCGCTGAGCGCACAGGCATCGAATCACTCGATCCTGGAGGTAGTCATCGAATCTGCCGGTGCTTCGTGACACCAAAGCGGATGGCCGGGCCACAGTTCCAACCGATCGATCAGGGCGCTGCCGAGCGCCTGGCCATGTCGTTCCGATCGGCAACGACCAACTTTGATGACGACCCCCGTTTCGGCCTGTGTCGTCTTCTGAAATTGCCAGCAGTGGCCCCCCCCTGCCGTGAAATACCCCGACAGCCTATCACACATGGTACCTTTCGTCGCGTCTGTTCACCAAGGGGTATGGCTCTGCCAGCCGACCAGACGACGCAGATGAGCCGCAACGTTTCGATCGGCTCTGGATGCAGGAGTGGGCCGGAAGATCTGTTCGAGTGAGCTTTTTCAGCCATCGGCCGCGACAGTCCTCCACGGAGGTTGCCTCAGATTCAAAGGTCCTCCTTGATCATGCGTTGCCGAAATCGAAATCCGTGAAGCCGCCAAGCCAGGCCACCCTGGTGCAGATCATGGTAGAAAGCCCTACGGCTGGCTCAGGACTGCCGCGGCGCGCAAGGCGGCGGTTGGGGCTCCCCCCAGACATCTTGGCGATGAATCACTCCGTAATTGAGTGTTTACGTGCCTCTAAGCCAGAGTGTCCTCGAACATAGCCCAAGCACCCATCGAACAAGATAAACATCGAGTGCTGAACCTCGGCTCGCAACCATCCAGCCTGCACCGTCGCACGCGACCGCTGGCCCACATGATAGCGTATAACTCATGTCCTTATCTAGATCTTCCCTGTTCCTTGCGATGCCCCACATAGATAGTCGAAATCCCTCAATAGCCCCAAAGTACTTCGCGATCACGCACATCAACAGGATCCACACTTGGAACTCTTTAAGCGCCGCTCATTTCGTGGGTTCCTATCATGGAATGACGCATCTCTCACCGCTCGCCGCGCAGAAACAACACCGACATAACCTCCAATGATTTGGCGAAGAGAGATACGCAGCAGTGCTCACTTATCTACTTCAATTCGCTCTCATTCGACGCAATGACAAACATCTGCTGGCCTCACTGATAACCAACCAGCGAAGCCGAAATCAATTGACTGAAGGCTCATGGCTTCCTGTAAGACCGTTTTCCGCATAAGCCAATCTGCCCCGCCATCGACGATATGGTCACTTTGCAAATCGTTTAACTCGTTAAGCGAGAGAATGCGCGACACGAGAACAGAGGACAGCCGTCCACTTCCGAGATTAAGGCGCTCCATCAGCCTAAAATAGGTGGTTGAAATGAGTTTTCTGCTTACTGTTCACACACTAATAAACCGCCTCTCTGTCCATCTGCACAACGGGGATTATTGCGACGTTCGTGAACCAATGCTGGAGATATTCACAGCTGCCATGCTTGACTCACAAACGGAGCCTAGCGTGGGGGGATAGATGATTGCCTGATACTGCAAGCAAAGCAAATTTACGAAGGAGCCGAGATAGAATACCACACTTCCTTTTGCGGTCCGAAATAAAAATCGTGCCCAATCATCACCGACAAACAGTGCCATCCTCAGCTAATCACGTCCACGGCGCCATCTGATAGCTCGTGTCATAAAGACATAGGCAATAGGTCTCGGTATACTGGTCTTTCCAGTAACTTCCAATGAGTCAGCTGTCCGCAGTTCGAAAGCGTTTCACAACACTTGCACATAAGCAATAACCACCTCTCCTGCTGGATGGAACCATGCAGACCCCGGGCAACCGCATCGCGGCGAGAATGGCGCACCAATACCAGGTTCGTTCATTTCGAGGTTTCAAATATATACCACAATTCAAGCCCTGAAGCACGAGCTACCTCAATAGAAACTGCCAACCTACGTGGATCAACAACCCGCCTTACCACTGACCAAGGACATAGAAAGTGTGATAGACCTGGCCTTTTGACGTTTGGACAGCACGTGAACCCATTATTTTTAACTGAAGACATTAAGAATGCAAAACACCTTCATCGCTAGAAGGCTTTTTACAATGGAGATCAATCAGCGATAGTTCTTCGACTTTAGTTCATGTTACAGGCCACAGAATGCCCAACCTTGATCACCAACCTGGCCTGCGAACCCAGAAAGCCATGGCTCTCGAAGGTCAGAAATCAACGTCTGCCCCTGCCCCCGCACAACATGCCGCGAGGTCGTCCAGATCCGATGCCACTGGTAGAAAATCGACACAAAAACCGCTGAGTGTGGGTGCACAAGCACGGCCCAGCTCCTTTGCAAATCAGATCGACCGAGGCTTGCCGAAAGCGCGCCAAACGATCACGGCATGGTCCAATGGTTCAGCTGCGCGCCAGATTCGGGTTCTTGGTGGCACCTGGCGACAGTTGTTCTAGGCAGACCCGGGCCCCATAGTCAGCAACAGCGTGGAGTCGCGGCGTTGGCCAGAGCAAAACCCATCCGCCTCCAAGGGCCATATGGCCTGAGAAGTCGGCGGAAAGTTCTTAGCCGCCCGTATATCAAGGTGACACACGCGCCCCCGCGATCAAGTGGGCGCCGCGCCCGGCGCCAAGCGGGATCGGTCGGCAACGGAATTGATCAGAACAGCAAGAGCACCTCCTGCTGCCACCACCGGGTCCATCGAATAATGATGTAATAGCCCCAGCCTTCAGCGCAAAATCCAGATCGCTGATCTGCTGAGTCAAAACCGTTCACTTGAATGCCAATGGAATCCTCCGCTATCTCCCCACTGACTGGATCGCGGAAGTCATCCACCGGATCAGATCTTGAAGTCGGTGGAGAAATCGCCCTTGGCCCTCAGCGACGCCCAACGCAATTCGGCGAATACGCTGTCATCTTGCCTGCGTGGCGATAACCTCCGGGTTCCGGCTCGCCGGTGCCCAACTTGAAAGTGAGGCTGTAACGTGCTCAACAAACCCGGCCTGTAGACGAATCGCCGAGGGTATTCATCAGAATAAGCGTGCGACTCGCTGTTTCCCGGCCAGCATTCCTCCTCCCGGAGCAAATCCGTTCGGCTTTCGGCACCGTGCAGGGAAACTTCCCCCCCAGGAAGCGCCTCCAAAGCTCAGTCTAAACAACAGGTACCGTAAACGACAGGGGCTTGGCCGCCTGGGGGGGGGGGGGGGGGGGGGGGGGGGCGACCAAGCACCATCCGTTCCCTCTCGACCGGGCGTCATCCTGCAAAGGTGTTCGAGCGAGCTGGCCACCACGGATCTGGAGTGCTCCAACTCGAATGGCCGGGGGCACTCCCATCGCCCGACTGGCCCACTGACCCCGACCCTGTACGAGGCCATGCTCAGCCAATTCATGAAAGAAGCGAATAATGGTTCACAAGCAGTGGAATGGGGCCGGCATCTGAGCTGAACAGCTGCTCCGAACTGAATCCTTTTGCATCGGTAAATCGGAACCGAGCCCGTCCGAATGAACGGCTGCCCGAACCGCTCGCCAGAAACCTCGGCGTGGGCTGCCATCGCAATAGGCAGATACCGTCTTGTCTACAAGCGCAAAAGTGCGACTCGCCTGAATCGGGCGGAAGACAGGGGGTAAAAAACGACTGCCTTCAGGGAGCCATCGCAGAACCGTCCCGCTTGGGAACGCCCAGGTGCTAAATACAGCTAGCTTTCCGCTTCAATCGACAGTATTATGGTCATGTGCAGAAACGATGGGCTTGGTTCATACAAGAGCTGGCTAGGAGGCGCCAACCGTGACAGCTCGTAGAGACGCCGGTGCCGGAGAGCGGGAGCGCTAATCGCGTAACCAAACGACAAATCTCACAGCTCTCACTTGCGCGCACTGCAAGCTCGGACCAGCGCCGTACTTGCCAACCAGTTCAGGTTGGCTGCAAGATGACCATCGAGACAGCGGCCCAGAATTTGGCTACGCCCCATCGTCCCCTGCTTGACGCTAAAGACGAGACACCACAGACACCCTGATCGCCGTGCCGGGAATCAGCACGGAGGCGATTCGCCAATTGCCCCATTTAACGCTTCGCCTCGGGTGATCAAAAAAAGATCGCCGTCTCTGGTGCAGTGGACAGTATGCCGCTTCAATAGAAAAGTTTAAACGCTGCAACACGTCGCACTCGGCGCTGGAGCCTGGAGGCAGCCAAACGACGGTCAAGGCCACATCAAGGGCACGAAACTCCTTGTGCACGCGCGCTGAGCAACAGCGAATCGCAATGAGTTGAGAGCTCTTCACGAATTAGTGGCAAGAGCAACCGCGGCCCATCCAGGTAGGCATGAGCGATCGCCAGGGTTCTGACCGGCCTTGATCGGCAAAACCGGAACGTCCTGAGGCCGAGAAAATGGGTTCGCTTCATGACCCCATTTCGGTGGGACAAGACTCTGGCTAACGGGGGTCGGTCTGAATCGAACTGGAGAGCCACAGGGCAATAGTTCAACGTCACAAGAGCCAGTTGACGCCATGGCATCCTCACTGAAGCGCCCCAAAACCCACGGAACCAACAAGGCCGGCACCTGCAAGCACATGGAAGGGCTGTCCACCGGAAGGATCCGACGAACTGACCCTCTTTCCGGTGAAAGCATGGACACGTGATTCAGCGAGACTCGCCAATGACAACAATGGTAGTGCTCGTGACCACGACCTGATACTCGGGATGGTTAACATAAGTTCCTCCAGTAAATGGATGTGATCGCTTGGCTTCGCGGCTTTGTGAGCTCTTTGCCTGACTTGCCAAAGGCTCGCCAGCTTTCCAGGCGTCTTTTGGTGCTGCGCAGCGCGGCGTCACAATCGGCGCTGCTCATTGCCGGGGTCTTGAGCCGAGCCAGCGCTTGCAAGCCGCGGAGATGGCGTGACAAGCCCTCAACCCACCATTGGCATGCATCAAGGATGCACGGCACAAGAGAAGGAGAGCCTGGAAGGCCGCGCTCCATAGGTGCTCGACCCTGAGCACACGGAGCCTCAGCCAAGCTCATGATGCTCGAACAGTTCGTGTTATTGCCCATAAACAGAGCACAGGGACGTGAACATGGAACCTCACATCCAGGAAAGCCATGGTTCGCTTGTAAAGCACGGAAAGGCACCGCACCTGGCCTTCAGCCACAAACGCTCTTGCTGGCTGTTTGCGTGCGTGTGGGGGCAATCAAGTGGGTCGCATAAAAAATATTGTGACTTCTCATACTTCAACGATTGACGAAGAGACAAATGAAGGCAACAACAGAAATTCAACCTCAATAGGCAGACATTAGACACTCATAAACAGCCAATCCTCAGCCTCAGTCTGATGGCATAAACAAAGGATAAAGCGTTCGCTTCGCTTGAATCAGCATAAAAGCTCAAAAACTTTCATCGCCAAGCCAACAGTCAAGAAATGAATCAATGATCAGGCCCTCGCTTAACCGGCGAGATGCTGCGCTGCGATACTCAGCGGGTGGAATGGAACAATCACCCTGCTCAGCCTGGATCTTATGCTGACCGGGCAATCTGCTGTTACGGGAGAGCAATCGGATCAAGCTCAACCGGGGGCATCATCGAATGGGTTTCTTCAAACGTATGTTGGTCATTTCCCGATGTCGCCGAGTGCATGGCCTAGAGAGATGGCGGCGAAGACCTCTTGCGCCCTGCTTACGAGGCGCTATTTTCAAAGCTCGCTTTAAGCGATATCGTCTTTCGCGAGTTCGCGAAAGGCACGTCAGAACGTTGCGATTCCCTTCTTGCCCAGCCATCACGCTGCAAGATTGCAGTTCTGGTCGCGTCCCTACAACATCGAGACCACTATAGCGATGACCAAAGACAACACCCTGAATACCAATCGCAACAATCTTCAGTGAAAGAGCCGCAGCTACTTCGAGCCCAAGCAGCAGGGCCCGCTTTGAGAGTGCAGCTGAACGGAAAACTCAAGGGGAAAGCCACTACAAAGCGCCCTTCGCAAGCAAGCGACTTGAGAAAATCGACCAACAAACTGGGACACACTCAAGAAGCCCGCGCTTTGGTTCAAGCAAACTTCCAATTCAAAGTGAAGCCCCAGATCAATAGAACCAGCTTTTGAGGAATTCTAGACACTCTATCAACTTCGGAGAAGTAAAGGTCAATGACACATCAAATGATGCTACCGAGGCGGCACTCAGAAACAGGACAGGCCTAACCCTGAAGCCGGCTCAGCCTGGCGCTAATCCAGCCACGCACCCTTTCCGCCTGCACCCACTGGAACGATGAGCCAATAAGTTTCCCATCTTCATTTGAAGGACGGATTGGGAGCAAACCCGCTCCAAACTGGCCTCCACCGGTGCAGCGAACAGTGGATAGGAG
>Ga0163217_1084139_pt1 | contig 15097 bp, 5 predicted proteins | sample SynspAceP_FD_185933 | JGI IMG/M metagenome (GOLD analysis project Ga0163217, IMG submission 185933) | Saline lake microbial communities from Ace Lake in Antarctica - Synechococcus sp. Ace-P (PacBio error correction) | ecosystem: Environmental > Aquatic > Non-marine Saline and Alkaline > Saline ...
TACCGCCCTTTCGGGGTGCTTTCGTGCTCTCTCTCCTGCCGGGGGCTTTTCTGTTCCTCTGCCCCCCCGCCGGCTCGGCCCCGTGGCCGTTTTCGCCGGCCCGCCCGCGCCCTGCTGCCCCTGCGCCGCTGCCCCGCTGCTTCTCTGGGCGGCTGCCGCCCTGGGCTTCGCTCCTCCCTCCGCCTGCTGTCGCTGCTCCTGCTCCTGTCGCTCTCCCCTTTGGCGTTCCCCGCTCGTGCTTTCCGCCGCCGGCTGGGGTGTTTTCCTGCTGCCTGCTCGCCCTGGTTCCCCCGGGGTTCTGTCGGCCTGGTGTTGCTGGCCCTCCCCCTGGGCCCCCTCTTTTCCGCCGCTCTTTCCGCGCTCTCCCGCGGGCGCCTCTGCTTGCTTCCCGGCCCGCTGTTCCTGGCCCCTTCGCCTGCGTCCTTCCTGCTGGCCCTGTTGCCTGGCCCTGTTCCCCGCCCTCGCTCGGCCCCGCGGTCTGGCTTCTCCCTTCCCCCCGCGCTCTCGTCCCTGGCCTCTGCCGTTTTGGGTCGGGGTGGTCGCTGACACTGGTGATCGGCCTGGCTGGCGCCTTCTCTCCGCGCCCCCCGCCTCCTGCCCGCTGCGCGCGCGCCGCGCTATCCGGTCGCCCCCTGCGCGGCTGTTTGCTCCTCCCCCCTTGCCGCCCCGTCGCCGCCCCCCGCGCGGCTGCGGTCGCTGCCGTGCTGGTTCCGGCGCGCCTCGCCTCCCCGGCCCCGCCCTCCCCCTGCTTGGCCGCCCCCGGCTGTCTGTCTGCCGCCGCGTTTTTTGGCCCCGCCCCGCGCCCGCCCTCCTTCGTCCCCGCGCGCTTGCCCCGCCCGGCCCGCGCCCTCGGTCTCGTTCCGGTCCTGCTGCCCCCCCCTTTGCCCCGCCGCCGTCGTCGTTTCCTCCGGCCCGCCTCCGGCTGCGCTCCCTCCGGTCCGGTCCTTCCCGCTCTCTCTCCCCCCCCCCGGCGGGCGGCGGCCCCGCGCGCGCTCTGGCCTGCCCTGCCCGGCCTTGGCGCGCCCCCGGCTTCTTGCCTGCTTCCCTCTCCGCGTCCGGCCTGCTCCCCTGGGGGTTGCCATCCGGCCCGGCCCGCGCCCGCTTTCGCGCTGGCCTGTCGTGGTCCCTCTCGCTTGGGGCCGCCGCTTGCGCGCGTTGGCGGGCCCCCGCGGCGCCCGCCCCCGCCTTTGGCTGCCCTCCGGGCTTGTCGTTGTCCTGGGCGGCGCGGCGCGCCTGCCCCCTCCCGCGCCTCGCACGCCTCCGCGCGGGGTCTTCGCCTTGCTGCCCCCGGGCGGGCCGGCTCCCCTCCCGCTCCGGGGTTGCGCCCTGCGCTGCCCCGCGTCGCGCGCCTCCCGCTGGCCGCGGCCGTGTTTTGCGCGTCCGCCTTCGCTCCCTCCGTCCGCTCCCTCCGCCCCCCCTCCCCGGCCCTCTTCCCGTTTCCTCTCGCGCGGGTTGTCTTGCCTCCCTGCCTCCCCGCGGGCCGCCTCGCTGCGTGGCCCCGGGGGTTCCCGTCCCCTGGCCCGCCCTGCCGGCCGGCCCGCGCTTGGGCCGCCCCTCTTGCCCCTGCCGCCTCCCCTCTTCGGCCCGCTGGTCGCCTCGTTCGTCCCGCTCTGCGTCCCGCGGTGCCCTCCGGGTTTGGCTGGCCCGCCTGCGCACCGCCCCCCCGGTGGCCCTGCCTCCGCCTCCTGCCCCCCCCCCGCCGTGTCGTCCCTCCCGCTCGGGTTGCCCGCCCCGGTCGCTCGCCCTGCCTCCGGCTCCGCCGCCCGCCTCTGGCCTGTCGCGCGCTCCCGTGCTGCCGCCGCCCGGCCCTCCTCGTGGTCCTCGCGCCTGTTCCTCCTGGCGCTGGCGGGCCCTTCCGGCCCGGGCCCCGGCCGCTCCCGTCTTGGTGTGCCTCCTGCCCCGGCCCCTCCCCGTCCTGCTTCTCGCTCCCGCCCTCCCCCGCCTGGCGGCCCCGCGCCTCCCGGCGGCTCGCCCCTCCCCTCGCCCCCGCACCCCGCCCCTGCCCGTTTGCCTCCTGTTGCCGGCGGCTGCTGCCCCCGCTTGTTGTGCCCTGCTTGCGCCCCGCGCGCCCGCTCCGCCTCGGTCGCCCCGTTTTCGCCCGTTGCCTGCCCGCGCCTCTCTTGCCCTGTTTTTTCTGTTGGTGCGCCCGTGGTTGCCCCCTTGTTGTCGCCTCTTGTGCCGTCCCTCGCCGGCTTCTTGCTGTTCCCGTCCCCACCGCCCTCCTCCGGGGGTTTGCGCCCCGTACTGGCCCCGCCCCTGCCCGGCGGCGCTCCTCGGGCTTCCTGCCCCGCTGGTCCCGGTGCTGCGCCGTTTGTCCGCTCGCCGCGGCGGCGCCCCGCTCCTGGCGCCTTTCCGGCTCGGCTGCTTTCGCGGTCCCCCTCTGCCGCCCGCCCCGTGCCCTCGCCCAGCCGCCGCCCGCTGGCCCCCTCCTCATCGGCCGGGATGCGCGCCGCTTCCCTGCTGTGCTGCTTGTCCCCGCCGCGCCCTCCGCCCCCTTCGGCGTCGGGCGCTCCTTTTTCTTCCTCGTGGCCCGCTGGCCGGGCCCCGGGCCTTCCTCCCGCGCCGTGGCGACTTTTCCCGTGCCTCTCGCGCTGGCTTTGCCGGCGGCCGTCCCCGCCCGCGCGGTGCGTCTCTGCGCCGGCCCGGTCGCGGCTGTTTCTTTCCCGGTTGGCCGCCGCCGTTTCCGTCGCGGCCCCGGCGCTTTCCCCCCGGCCCGTCCGGGGGCCCGGTCCGCGCTCCCCGCCTCTCCCCGGCTACTGCGCTTTGCTGTTGGTGGCGTCCCCCGTCGCCACGCGCTCCGGCGCCCCGCTGCTTCCCTCGCCCCTCCCCTGTGGCGCGCTCTGCCCCGCGCGGGCTCGTCGCTTCCCCGTTTTGTCTGATCGCGCCCCGCGCGGCGGCCCTTCCCCGCGCGTTTGGGCCGGCCATGCTGGCCTGGCCCCGGCTGCGGGCCCCTGCCGTCTGCCCGGTGCTGGGGCGCCGTTGTGCGTTTTGCCGCTCTGCCCCCGCTCCCTTCCGCCCCCGCCGCTTTGCCCCCCTTTCTTTCTCGCTCCTTAGCGGCCAGGGCGTTGCCTTTGCCGCCTCCTGCCTGTCTGTCCTGCTTGTTCTTCCCTGCGCGGTCTGCCCTCTCCCGCGCTCTCCCGCTTCCCCCGCTGCGCTGCTGCCGGGGGCGGGCGCCCTCCGCGCCGCCTGCTCGCGCGCCGGCTGGCGTGCGCCTGCGCGGTCCCGGGCGTCGCCCGTGGTCGTGGCCCCCGGCTGCCGCACGCCTCCGGCCGCCGCCGCCGCCTTCGGGAGCGCGGTTGTGCTGCGTCGTCCCTTGCGCCCCCGCCCCGCCCGTTGCGCCGCCGCCCCTCAGGTTTCTGGCGGCGGGTCCGCCCTCCGTTGTGCCCTTGCCCGGCGCCGCCCGCTCCCGCCGCCTTGGTTTGTCGCCCGCCTTGTGCTCGGGTCCTGCGCCCCGCCCCTCCCGCAGGGCCTTGCGCCCCCTGTGTTGCCCGCGCGCTGGTGGCCGCGTTTGCCCGGGCTGCTGGCCGCTCGCCCCGCGGTCGCGTGGGGGGGCCCCCTTGCCCGTGTTCGCGGATGCTCCTCGGCGTGTCCTCTCTCCCGGCCGTCGTGCCGTTCCCCTCGCCCCCCTCTGCCGCTGCGGCCGCGCCCCCGTCTCCCACGTGGGCGTCTCTGCCTCTCGCCCCGCTGCTTTTGGCGTCCTCCCCGTCGTGGCCCCGTGGGCCCGCTTGCCCCGCTCGCCGGGCTTGCCCCTGCGGTTCCGGCCCCCACGCCCTCCGTGCTTTGGTCGCGGTCGCGGCCCGCCGCCCGTTCTGGGCGCTCCCCCCCCGCCGCTTTGTGCCCCCGCTCGCCGCCCTGCTGGGCCGCGCTGGGGCTGGCCTGACCGCGACGCGCTGCCCCCTCGCTTTCGCCGCGCCTTGCGTTTGGGCGGGCCTCTTGCACCCGCCTCGGCCCGCCGCCCGCCCCGGTTTTCCTTTCCTTTTCCGCCCCCGGCGGCTCCGGCGCCCCCCTTGCGCCGGCTGTGCCGCCCGGGGTTTTTGTGCCGCGCCCTCCGCCAGCCGGCCGCCCCTTCGGGCGCTGGTTCTTCTTTCGGCCTGGCCGCCTGCTTGTTTGCCCTTCCCTGCGCCCTCCCTTCGGTTCTCCGCCCGCTCTTTCTCCGGGCCGCGCTTTCCCCCTGGGCTCCGCCGTCCCCCCGCGCTTTTCCGGTGGCCTTGGTTTGGGCCTGCGGTTTTTGCCCGCGCCGCCCCTCCTGTCCCCCCGCGCTCCTGCCCCTGGTCGCTCGCCCGCTGGTGCCCTCCGCCCTCGCCGCACGCCTCGCGCGCCGGGCTCCCGGCCTTCCCTCTTTGTCCCCTCCCGCGGCCCGGGTGCGCTGGCCGCTCCTTTGCCCCCTCTCCGTGCTGGCCCCGGCGCTCCGCTCCCCGGGCCCCCGCGCTGTTGGCGCTCCTCCCGCCCCCCTCTGGCTCGTGGTGCCCTCCGCCTCTCTCCGCACCGCCCCCCGCCCTTGGTCTGGGCCCGCGCCGTCTGGTGGTGGCCCGTCGTCTCTCGGCCCCGCCCCCTTTGCGGTGCTGCTGCCGCTGCCCGTTGCTCGCCGCTTGCCCCGGCCTCCTGCCCCCCGCTGCTCGCCGCCTCTCCTGCCCAGCGGCGCCCCCTGGTTTGCGGCGCTGGCCGTGACCGCCTGCGCCTCATCCTCTTCCGGGCTGTTGGACCTTGCTGCGGTCCCTCCCGCCTGGGGCCTTGGGTCCCGGTCCCCGGCCTGGTCGCCCCGCCCCCCGCCGCCGCCCCGTCCTTGGCCGTGGCCTCGGGCCGCGTCTCCCTGTTCGCCGCCTGTGCCTGCCGCCCCTGCCCGCCGCTCCGCGTCCGGCCTCGGGGCGGGGCCATCCCCCTGCCCGCTGCCCTCGCGGCGGCCTGCCCCCGGCCCCGCTGTCTCCGGCTCCCGCTTTCCGGGTCCGCGTTTCGCCTGCGGCTCTCCCTCTGGGTTCTTGCGAGCGCCGGTCTCCTTGGGGCTGGCCCGCGCGCCCTGGCGGCGCTGCTCTGCGCGCCTCTTCCTGCCCGCCCTCCTGGCCGGGCGCCTGCGGCCACCTCCGCCGCTGGCCACCCCGGCCGGGCGTATGGCGCCTCTCTTGGTCCCCCGGCGGCCGCGGGTCCTCGGTCGCATGCGTGCCACCGCGCTGGCTGCTGCCGGCCCTCCGCCCGTCCCTTTTGCCCCTCCTGGTCCCGCGGCTGGCGCGCTGCGTGCCCTTCCGCCCCTTTAGTCCCGGGTGCTCTGCCTGCCGGGCCGCGCTTGCTGCCAGTGTTTTGCCCCGTCCCCGGTCGCCGTCCTGCATTTCGCCGCGCTCCGTCCGGTGGGCGCCCGCCCTGCCGCCGCCCGGCCCCTCCTGGCGGCCCCCTGTCGCCGGGTCCGCTGCCCCTGCTCGCGGCGCCGGTCGCGGCGGGGCTGCCCACCGTTTTGTCTTTCCTCCCCTGTGCGCCCTCTGGCGCTCCGGCTCCTGTCGTGTTGGCCGCCCCGCGCGCCCCCTCCGCTTCCTGCCTCCTGGGCCTCCCCGCGCGACTCGCCGCTCTCCTCGCGCTTCCGCGGCCGCCTTGGCTGCACGCGTGCCTTTCGGCTCTTTCCCCCGTGGCCGGTGGCCGCACCGCGGGCGCCCGGGGCGCCTTCCCCGCCCCGCGCCGCCTTTGCTCTTCCCGCCTGCTGTTTTGGCTGCCCTCGCCGGGCCCCGCGCTGCCGCTGCCGCTTTTTGGCCCCGCTTCCGCCCCGCTGGGCCCCCTGCCTCCGCGGCTTCTGTGCTGTCGCGCCTCTGGTCGCCGCCCCCTTTGTTGGGGTTGCCCCTGCTGCTTGCGGCTCCGGCCGCCGCGTGTTTTCCTTTGGGCCCCGCCCGGTTTTCGGTGCGCGCGGTTGTTGCCCCCGCCCGCGCGGTGCCCCCGCGCGCCGTGCCGCTGCCCGCCGGCGAACCGGCGCCCGGGTGCTTGCCCCCGCTGGTCTCCGGCCTCGTCCGTGCCGCGCCTGCCCTGGGCTCTCTCTCCCCCCCCGGCGGCGGCGGCCCCGCGCGCGCTCCCCGTTCCGTCTCTGCCCGGCCCGCTCCTGCCCCCGCTTTGGTGCCCTCCCCTGTCGCCGGTCGCCTTCGGTCCTCGGGCCGGCCGCGGTTTGGTCCCCTCGCGGCTGTGGTTCCCCCTTCGCGCCCGCCCCCTGTGCCGGTGCCCCCCTGCCCCCGCGCTTTCCTTCTCCTCCCGCCGCCGTTCCCCCCCCCCCTGGGCGTCGCCCCGCCTCGCCTCCTGCCCTCCTCGCGGCTGCCGAGTGCCCTCGGGGGTGTTCGTCATCGGTTGGCCCCCCTCGTCCGCGCCTCTGTGTCGTTCCCGTCGCCTGGCCTCCCCCTCCGCGGCTGCCCCTGCGTTCGGGGCGGTGCCTTCGCCCCTTCGCCTCGGGGTCGGCCCCGGCCCGTTGCCCTCGGCGACCGCTCCCGCTTTGCCGCCCCTCGGCGGCCTCGCATCGCGCCGCTATCTTCCGCTTGCGCGCTTGGCGGCCCCGTCGGCCCTTCCCTCGGCTGTTGCGCGCTTGTTTCGTGCCCCCCGCCCTTCTCCTGCTCGCCCTCGGTCGCCCCCGGTGGGCTGCCCCGCCCTGGGTTTTGCCGCCCGCCGCGCCCGTCGCCTCGCTCCGGTTCCGCGCCCCTTCGCCCTTGTTTGCGCCGTCGGTGCCGGGCTGCTTCCTGCGTCGCCCCCCCTGCCTGCGCGCGCGCCCTGCCCCTGCCGGCGCCCGGTTGGTCCTGTTCCCCCCGGCCTCCCTCCTGGCCCGGTTCCCGGCCGCGTTCCCCCTGTCGCCCGGGGCCGCCTTTCCCCGCTCGCGCCGCCGGTGCCCCGCTTGTCCCCCGTGCCGGGCGTCTGGCCTGCCGCCGCCCCGCCTTGCCCGCCTGCGCCCGCTGTCCCACCGCGCCGCTGTGCCCGCCTTCGCCCTCCGCCCGTCCTTTGTGTCCCGCGCTTCTTGCGCCGCCGTTTCGCCTGCCTGCTGTTCTTGCCGCTCGCGCGCCGCTCCTCGCGCCGTTCCTCGCGGCCCGCCCCCGGCGCCCGTCGCCTGCCCGCCCCCCGCTTTCGCGGCCGCCGCGCCCCGCTGCCGCTTCCCGCGGTCGCCGTCGCCCTCGTTTTGCCTTGGGTCCGCTCCCGCCGCGCTGGCCTCTGTCCGTTGGCTTTCCCGCGCCCGCGCCGGGCCTTTCGCTGGTTCCGGTTCTTCCGCCCCTTCGCGCCCGGTACTCGCGGCCGCTCCCGGCACCGGTTTGGCCGGTGCGTCCTTTCGGCTTTGGGCTTTTGCCCCTGCCTTTGGGCCCTTGCCCCCGGCCCCCTCGGCTTGCCCGTCCTCCCGCCCCCCTCCCCGTCCGCGGCGCCTTTCTCCGGGTTCCCTTCCCTCGCCGCCCCCTGTTGGCCGCCGTTTCCTTCTCGGCTTCGCTCCTGCTGTTGACGGCCCGGGCTTGTCGCTGCGCTCCCGATCCTTCGGCCGCCTCCCCGCCCCGGTTCCGTTGTCCGCTCCGCCGCCGGGCCCCTCCGGCGTGGCCCCGCCCCGTGCTTTGTGCTGGCGGCTCTCGCGCTGGCCCCCCCTCTTCCCCTCTTGGTGGTCTTTTCCGGATCCCCCCCGCTCTGTTTTGCCGCTTGCGCGGCGCTTCCTGTCCCGCCCGGCGCGTGGTCCCGATCGTCTTCCCGCGGCCCCCTTGCCGCGGGATGTGCCCCCGCTGCCTTCCTTGCTCCCGGCCGCGCGCGCTTTCGTCGCTGGCGTCTTGCCCCGCGGGCGCTCGCCCACGGGTCCCTGCTCTTCTTGGGGCCAGCTTTCGTCGCGGGCACCCCCCGGTTTCCCCCCCGCCACGGCCCCTCGCTTTGTTTCACTTTCTTCCGCCCTGTGCCCTCGCTGCTTCTCCTCTCCGGCGGCTCACCGCCGTTCGTGCTCGTGCTTGCCCCCCACTCCTGCTTGCCCGTCCTCCCTCCGCCCCGCGCCCGCCTTGTGGCGGCTTTCTTGCTGCTTTCCGCGGCCCCCCCCCCCCTTGCGTCACACAGCCTGCGCCTTTTTGCGCCTTCTCCGCCGTTTTTCTGCCCCTCCCTGCCCATTGGCGTGCTGGCGGGCCTCTTCGTTGGCCGCTTGCCCGCCCCCCCGCCCCTCTCGGCGCCCGCGCTTGGGCCGCGCGGCTCCGTTCCCGCCCCCTCTAGCCCTCCTTTGTTCGCTCTGGCCCCTCTTCGGGGTTGTTTTACGCTCCCGCCCTGGCGGCCCTTGGCCTCGCCCTCGCCCCCGCCCCTTCTGGCTTGTTTTCCCTGCCCCGCCGTTGTTCCGCCTTCGCGCTGTTCCCGCGGGCCCCCGTCCCCGCCGGGTCCGGCCCGCCCCGCCTCGGGGCGCTCGCCTCGCCGCCCCCGTGGTGCCCGCCCGGTGTCCGTCCGCCCGTACTCGGTTTTCGCTGTGCCCGCCCGCCTTCCTTCGCGCCGGTCCTCCGCCGCTGCTCCGCCGCGCCCCCGGCCGTGGTGCCCCCCCCGCGCCCGGCTTTTTGCGCTCTGCCACGCCACGCCCGTTCCCCGCGGGCACCCTCGCACGCGCCCCCCCCCGGTGTCCGCCCTCCCTGCGTTAGGGTCGTTTCGCCCCTGGCCCCGGACTTTTCGCCCCCCCCCTGCCGGCGTGAGCGTGCGTCGGCCTGCACCGTTCCCCCGCCTGTCGTCCCCGCCGCCCGCCCCGGTCTGGGCTTCGGCGCCCCCGTCTGTGCGTTGGCGCCCTGCCTGCCGTCCTCCCCCCCTCGGCCCCGCCGGCTTCCGGCGGCGTCCTTTGCTGCTCCGTCCTCGTGGCCCCGCCCCCTTTGTCCGCCGCCCTGGCCCTCGCCGGCCTGCCACGCCCGCTGCGCTCGCTCCGGCTTGCGCGTTCTTGCAGCCCGCCCCGTCCGCCTCGCCCGCGGTTTCGCGGCTGCGCGTCGCGGCCTCCCGCGCCGGCCTCACCCTCCGGCCCGCCCTCAGGCGGCTTCCACTCCCCGCCCGCGCCTGCGCGCTCCCGCCCGGGTTGGCCCCCTCGGCTTTGCCGTCCGTTGCGCGGGTCCGATCGTCCCCCGCCCCCCTGCGCCCCACGCCCCGGTCACCGCCGCACCGGCCTGGCCCGCCCCGCCGTGTCCCCCTTCCCTCGTCGCCCCGCGCGGGTCCCGGTCCGCCTCCGCCGGTCGCGCTCCGCCCCCTGCGCGCCGCGCCGCGCGCTTTCCTCTCGCCCACCCTTGTCTTTGGCGCTGTCCTCCCTCGGTCGCCTGCTCGCGGTGCGCCTTGCCGCCCCCCCCTCCCCGCCGCCTTCTCCGGTTTCGCGGCTGTTTCTCGCCTGCCCCGGCCCCCTCCTGTCCCTTGGGGCCCTCGCCGGTTTCCTCGCCGGCCCTGCCGTCGGCCCCCGTCCCGCCGCCTCCGCGCCCAGGGCCGGCGCCTCGCCACGCCACCGCGCGTCGTACGCCGCTTCCCCGCGCGCTCTTTCCCGTCCCCTCGCCCCGGCGGTTGCTGCCTTCTTTGGTTCCCGTCCCCGCGGGTCCCCGCTCCGCCACCGTCTCGCCCGCCGCGCCTGGGTGGGCGCTTGCTCTTCGGTTCCACGCCATCCCCTCGGGCCCCGGCGGCGCGCCGCCCGTACCGCGCTGCTCTGGTCCGCGCTTCGTCGGCGCTGATCCCGGGGCTTCGTCCGCTTATGGTTTTGCCCTCGCCCTCATCCGCGCCGTCCTCTCCTGCTCTTGTCGCCTGCTTCGCTCGCCCCCCGGCGCCTCCCCCGTTCCCGCTTGTTCCCTCCTCCCTCCTGTCGCGCCCTTTTCCGTTTTCGTTGCTTTCCTTTGGCGCCCCCCCTTTCTGCTTGAGTGTTGACGGCCCGCCCGCCTTCGTGCCGCGGGTCCGTACCCCGCGGCTCCCCCCTGTTTTCCACCCCCGGCGCCCCCCGGGGCCCTCCGGCTCGGCCGTCCACTTTTTCGCCCTTGCTCCCCTTCGCTCGTGCGCTCTGTGCCCCGCCGGCACCACCCTGCGTTGCCGCCTCAGCCCTCCCCTTCTGCCCCGGTCTTTTTCGGGCGTGTTCTCTGTGCTGTTTTTTCGCTCCTGCGGTCTGCGCGGGTCCCGCCATTCGGTGCTTTTCGTGCTCATCTCCTGACCGGCTTATTCTGTTCCTGCTGCCCACCCCCGCCGGTCTCGGCCGTTGGCCGGTTCCGACCGGGCCCGCGGCCCTGCTGCCCCCTGCGCCGCTGCCCCCCTGCTTTTTCTCATGGCGGCTGCCGCCCTGGGCTCGCTCCTCCCTCCCGCCCTGCTGTTCCGCGCTCCTGCTCCTGTCGCTCTCCCCTTTTGGCGTTCCCCCCGCTCGTGGCTTTTCCGCCCCGGCTGGGGTGTTTTCCTGCATTGCCTGCTCGCCGGTCCCCGGGGTTGCTGGTCGCCTGGTGTTGCTGGCCCTCCCCCCCTGGGCCCTCTTTCCGGCCGCTCTTTCCGCCGCTCTCCCCCGCGGCGCCTCTGCTTGCTTCCCGCCCGCGTTTCTGGCCCTTCGCTGCCGTCCCTTCACTGCTGGCCCTGTTGACTTGGCCCCCCCTGTTCCCCGCCTCAGATCAGGCCCGCGGGTCTGCCTTTCTCCTTCCCCCGCGCTCTCGTCACTGGCACTGCCCGTTGGGTCGGGGTGGTGCTGCTGGTGCTCGCCTGCTGCGCACTTCCTCTCCGCGCCCCCCCGCCTCTGCCGCCTGGCGCGCGCGACGCTGCTCTCCGGTCGCCCCCTGCGCGTGCTGTTTGCTCCTCCCGCCCTTGGGCCGCCCCGTCGCCGCCACTCCGCGCGGCTTGCGGTCGATGCAGTGCTGGTTCCGGCGCGCCTCGCTCCGCCTGACCCCGCCCTCCCCTGCTTGGCGCCCCCCGGCCTGTCTGTCTTGCCGCCGCCGTTTTTGCCCGCCCCGCGCCGCCCTCCTTCGCTCCCCCAGCGCGCTTCCCGCCACGGCCCGCGCCACTCGGTCCTCGTTCCGGTCCTCTGCCCCGCCCTTTTCAGCCTCCGCGCGCGTCGTCGTTCCTCCGGCCGCCTCACGGCTGGCGCTCCCCTCCGGTCGGTCCTATCCGCTCTCTCTCCCACCCCCCCGGCGGCGGCGGGCCCGACGCGCGCTCTGGCCTGCCCCTGCCCGGCTGGCGCGCCCGCCGGCTTCTTGCCTGCTTCCCTCCATCCCGCGGTCGGCTGCCTCCCCTGGGGTTGCCTCCGGCCCGGCCCGCGCCCCGCTTTTTCGCTGGCGCTGTTCGTGTCCCCTCTCCGCTTGGGGGCCGCCGGCTTGCTGCGCGTTGGCGGGGGCACCCCCGCGGCGGCCCGCCCGCCCGCCTTTGGCTGCCCTCCGGGCTGTCGTTTGTCCTGGAGGCGCGGCGCGCCTGCCCCCTCCCGGCCTCGCCGCCTTCCGCGCGGGGACTCTTTCGCCGTTGCTGCCCCGGGCGGCGCCCCCTCCCGCTCCGGGTTGCGACCCTGCGCTCCTGCGGTCGCGCGCTCCCGCTGCCGCGGCGTGTTTTGCGCGTACTCGCCTTCGGCCCTCCGTCCGGCTCACCCTCCGCCCCCCCCTCCCCCCCGGCATCTTCCCGTTCCTACTCCGCGCGGGTTGTCTGCTCCCTGCCTCCCCGCGGGGCCTGCTCGATGGCGTGGGCCGGGGTTCCCGTCCCCTGGCCCGCCTGCCGGCCCGGGCCGCGCCTTGGCCCAGCCCCATCTTTTGCCTGCCACGCCCTCCTCTTCGCCCGCTGGTCGCTCGTCGTACCCGATCTGCGTACCCCGCGGGTGCCCGCGGGTTTGCTGGCCCGCCCCACCCTGCCCGCCAGCCCCGCGGTGACCCCCGCGCTCCGCCTCCTGCCCCCCCCACCGACGTGTCGTACCCTCCCCGAACTCGGGATTGCCCGCCCCCATGGTCCGCTCGCCCTGCTGCCGGCTCCGCGTCCCGCCTCTGGCTGTCGCGCGCTCCCAACTGCTGCCGCCCGCCCCGCGCACTCCTCGTGGATCCTCCGCGCCTGTTTTAATCCTAGGCGCTGGCGGCCTTTCGCCCGGCCCCGGCCCGTCCCGTCTTTGTGTGCGTCTCTGAAACAGCAGAATCCCGTCCTGCTCTCTGCTCCCCGCCATCCCCCCGCCTGGCGGCCCCGCGCCTCATCGCGGCTCGCCCTCACCATCGCCGCCCCGCACCCTGCCCGTTTGCCTCATGTTTGCTGGCGCTTGGCTGCCCCCGCCTTGTTGTGGCTGCTTGCGCCCCGCGCGCCCGCTCGCACGGTCGCCACGTTCGCCCCCGTTGCCTGCCGCGTCCTCTCTTGCCCTGTTGGTGCGCCGTGGTTGCACCCTTGTTGTCGCCTCTTGTGCCGTACCCTCGCACCGGCCTTCTTGCTGTTCCGTCCCCCCGCCTCCTACGGGGTTTTTGCGCCCACGTCATCCACCGCCCCTGACCCGGTTCGCGCCATTCTGGATTATGCCCCGCTTGGTACCCGGTGCTGCGCCGTTTTGTCGCTCGCACGCCGGCGCCCGCTCCTGGCGCTTTTACGGGCGCTCGGATGCTTTCGCGGTCCCCACCCCTCTGCCGCACGCCCGTGACCCCTCGCCGACGCCGCCGCGGCCGCCCTTCTCGTCGGCCGGGCTGCGCGCGCTTTCCCGCTGTGGATGCTTGTCACCGCGCCGCGCCTCCGCCAACCACTTCGCGTCGGGCGCTCCTTTTCTTCTCGTGGACCCGCTGGGCCCGGGCCCCCGGCCTTCCTCCCCCGCCCGTGCGCTTTCCGTGAACTCTCGCGGCTGGTTGCAAGGCGGCGGTCCCGACGCGCGGTGTCGTCTCTGCGCCGGCCCGGTTCGCGGATGTTCTTTACCGTTGGCCGCCGGCCAGTTCCGATCGCGGCCCCCGGCGATTTCCCCCCGGACCGTCGGGGGCCGGTTCGCGCTTCCCACGCCTCCTCCCCGGCTACTGCGGCTTTTGACTGGTGGTGGCGTCCCCGTCGCCCCGCGCTCAGGCGCACCGATGATTCCCTCGCCAAATAACAATGTGCGCGATAATGAAAAGCGCGGGCTCGTCGCTAAGTTTTTTGTTGATCGCGACCCGTTGGCGAGGCGGACCTTTACCCGCGCGTTTGGCCGGACGATGGAAATGGGGACACGGCTGCGGGCCATGCCGTTCTTGACCGTGCTGGGGCGGCAGTTGTGGCGTTTTTTTGACGGATCTGACGCCGGCTCACCTTAACGGCAAAGCAGATTTTTTGCCAACCCGCTTTCCTTTATCGCCTCAATGCGCCGGGCTTGATTTGAAAGCCCTTCCTGATGTCTGCCTGATTGTTATTCTAGCGCGGTATGCCTCTAACGCGGCTATCCGCTAACCGCTGGCGATGCGACGGGGGCGGGCGGCTAATACGCGCAAAGCCTGAAATCGGAGCGCAGCTGGCGTGCAGCCTGCGAGTCAAGGGCGTCGACAAAAGTGGCGTGGCCACCGATGACCGACGCAATCAAGGACGGCCGCCGAAGCCTTCGGGGGCCGAGGTTGTGATGACGTCAGTCAATTGCGCCAACGGCAACAGAACGTTGCGCGCCGAAGCCCCAATACGGTTCTGGGCGGCAGAGGGTACGACATCGGTTGTGAACTGCAAGGCGGACGCAACCGCTCAACGCCGCATTGGTTTGTCGTAAGCCTTGTGCAGGGTCTGGCGAAACGACCCTAACCGCAGGATTGCGACACCTGGTTGCGCTGCGATGGTGCCCGCGTTTTGGAACGGGCTGTCTGCAGATCGCAAAAGACCGGTCGCGTGGGGCACCACTGCGTGTTTCGCGGCTGATCATGCGGCGATGTACCTTCTTCTAAGGAAGTCGTGCCGTTCACATCGAAAACCTATGAACGATGCGGACGCGACACCGGTCTTCACCACGTGGGCGTCTATGCCTAATCGCCCCGTGCTTTGGCGTCCTTAACCCGTCGTGGAACGTGGGCCCGCTTGAAAAACAGCTCGAAGGGCTTGAACACTGCGGTTTCATGGAAAACAGCCATAAGGTTGCTATTGTGTCGAGGTCGAGGCCAAGGGCCGCCAGTTCTGGGGCTAAACGAACCCCGAAGATGTGCCCCAAGATCGAAGCAATGATGGCCGAGATGGGGCTGGACTGACACGCGCCTGCCCAATCGCTTTCGCCGAGAATTGCGTTTGGAGCGGGCAATCTGCACCGAATAGGCCCGCAGCACCCAAGGTTTTCCATTTAATTTTCCCGAAAACGGCGGATAAGGCGCAAATTGCGCAGGCTGTGGACGCAAGGGGGTTTTTTTGTGCCGCGAAATCCAGCAAAGAGAGGCCGCCACAATTCGGGCCCCGCTGTTCTTATTTAGGACTGGCCAGCATGAGGTTTTGCATTCACTAGCACTAACTTTCGGTTATCCGCACGTATATTATAAAGGCAGCGATTTCACATGGCTAAGAAAGTAAACAAAAAAAGCGATTTTTCCGGGGCTGGTTTTGGGAACGCGGTTTTGCCCGCGACGAAATCTGTCCCAAAGAGATCATGACCTGTCGATGCGCCCGCTGGTTGCAAATACGCCATCGACGAAGCTCGCGCGGCCGGGATCAAGGAATTCATCTTCTGTCAACCCGCGGCAAGGGTGCGCGGAAGAACTACTTTTGACACTCTTCCCCGTGCTGGAACAGGAGCTCCGCTCCAAGGGCAAAACAACAGAGCCTGTTGGAGATCCTTAAAGACACCAATATGGATAGTGGTGCCATCGCTATATCCGCCAGTCACAGAAAGCACTTGGTCTGGGCCACGCCGTAATGGTTGTGGCCCGTCGGTCCTGATCGCAACGAACCCTTTTGCGGTGATGCTTGCCCGAGACGTATCCGCAGCTGACAAGCCTGCTGCAAACAGAATGATCGAAGCCTAATAATGAAACCGGCGGCCAACATGGTTGCCGGCGATGGAAAGTGAACCCTGAGAAAGTCCTCCTCTTTTCGGGAATGGTTGGACATTGATACGGTCAACCGATGGGCCTTGGCAAGGTCAAAGGCATGTCCGAAAAAGCCCAAAGGCCGAAGACGCAACCGTCAAAAACCTTGCCGTGATCGGCCGCTATATCGCCTGTCGCCGAATTGTGCTGAAGAAACCTGAAACCAAGTAAAGTCCGCTCGGGCGGGGAAATCCAAACTG
>Ga0163217_1035778_pt1 | contig 15094 bp, 11 predicted proteins | sample SynspAceP_FD_185933 | JGI IMG/M metagenome (GOLD analysis project Ga0163217, IMG submission 185933) | Saline lake microbial communities from Ace Lake in Antarctica - Synechococcus sp. Ace-P (PacBio error correction) | ecosystem: Environmental > Aquatic > Non-marine Saline and Alkaline > Saline ...
ATTAGCCAGAATAAAATAATTCGGGATTGTTCCGTCCCCAAAGCCATAAAAAACGTATAGGGTGTTTAATCTTTAATAATTGGGAGACAAAGGCTCCCAGGTGATGCCAAGCCCAATCATAGGCAGATACTTTTTGTACAATTGCCAGGGTTTACCGAATATGGCCTTCTACTATCATGATTCCAACTACTCTCCGTTCCACTTATACCAGCCGTATTCCCTGATTCCAGACAAGTAAATAGTAGAAATACCCTAGAGTCGTTCCACCCCCTAGAAGAATATAGATTCGCGAATTAAATTCCATAATTGCAGCATCAATCTCTTTCCCCCGTAAATAACTCACTTCTGGGTAATTTCCTTTGTGGATAATATTGGAAGGATAAACTTTTGATTCAATTCATTGCATCGCACAAATTTGAAGCAACAATCTCATGGATTTCCCTGATCTATAAAACTTGGATTTTCTTCGGTAATATAAAAGTCCTGTACTCATTAATTAAATTTGTGATGGAACAAAGGGAAAACTGTTTTGATCTAACATTCCATTCCGGGAATCATAAAATTTCGGTTGGTTGTTGCAAAATATTTAGCTCCTCATCACAATCAGGAATGCAGGAAGTATATAGATTGTTATTAGGGCTGTTGCTACCCTAGCAGCACTATAAACCACCTCTTCCACCTAACGAATTCCCGAGAACACACGTTGCCATTTGCTTTGGCAAAAGGGACTAGTCATCGTCTCCAATACTAGTCCATCATGGTAAAGTCCCAACTCTCCAAGTTGGTACGGCTTGCAATAATAAATACTTCGTTTTGGTATGAGGACCGAATAACTAACAGGATTAATATAAATATACTAAGTGCCATCAGATTTTTTCAATGATACCCCCCCAGGTTTGAATGTAATGCAGGTTCCGTCTCAGATATAACGGGTAGGGTAAGGCTTAAATAATGCCCTATCATAATAATTTCGTAATTTGAAAATGGATAAAAAATTCCCAAGGTCCGAACAAATTCTGGTATTTAAACTTCGAATAGGTATTGCCCAAAGGCCTGACCAACCCTCGGTGTATTTACACTACTATTTCAACTACGGTTGAAGCTCGCATTTTTGGGTTACAAACCAACTTTGATTATTGGTACCCTGCCACCAAAGTTTTCCAAAGTTTGATATAATGGGTTTTGATTCTGTTATTCGCCCTGATCATATTCTGTTATCTGTATTGGATTCTTTCCTGGCAATATTGCTGACTATCGGAGATTAACAGTTGGAAATAAAAACTGTTCAAACTGCCTGCTGGGCAAAAACCGTTCTTCTGGCATTAAAACCGTCTTCCACTGGCACTTCCTCCTCCTCTCCTCTTCTGGCAAAGCTCTTCCTCTGTTGGAATATTCTACATTAAAGTCACTGGGCATACATTGTTCGATTACAAGCAATAATCAAAAAGAGTATGAATAAAGAAGTGTTTTTTCATTAAAACAGGGTTGGTGGTTAAGCATATAGGATAGGTGAGATGGATTAATTCTTATATCCTGGAATATTTGGGGTCATATTTGGTGTTAAAGCTAGTGGGTGGTTTTTATATGAAACGTAAACATACGTTTTTAATGTGGAGACAAGCGCAGCAACAAAATTTATGTCAGTTATCGTTCCATCAAGGGTCAAACTACTTATAGAACATAACATTGGGCAAGAATATTGACTACTTCACAATCCATAACCCCGCTATTTCGCGCGAACTGGCCAAAATTCATTCCCTCCCTTCGTTCTTGAGGAACCGATACGCTTGATTTAACACCCAAGATTCTCTTCCCGATTAGATATCAGACCATTCGAACGGACAATTTAGGTCACTCGGCAGAGTCCTTTTCGGACGAGAGAAAGTCACACATAAAAGCTGAGCTACTGTGCTATTTCTCATATTCCCATTCGAAATGACTGGTTCGCAAACTTGAAAATTAAGACTGAACATGAAACTTCCCTGATTACTGAAGACTTTGCACTTCTGCCACTATTCATTCTCAATACCATCCCAAGCGCCCAATTAAACTCACTCCAAATTAACCCGTTCCCATCCCGCCTCGGGAGTTAAAACGATCCAGTTTCCAATGACCTTTCTTCCCATCGTTAATATTTGTATACCAAGTACAACGAATCACCGAACTTTCCAATATTAATTAGGCCCAAACGTTTTTGGAAAAGGAAGTCGCAATCATTCGCATCCTTGTTCAACTGTTCGCAACCCTATTCCATTAAGAGGCGTTAATGCATGAATCGATCATGATTCCTAATACAATATATTTCATTATTTGGAAATATAGATCCTGATTTATATGAATATTTCCAAATTACAAATTTTTTTGATTTTGTAGTTCAATCCAGGAAAAGTTAAATTCTTAAATTAGGTACTATTTTTCTGTGTTTTCGGTACTAGGGCATACCACCTCTATTAGGATGTGGAATAAATTTTACAATGGTTTCCAAATTAATTGGACAAGACCCCAATAAAGGAGAACGTCACGTATCACCACGCCAACGATGGCACACCCCTTGTTAATGGATTATCCCCCCAAAAAGCAGTAACCATATACTCTTCGATGTGGCATAATGCCTTGGCCACAAAGCCAGTATGGGCGCTGATTTTAAAAACTATATTAGGATGCGGCCCAGATTGGGGCGGGACTCAATGCCCCAATTCGAAAATTTTTTGATCATTTTATTTATAGGTTCAGTGCCCTGCCAAACGTTGCGTAATCCTGTAAACCGGATTTTACGAAACGCCCTATACGGCACCTAAAAAGTTCAAAGATTCCTTTTAATTTGACGAAGAAACGAGGCCGCTTATGAGCCTCGCCGGACTCCTACACTACGACTAAAGGATCGGTTACAATACCTTTACCATCTTGACCAAGCCGCCATCTCCCTTTTTAAAAAATACACACACCAAAAAATAGAAGACCATTATCATCTAAAGGATTAGAATGTGGACTATGGTTGAATAAGCCCTCAAACGAAGAAGAAATCGTAAATGTCATGGACGATGATATGGAGATGTGGCCTAAAAGCCCATTCCCCATTACAAGGATCTTTACAATCCAAAATAGATTTCCAAGGACAGATATAATGAGGAAAGTACAATACAGGAATTGGAGATTGATATTAGGGTACTCCCCTGCCTTAAGTATATCCAGCTATTTCTGGTCACAGTAATTTAAGGACAGCACTAGCTAGTAATTTCACCTACTTCCTTTCTATACCCAAAAGCCTTAGCCGATTACAGACATCAATAGATTTCATATCGCTCTTCCGTAAAACTTGCTTTCGTTAGTTCCGGAAGAGTTTGCCAAAAAAATATTAGTATTAAGGGGTAATGGTTTGTTTGTTGTTTTTGGGATCGTAAACAACCAGCATCATGGATATAGAATTCGATTCTAGAATGCCATGTTCTTTGGCAACAACAGTTTCTAAGAATGGGCTGTCCACTTCCAATCCCAATTCCGTCCAGACTTATCCAGCAACCCATGGCGGGCAGCTTTAAGATAGGCCCATCGGTTATCATCTTCCGCCTGATCATGTCCCAAATAAATGAGTTTGTAGAAAACCCCGTTTCTGTAAGTATTCCTTCATTCTGAGCCATAGACTTAGCCTTCCGTATGGTGAAGCAATGTTAAGTCCCGTTCTAAACTGGTAAGGGCAGCGCTTTACCCCCAATTTTTCGTGGTAAGGGTATCCAAAGGGTTCCAAGACAGTATCTACCCAATCTTGATAAAATCCAGGTTTTAGAAGTACCATCTATGCCGTTCTAAATTCAGTTATCCACTTTAACCGCTAGTTTTTCAGCCGGTAATTTCGTGGACATAATTTAGGGAGATTTATTATTTCGCCGCCCCATATTAGCCCTGTATGTGATGATCTTCAGTCTGTTTTTACAGCAAGTTTTTTTCTAAAAGTCAGCACATCCTTCCTAAGATAAGCAGGAGTGGCATCCACAAAATAATTAACTTTAAAAGGCTGCCATCTTCCAATAAGGAGTTACTCCGCAAATTAATGGGTTTCGTGCTCCCAACTGCCTGTTGAAATACTACGGCCCACATAAAGTCCCGAACCAGAATATGCTCATGCGACAACCATATTTTGGGTGAAATCTACGGGCGACTTCCTTCCAACATCTTGTATAAGTAGTGGTAGTTTGCGCGCAAATTGAACCTCCACAAGCCATCACAGCAATTAAAAATAGGATATGATGATTTTGGAACGTGCCATGCTTTTTATCAATCGCATCGCTTAACATATATGCCCCCCTATTTCATGGCCGTACCAATGCTCCGTTACAAAGCCAACACATTCACTAGGCCTGCAAAAACACATCGAATCCTTTTCAAATTCCATGGCCATTATCCTGTATAGTTAATCCCTTTCAGTCCTTGAGAACGCCGGGATATCTTAACACCCCTCTTCCAAACTCGATCGACTTACCATCGCCTCCGACTTGTCCACATCTTTAAGATGAACATCATACAAACGATCAGCGGTATTTTTTAATGTTCTTTACGGGATCTAATCCCAGTCTTTTGTACATGACCTACATCTAATACAACAGTCCAATACGGAAATCGAGCATTTTAATTTATGTAAACCACTTCAGTGTTGGGTACACCTCATCTCCTGGCCCATGATTATGTAGGCTAACTTTAATATCGGTCTCTTCACTCTTCATTTCCACCAAAATGGCAATAAGTCGTGAATTGGGCAACCCCTATAATCACCTTGATCTTGCCGCTTTAGCTAACGGAGCATTTTAACTTCCTGTGCTTTTTTCATATAGACTAACCCCACGCATAAAAAGACTATTCGGCATCATCAAATTTTGAAATTAATAGTTTTATAATCTTCTCACTGCCTCCAATGGCATAATGCAATGCTTTTAAGCGCAATGTGCTTGAGATAATCGGTTTGGCCATTGCCAATTTTCATCCAAACTAAATTTCGCGGGAATAGGATGCCAATCCCAGCGTGAGGCTTCTTGCTTTCGTGCCTACATGACTGCGCCCTAAAATTTTCCTTGAATGGACTGAGCGGCAAACTGAACTGGGTAGCCAAACGCCACCCAGAACCAAGGGTTTTTAAAAAATCTGGAATTTTCTTGAGTATTGCCATTGTTTGGTCTTAAAGGATGTGTTTTTTATAACGTTCTCTATATAAACTGTAGATATAAAATCTTTGGTGCCTGTTAACAAATGGAATTTATTAAACTCGTAAATCATATTGTTCTCAATTTGCGAGCGCAGTCCTTTCGCTACATTCCATATAAATTGATTTCTAAAGCAGTAATTTCCCCTTGAGCTCTCATTTTGTTTGGTAGTGAAGGCCTTTCGATTGCATTAAGTTCCATTGTGTGAACCCAAAGTAATCACGCTTCACAGCCTCCTCCATTAAATGCCCTTTCCTTGAAATCAGACTTTAAGTCGTACCCATTCCGCTGTTTTTAACGAATCCTCGGAAAAATTCCAGAGAACATATTCCTATCATAGCAAGACTATTTTTTTACGTAATACACCATTGGTACAGTAGCCCACTGCTAATCTCCGTGTTAGTCTTCAAGCTTATAAAAGGCCAGTCTTTTTCCTTTGTTTCTGCAGGGCTGTCTTTTCACAAACTTGTTGACTTCCTTATCCGAGCGTAGATAACCGGATCATTTCCCAATTCTGTCCTCCACCAATCTTCGCAATAGAAGTCGGTTAGTTCCCATTCCCGGACAATTATTTTTGTAGTCATCTCATAAAGATAACGAATCTCTGGTTTAGTAAAACAACAGCAAAACCCTATTTTGCTAGATGATTTCAAAATAAGGGCTTTGGTAACTTTATTAAAACACAGACTTATGTTAAGACCAAAGTTCCAGCGGTTAGCAATTTAATTTATGGACTCAATAAGTTCAAGTGGCACAAAATCCAAGTCCCGCATATCACTAATCATAATGTGAGGAAAGTCAGATTACGTGTTACGATATACTAAAACCAATTCATATATTCCTTACTCCCGTATTTAACCATAAAGGCCCATCGCAATCTTGGACTAACCGGATATCGGCTCCGCATCAGTTGAAAACGTAAATTTCCCGTCCGTAAATATCTCTCCTGATGGTTACCAACTTGGTAAGGTAAATATTCACTCCAAGACTTGCTACGAGCCCTTGTATCCTTTGTAATTCCTTGCCCCAAATCAATGTTTTTTTTCTACGCCTCTGATTTTCGATAGCGCCAATCGAACCCTTACAAATGGCATAAACCACTGATTTTTTCCAATATATCTAACCGATATGGGTTTTCACTTTCGTAACCAATGTCTCAATGATACCCTAAACGCCTTCCGTACCAAACTCAACGGGCATTTTGGCAGCATTGCCATTCCATCGTGCCATTGGTTTGCAAGTCGTTTTCCGCCATACAATGGAATTCGTTTACTTCCTTTTTGCAACTTCTTGTAGGCCCATCCTTATTGGGAAGATACGGATTGGGAGTCTTGCTCCTCATAAGAAAAAAACACGGTTCATTCCCGCCATCATATGATAACGAATGTGGCAGTGAAAAACCAATCTCCTTCCACATTTGCGAGAAGACTCTAATGGTAAATCGGTCTCCATGGGCATTAGATCCAAACGTTCTTTAATGGCCAAATTCCCCTTGTCCGTTAATTACCTCTAAATTCGTGACCGGCAGGTGCATGGGTGCCCTCACATCGATCCGTTTGTAAAGTGTTATCCTTACATTCCAACCCTTTTGATCAAGATTTTATCCTGTTCTGACGCACTTATTGTCATGCTCCACACGTAACGGTTCAATTCCCGTTAGTTCAAAACGGGAGTTCCCTGACGGGCATCTTTTAGGCAAAGGTCGTAGGATGTGGCGCTTTTTAACATTCCGTAATTTAAAGTCACCAAATCTTCAATCGGTTTTTCAATGGAAGATTTGCATGGTCATTGTCATATCACACTGCCGAGTAACCTCTGATACATCATCTGTGTTCATATCCCATTTTTTGAAGGACATATCCCCAGCCCATATATCATCCATGTTCCCGTCCAATCATCCAGGCCGTTCATCATTCATACCTTCAAAAATACTTCAGTTTAGGCATTCCTACTTTTCAATGAAATGGTTCCATTTCCCAAGTAAATTGAGGTCCGACTTGGTAGGTCCTCTGGGTTACCTCTTAAAAATTCATAGGCAGTATTCTCCTGAGGAATATTGACCTACCCACGTCATAGTTTCCGAACGCCATATTAAACGTCAAACCTCAACTGTTCCCCATCTTTCCAATCATTTGCCACAACAGTTATTTTCCTCCAGCTAAGTGAGCCAAAAATAGGAAGACGCTCCTACCATTGGATTGCGTAAACGCACCTTTCTCTCCCCTGCCTTAAATTGGGGCGAGTTGGCTTTCCTCCTTACCGTTGAACAAGAAAATTTACGTAATAAACACATCAACTTACGTCCATGGCTAGCATACGCTTCCATTCGTTTTTCCAGTTTAGTCTTAAAATGTCCCGCCTTATAGCCTCCAATAAACCTGTACGGTGCCTTTCTTAATCCAGCCCCAGTCGTTGGCATATCAACATCCTAGTTCACAATATTCAGGTTTTATAGCTGTCCATGTCGCTCCCAAATAATGGAACAGCATGTAAGTCAATTCTATACTTTTCTAAAGGTGGGATTCCGATTCTTTTTTCCTTAGTACCAAAGATCCATACAATTCCTATTGTTCTGTAAACCACTATGAACTGGTGATACCATGAGTTCCCGTTTTGAAAATAGGAAAACTGTAGGAATGCGTATGTTAGGTGCAATCGGCAATGGTCAGAAAAGCACCCCATCTTCCTTGGGGAAGGTATACCCCGTGCCAGTGTAAAGAGGTCCCTTCCTTAATTATTGTAACCACTCATTTCTGCAAATCACTTTCTGTAAACGTAAAGTGTTTGCATCGGAATTTGCCCCGTTTGACAGCATAGCCCTTTTTTCTTTGCCCGAAAAATTAACAATTGTATCCGTTACCGTTTAATTCATATCTAACACTTTTGGGCCATAGCCCCAAAAGGATGGACAGTATTCACCATTAATACTGCCACATTTTTTGTGTCCGATCTATTCTCAGTTAGTTTATGTTTCTACGTACGCCAAACCAACATCTGTGAACCCAAATTATGGATCTTAATGATTCGTCTTAACTAAGCAATGGCGCCTTTTAACTCCATTGGCCTTGGGACAAAATGGAATAACGGGTGCTTGGGATTTGAACCTTATACGTCCATACAGTTTTTGACATGATATAAAATAATCACGACTGTTTTCCAATGTCTTTGGTTGCCACCATACAGCAATGCTTCCCTAAGGTTTTTAGCAACCTTCATCCAACCATATGAACGTCCATAGGAATTTTATCCCATTTGCACTTCTGTCACCGATTTCAAAAGGCTTTCAGCCAAAGTGGAGGCCAAAGCTCCATCTGTTTTCTCAGGGCATCCTTAAGCCAACGAATAATTCTCAAAACTACTTGAAGCGCTTTTTTGTCCTGACACTTTGAGTCCATTGCACCAGAGTGAATGGCACTTGCTTAATTCTTCAATGTCTATCGCGCCTTCCATATCATGGACATCGTTTAAGCTCTTCATATTGGCAACATTCCGGTAAATCGCATAAGTGTCGTCGGGCGCAAAAAAGAGAATCACTGTCATAACCTGCCAAAGCAATCCTCTTTAAAGAATTCTCTTTTGATGTGGCCAACTATCATACTGGCAAAGGATTGGCCATTTTCGTGTCCTTGTTCCAAACTACTGTGGCTTCCTTGTTAACTACCTGCTTTCTCAATGGTTTCTTCGCACATTGCACAGTTTTCCATAGATTTTCCGGGATTCAGATTTTTATAATTGTTTGGCCATACCCTCTGTTAAGATAAAATAAGAAAATTGCCATCTAATATAATACTTGATTTTTTCATCGTACCAATATTTTGTCAAAGGTGTTGTGTAACCTTTTTCAAAATTGTTAAAAAATTAATTATTCGAGTTAATATATAAGCCCGTTCTTGTAATAAAAATCAAGACCTTATGCCACATAAAAAAGTCAGCCTATTTTGGGGCCTTTCCAAAATGGGGAGATAAACCTAATTTGGATTTGTTGGGGTGTATGCCCAATCAACTTCCATACATGTAAATATTTGTTGAATGTTAATTCAAAATCGTTAAAAGTAAACGGGAGCGTTTATGAACCCGGGCAGTAACAAGGTTTATTGCTACAACTCCACCCCAACCATCATCACATGATTTCACCTGAGTCACAGCAAGATTTTTTTTCCAGTATGATGATGAATTGGCAAACAAACTGTTACTTATCAATTTGGAGTTTCTCCATGGAAATTTCCACATGCCCAAAACTTCACTGATCGGAAGGAAACAAGCAAAAAAACAAATAGCGCTAATTTGTGGTTCTATTTTTTTTCATTTTTTTCAAAGCCAAATTTACTCAAATAATCTTTTGATATTTAATAATTAATTATAAGCGGCAATCAATAAATGTTCGAGGCACACAATAGTGCGCCTTGGCCAATATAAAGTCTCGGTTACTTTGTTGCTTAGGTGCCTACCGCTCTGATAATCCTTCGGAAGAGAAAATAATATCGCCTCCTCCTATCCAATCAAAATATCCAATATTCAATTGGACCCGTACTTTCTAAAGTTACGATATGGCCTCCATCTCCCTTTTCAATTTCCAATGATTTTCGGCTTCACACACAGCTTACTATATCTCTTCTATCCCCCACCATTATTAAAGAATAACCTTTACCTGTCTCCCATCTGCATAGTAATAGGAAGACTCTCTCCAAAACCAAATCATCAATGCTTCAAACATCCGAACCCAAAACACCATCCTAGCTCCATTCGAGCAGAATATTTTCCCCCTACAATGCATTTCATTGAGCATGTGGCATTGCCAGTCGTCTGTAAGCAAAATCCATTTTGGTATTGTCCGGACCGGTGGTAATAATCCCAAACCTTTAATTTTTCTGCACAGATGGTCGCTGGACCAAATTTTTTGTCTTCTCCTCTTTTCTCTTTTATATTAACTTAGCTCGGGGATATTGTGAATTCCCTTCAACCATACCAACAAGGATTCCCATTTCTGGTACGTGTATCTATCAAATTACTAAAGTTAATTAATACTGGAATTTTTTATAAAAAAATTAGGAAGACGTCAAACCGCAACTTTCTATGTGATTTATATCTACAACACAGAAAAATAGTCAAAAAAAATCAATAGTGGTAGCCGTTAGTATAAAAGAAGGGGAACAATAATTTTAAACCATTTATCAAAACATTTTCAACTATTGCCAGGCTGCAAATTCAACTGTAGATTAATTAAATAAAATATAGCCCATCCCATATAAATAAGTTGTCTAACAATTATTTTCCCCTACCTAACTAACCGTAATCCGCCAAGCGGAGACAAAAATAAGCCATGTCAAACCGCCAATACCCGAGACGATGGCAAATAAAAAATGCCCAGTCCCCCATAAATAAAGAGCATTACATTGGCAAATAGGCCTTTATGCATAACCTTCCGGTGAATGTGCTTGCACTAATACAACGAACCGTAATCGCTAATAATCCATCTTCATAAGAATGGTAACTCCCCTAGCGATTCCCTATAAATGCCACACAAGTAAATCGCAGCACCCCTTGACAAAGGCCCTCCAAAATCTGCTTTCCTTGATTCACCGCTAAAGCCATGATTATGGCCGCTACAAGAAAAGTGGCTGTCCATTTCTACGAACCCCCACCAACAAAAAAGGAAACTCCATAATCATAACGCGAAACAACAAGAAATACACTATGTGATAGCCGCAGTTTATTGGGTGAATTTACCGAATATCCATAGTATTCATCCAAACAGTTTTGTCACATAGTTTCTTTTGTCCATAAATCAAGCGATTTTGTAAGGATCGGCTTTTGAAGCCCGTTGCGTAATCTAAGGATATAAAGTATGGTAATGTAAGAATTAAGCAGCATTAATCACTCGATTATAGCCCCGTAGTCCCAACTAATTCCCGGCAGCATCCGAGCTATAATTCCGCAAAGGATTTACTGTGAAACACATAGAACCTATACCGAACCTAGAAAATACACAGCTAAGACCACCATAGCGTCAACTTGGCCGCTAGAAAAACCCGGAAATCAAAATGGATAAAACGCCATGGTTTCCTCCGCTAGACCAAAGGTCGCCCCCCAAGGGCAATAAGAGTCGTTACCCACCGCGGCAATTAATTAGGAATAACCCCCCCTTGAGTTAATTTCCGCCATCCAGGAAATCCAGCATTGAAAAGCACCATAGGTTCATGATGCCGATGAGGCCGCCAATAATAAGGATTAAAAAAATAAATGTCGGCCGCGCTATTAATCCCCTTAAATGGCGGATTTTGCCAAATGCGCAAGAACCCTGAGGAATGGACTTTCATTCCCTATAAGTGTTTTGGAATACCTAAGTTTAATAGATATCCCCGTTTGGGAATTTTCTATTGAATCTTTTTATTCCCCAGATCTCCAAAGTTGCCTGTCGCGGAAATACCCCAACTTTCTTCAGGGCTTATTTTGTGATAACTATTGCTTTTGCACATATGCCAGACGATCATATTTTGCCGGCAGGAAACACGAGCCAGGTTAATATGGTTACCAATACAGCAATTGAGATAAGAATAGTTTGTTGCGTTGAAACTAAGTTTTTTCATGTTATATTTGTCAATAGTTTGGTATCAAGGTTAAGGTTACATAATTTCATATACCCTTTAATCAGAGCATATTATTTAGATTTCTTTTCTGCAAGAGATAGAAATTTCATTTAAAGATAAGTCCTTTTTGTAGTCTAAATTTTATGGTTATAGGTCATTGGAGAGACTAAAGTAAATCTTGATGACCATTAAGGAATAATCTTCCTCTCCTTTGTAAAACCAAATGCTGAACAGTTTTGGATAGTCGCTCGCTTTTGGTCTTACTACCTTCTTCCACAAAAAGTGCATCAACCGTTTAAGGCCAAGGTTCCCTTAATTCGTCTTAAAGGAGCACTGCCTAATGATATCGCCCCATATTTGTAATGAGTTAAATGAGATCGAAACAAATTATCTGTTTCTTCACGTCCAAAAAGAAATAAACCCTTCCATTAGAATAAAGCATTTTTTGTTGCCTTTAATGTTTTAATGGTTGTCCAATAATGCATCCTTGTATAATCCGAACAGAAAATCAACTCCTATAAAAGTAATTTCGCCTGGGAACACATTGGTTTTTTTTGCCATTGATCTATTTTGACTCTTTTGTATTCTACAATCTCAGAATTATCAAATCTAATGTATTACTTTTTGTCCAACAGAAATGGATACATACAAAACTCCGCTCCGAAATTTATTAATACCCAATGCCGTTTATTTAATACTTCCATGCTATCTAAAAAAAATATCTGTTTCCTTAAGCAATGCCGTAAAAGGTTGCCTCTGAAAACCTTTTCAGATATTCCTGTATCCATTTTTCGTTTTGGATTACTCCACAAATGGCAAAAAATATCTTTACTTAGGTTTACATCTTAGCCAAAGCAGAGGTTACAATGCCTGTTTCATGATTCTATATTGTTACTGTCCACATGGTTTTAATCAAATCTTTAGAACAATAATTCAACTGGCTATGAAAATTAAAAACCATGAACTAAGTTATAGAAATCTTTTATTTTCCCGTGAAGATTAATTTTTTAACCAGAAAATATATTTTGTTTTTCTATTCTAAATCTCTAATTGACAGAAATGGCCAGTCCGGTTGGGTCCATAAGTTCTTAACCTCCCAAGTTTTTAAGTATCAAAAAATCAAATCCATCAGAAAATATTATCGTAAATTAGAGAACTATCAAATAAAAACCAACGAAAATGGAAAATAAAACACATTCAAACTCTCATCAAAACGGTAAAACATGGGATGTAAACGAATCGAGTGCACAATGCCCTTATTTTAAACGGAAGAATAACATCAAGTCGCTGGTGGAGGTACTAGCAACCGCGAATGGTGGCCAAACAATTAAAATGAATATACTTCCCCAAAACTCTTCTTGGTAATCACGAATACGGATTTAATTATGCAGAGGGAATTAAGACACTAGATCTGCAGCGGTAAAAATGACCTATACAAATTAATGACAACTAGTCAAGATTGTGCCGCAATTATGGACATAAGGTCCTCCTTATCGTATGGCCTGCATAGTGCAGCACTACCTATACAGAGGTCGCGGTGGTGCAGGTTCAGAATCACAGCGATTGCGCCCTAAATAGCTGGCCGACAATGCCAATCGGATATAGGCCCGTTTGTTTAACTGGTGAGCCTATTAAAAAGAAATACGGCAAGAATTATCCTGGCCGATCTATTGATATCTGGCCGAAACTGGTGTCACACGAATCCATGATTAAAAATGTTCGTTTCGCTGGAAGGCCGCGAGGGATATATGGGAATCGAACAGGCAGGTCTATTGGGTTCCGGACACGGAAATGGAGGGAAAAATTAAAGAACGTTATTCCGAAAGTGGAGAATTGGAAACTCCGCTGGAGCTGCCCACACATGGTTTTGATCTATGTAAATCCCGAAGGCATAATGCGTAATCCAGATCCAATAGAGTCTGCACATTATAATACGCGATACTTTGGCCGTATGGCTATGAACGATTACGAAACGGTGGCAACTGATTGCCGGCGACATACTTTTGGGTACCAAACCTCCATGGTGCTGCCGATCCCAATAAATATGTAGAAGATGCAAACCTGCACAGCGGCATAAAGCCATGGGATTGGGATGGAAAAAATAACCTTGGAGTGGAAAATGGTCGAACGCGATTACGTGGAATAGAGGGTGCATGGACCAATACACCTACCAAATGGAGCCACACCTTTTTTGAAAATCTATTTGGTTACAGAGTGGAATTAACAAAAAGTCCTGCAGGAGCACACCAATGGAAGCCAAAAGATACATGCTGGATAAGGAACTGTACTTGATGCCCAACAATCCCAATATAAAGCACTGCCACCGTTTAATGTTGACCTACAGATCTAATCTTACGCATGGATCCTGCATATAGCAAATATCAAACACCTTTTAGAAATCCCGAATTTGCCAGATGCCTACTCCCGTGCCTGGTTAAGAACTAGTGCACCGGATATGGGCCCGGTATCGTCGATATCTAGGGCCTGAAGTGCTAAGGAAAGAAGTAAATATGCAAGATCCGGTGCCTAACGTTGATAATGATGATCAATTTAAGACATGCCGATAACGAAATCAAAAATTTTTGCACTCAGGTCTTCTGATTTTCAACAGTTGGTATCCACAGCTTTGGGCTCGCTCTACTTTAGGAGCTCAGATAAACGAGGGGAGCAAACGGGGCACGTGTCCGTCTGGCACCACAAAAAAAATTGACAGGTAAATAACCTACTTTTATTGCCATGTTTTTGGAAAAATTGACAGTGACCAACAAGGAATCAACATTCACAATCCGGAAATAAGAAAGGTTTCCTTGCCAGACCCTTAAATTGTTTGGCCAGAAAGCTGCTGTTTGAGAAAATCAGCGCAAAAATGCAGTAAGCCAAGTGACCGTGCCATTCACCTGGACGCATGCTGCCAGAGAAACAAACCGATGCAGAAGCTTTTGAAGCACTAGAACCAAGGCCGATGGTTCCGAATATGCAAAGGAATACCTACAAGTTACACCAGAGAATGCTCGTGGAACAAGGCTCAATTATTGACACTAACCACTCTGAAATGTCCCGTCATCCTGGTGGCCTTGCGAGTACTTAACACCAATTTTGACGGTTCTGACAAACAACGGGTTTCACAAAACGCTTAGAAGCTTGACGAAACGACTTCTTTTTGAATTTACTTGAATGGAACTACTTGAAGGCGTTTCGAATTCCCGAATGTCTTTGAAGGACGTATAACCGCAGACCGGAGAACTACAAGACAGGCCAAACCAGAACCGACCTTATTTTTGTTCTAATCAGAGCTTGGCCATTGCGAGGTTGTAA
>Ga0163217_1108932_pt1 | contig 15091 bp, 19 predicted proteins | sample SynspAceP_FD_185933 | JGI IMG/M metagenome (GOLD analysis project Ga0163217, IMG submission 185933) | Saline lake microbial communities from Ace Lake in Antarctica - Synechococcus sp. Ace-P (PacBio error correction) | ecosystem: Environmental > Aquatic > Non-marine Saline and Alkaline > Saline ...
AAAGAGAGAGATTGCACGACGAGGTTCCCCAACAGTGCGCGCGCATGCTTGGTCGTGAATTCGTCCGCCCAGCGAGCGTCGAACGCCCTAGTGGTCGGCCCCTGGCCGCAAGAAGAAGGGGGTTCTCGCCTTTTGGCGGCCCTGAACCCAGCAACAAGCGGTGTGGCGAACTTTTGGACCGAAATTTGGACCCCACTCCCAAATCCCATTTGCGGTACCTCAAGTCCGGCCGGTCCTGCCGGTTTTTAACGGGCCTTCGGAACATGCTAAAATAGAAAGTCGTCTGGGCCTTCACCCTGTTACACCATTTCCGGAACCGTTTGAAGAACCGAAGTTCCACTTGGCAAACTCCCTCCAGGGAAGTTCACGCCACTGCGCCCCTGTCCCTCACAATCCAAAGAAAAGCTTTCGAATTTGAAAAGACGCGGGTCGCGCCCCGTCTTGGCCAGGGGGTGTTTTGGAGTTTTCCAAGGCAAAAGGGGTTCGACAATTGCCCAATGGGCATCGGTCATACGCGGTCGGGTCAAGTGCTGCTCTCCTGGGGTTTGCAACCTTGGAAGTCACAGTCCAGTGCCATTGAGAATCCATGAACGTCCAGACAGACCCTAGTTTGTCGCACGGATTAAGCTCGGAGTTCTTTACCAAATTTCAGATCAACTTGATCTAGATCAGAGTTTTGGTCCTGCCCAAGGTCCTCTGGAACGGATCACGCAAATGTGCGCAGATCGAAATTTGCCTCGGTGTCGTTCCATATTGGCGCCTTAAAAGAGCCGGTAGAAATAGCTGTTATGTCGAAACCCGCAGGCCTCGACCACCTTCGTCATCCGAGCGCGTTCGTCGCTGCGTAGCAGGTTTGGGGCGGCGACTCGATGCTGGACCTGGTTGATGTAATTCCGACGGGGTCAGGCCGGTCACGGCTTTTGCAGGTTCGGTCACACATGCTCGTGGCTCGCCCAGGCCGCTGAGATCGACCCGCCCCGCCATCATTGTCGGGAAGACCTCTTGGGATTGGGCTGCAGCTGCAAGGCTCGCAAAACCCAGCGGCGGCGCGTTCTCAGTCAACGCATCTGGTCACATCGGCGACCCTGTTTGTCAGCACCAACAAGACTCCTCGATCCGCGCGAGCGACACCGGTGCCGTGTCTGTAAACTGCTGCGCCACGGGGTAAAAGGGCGCGGGCAAAGCGCGCGGGGCGCAGCGTGTGGCATTTCGGCAAGCCGCGGCCGAGGTATCGAAGTACGCGCCCAGCAATTCGTGTCTTGATACCTGTTTGCCAAATGCTGGGCGGTCTCAGTGCGAAGCATCACGTTCATAATTTGATCATCCGGTGCTGGCGAGTCGGCCGTCGTCTGAAGGCATGCATCACATGCATTTGGGCGCAGGAGGCAATTGTCCGGGGGCCATTGTTGTGGGTGCGGCCGTTGATTCCAATGGGTCGGTCTTGCCGCCTCGATCAAAAAACGCTCGAGATAGTCCGTGATCATGAGCGGCGTCCGGAACCTGAGTGGCGAGCTTTTGCGGAGGCCAAAAATTGAAGCTTCGATTCCCCGGTCTGGATATAGGTTATCGATCAGGAAGGTAGTTTTCAGCGAATGCGCCCACAGTATTAGCAACAAATGCTGTCTTGCAGCCCATAAACTATCAAATAGTGGCAAAAAAATGGTCAAACTGAGTTTGCTGAACGATCTTGTTCGCGTAACCGAAATCACGTAGTAGTCTAGGATTGAACAGCAAATGCTAGAGAGCCCACGAAATCCAAGATTCTGCGGGTTCACACCAGCGTCCCCGACGGAGCGCGCAGGGTTCTTGACGCGGACTGAGATTTGGCGCATTACAATTCGCAAAGGCTACTTGCAACCCTTCGTATCGTCTTGAAGTGCCCGCCGGAGACTTGGCCGACATTCCGGCTACCTCAGACGCGCTATGCCGATTATGGGCGAGCATGTGCCTCGGCATCAATCTGCTATCAGCTCCCGGCCTGTCTGGCCTGGTGGGACATTCGCCACCGACCCCGCGCATTTTGGACCTTGTTGCAGGACGTCCGCACTCAGAATCGGCCCTGGACATCTCTTGTGTTGGGGTCCACCGCGATCGTTGTCGATAGAGCCCTCGATGACCCCAGCCGTCCCTTTGGCACAAGGACGGCCTGTCTTTCTGGTGCGCGTGGTTCGCCGCGCCGCCCACCTTCACGGTTGGCTCGTCGATGATGATGCGGACGACGCTAATGTTCCGCGATGCGGCTCATTCCCAGGCAGCACGGAGCAATGGGTAGCGATGGGGTGCCGGTGGCGGGCGACGGGTGGTCGAGGTCGGTGTTTCCACAAGGGAACCGCAGGGTGCTTGAGAAGGCTGTGGCACCTCGGCCCTGTGAGGCACCCGTTCACGAACAGCCCTTAGGGCCGGGCAGGTTCTCGCCTTGGCATGCCGATATCTGGTGCAATGCTTCGCTAGTCCCCAAATACCTTCAGACGTCGCCGCTGTGGGTTTACCCTGGCGTGTATGCCCCCCCGAGCGTGCAGATCAGACCGATCCGCTTGGGGCACGGGGGTTTGAGGCGATTTCTTGCTCTGGGTGCGAAGCGGGGCAACTGGGTGACGCATCCGCGCCGCTGGAGAACGAACAATCAACGAACACCACCCTCGCGTCAATGTTTGTTAGGGAATAACTAGATGGTATCCTGACTTGGTTTGGACAGTGCCTGCCTTTGGCTTGAAGCTTCTGAGACGGCCCCTGTGATCAAACGATATCCCTATAAAACGCCCGAGGGCGTGGCTACGCGCCGTTTATCACGGCAAGCCGGGCCCGATCTTGGTTAATCATCTCGTCGGATGATGACAGCGTCCATTGCGTCTGACCTGATTTCCGGCGACCTCGACTGTGGTCAATGCGGCTGAGCGTTGCCGCAAAGTCTCGGAGGGACCACCAACGCCGAAGGCGTCTGAGATCACCTGCGATTTGAGGTGCTCCGAATGGTATCACCATTCCCGACACGCGGTTCCCGGCCAAATACTGGCATGTACCGGCTTCACGCGTGGACCGGCAATCAAAGTTTGCGGCATGATGGGCTGGACGGATGTGGGCAATCCGCTGACTGACGCGCAGCAAGGCCTTTCTTGAGGACACGGATGTCCTGTTCGCCCTCGGCAGGCGGACTACCTGAACGTTTAGGCTGCTGGACCCTATGGAGATGATCCACGCGCACCCGGCCTAAGTTGATCATTCCGATGCACTTTCGCAACTCTGAACCTACAAGCGCGCACACCCATGTGGATCGAGAGTTTCCTAGCCATTTCAAAGACGAGGATGTCGATTTCGCCTTCGGGCCGACGCACTCGATGCATCCAAAAGATACCTTGCCCGAACGCAGAGCCGCGTTTTGGTGATGGACTACCGTCCGCTACCGGGCGCACCTCAACGGCAAAACGCCCATTGTTCTGGGAGGAAAAGACCATGCGACTGACCAAAAACTTACTTGGCAACGTCCGGCGATTAGCGCTGATTGCAGCCACGGCGTTCCGCGCAGAGATGTCTCACGCGAGAAACACGGTTTATCTTTGATCTCGACCGCACCATCCAAGACCCCCACCAACTTCAAACTGGATGGACCCCCGGCACCAACGGATGCACTGCGCGCACCAGACCCATTGGTGGAGCCACTGTTCATCCCTGACTACGGCCCACGGGCGAGTTGGAAGTCCATGGCTGCCACCGGGTTCACGGCAGAACGACGACAGCACGCGATTCACCATCACCTTTGCGCGACGGCGTTGAGTGGTCCGATTTGGCGGAGCGGTTTTGATGCAGACGACGTGGGTCTTCACCACAAAACCTTGCAATGACCAATGACGAGGAATTCCAGCCGCGAAGCCTCGCCATCAAAGGCGCAGGTGCCTCGGTGGAAAAGGTCGATGGTGACCGTCCAAGTTTCACCCTGGTCCGCCCCAAACACCGCGCTTCAATTGTCCGTAAGAGATGGTTTCCGGCGTGCAGGAAGTCTTCGGGTCGGTTTCCTGATCATGCCCCGAGCATATCTGGGCACGGCGAGAAACCGCGCGACCCTTCACCTTCAGCGCTCCAATACGGCACGGAGTCCTTATATCGTTGCTCGTGGCAGCCCGCATTCGAAACCGCGCGTAATCTGGGATCGTAACGACGATTGGTGGGGGGGCAAGAACCGTGTTTCAATGGACTTGCCGAGCCTCTGGCGCGTTATCTCCTAGAGTCGGTGGCGAAGAAAGCCGCGCCCAGTTTGACTGGCATCCGAACCAGCTTGATGGCAGCCAAACGTCACCTGATCCGGCACGTTCGAGCGATCCAAGCCCATGAACCCAATTGTCATCGCGGTGGCATTGCCGACTATCCCTATGCGCCGCCGCCGATCCTGCGCGCGTCAGCTAGAGATCACACGACCGTGGCCCCTTGGGAATAACGCCAATATGCGCAAAAAGCTGTGGCGCAATATCATCGACCGCAATCAGATCGTGAACGTGGCCTAATGAAGGCAAGACCCTTGCTGCGGTCCCGAGACGATTGTTTGGCAATATGGCTCGATGGCGCCGTTCATCGATGCGATCAAGGAGGCCGGGCTACGGCTTGCCAGGGCGGCAGCGAGACACCGCCGGGGGTCAGGCCTTGATGCGAGGCCGAAAGAGTTGGACCGCGCGACGGGACTACTACACCAAGGACGGTGAGACGCTGTCGGTGCAGATTCACGTAGACGTCCGCCTCGACTGAGTATACCCGCACATCGACGTGGCACTTGTCGGCAGTTGCAAGCGCGCCGGCGTTGATATGCGCGGGCCGTGCCAAGTTGAGAACGGTGTGTTCTGGGGTGGAAGATGTCTGGCGTTCGGGTGCCTTCGAGATGTCCTATAGCTGGCTGTCTTTGGCGGGTCGGTGAACGATGCCTTGGCTTCCATGGGGCGCTACACCACGGCGGATGTTGTGGCCAGTGGCGAGCGCTCGCCGGGCTTCAAAACAAATACCGCCGTTGAGGACGGCGAAGGCCGCTGAAGCATAACACGGCGATCATGAGCGACATCGCCGGGCGTCAGTTGGGCGATGCGGGCAATCCCCCGGATTGGGGTGGCCGAGGCCCTATAGCCACCCACTCGATGCGGAATATTTGCCCTGTTCATCCCGCTGGTTTTCAAGGCCGCCAAATGCTGCCTGATGAACGAGACCTATTTGGACCGGCTGCCGACGAGCCGACAACTACTACAACCACCGCGTTCTTTCTGGTGGAACCATACGCACCTAGATAATCCATAATCTGGAAGCGCTGGAACTAACGGCCTCCCTAGAACTTGTGGTTTGGCATTCTATCTCGGTGTCCATACCACCTTTTTTCGCGACAGTGCGGAAAGCACGCGGACCCGTTGGCTTTCCAGACTGCCGACCGGCAAGGGGATGACCCACGCTGCGCAACGCTACGCTTTATTTTGATACCGACTGATAACTTGTGCTGGCAGAGTCACCTTGATCGGCGACGATTCAATAGCTCGGCAATCAATACCTAGATTACGCGCGGGTTTGTCACCCTGTGGAACCCTGCCGAGATTTGCGCTGGGCGGATGGCATCTGGTGGCAGGCTCATAAGTGGCCAACTCCGAAGAGATCCTGCGCGCAGCTTGCCGCGCAATATGGGGATGCGACAGCCGTTTTTTCGTGCACAGTATTTCAAATACATTCGGGGGCTCTGGTCTTTGACTTTTGGTCTCTCGACCGCCAGCGTTTCCACGGCCAGTTCTCGGACCTGTTGATCATGAACGCGCTGCCATGGACCTGGGTCTGATGATCCTTCGCTGCTGATCACCTCTTTCATTGGCATCTCTGGGGCGTTGATGGTCTGGACCTGCTCGCCGAAACTGGGTGCCGTGGTCTATCCCGCGGCGATGGTGTTCACCTCGATCCCGCCCCACTCCTGGTCGGGCCTGCTTCTGAATGTGGAAGATTTCGCCGGCCTAACGTTCAGTGGGTTTCCGCTGCTCGGAGCCTAGGTTCGATCTTCGTCGATCCGGGTTGGACTTGGACCTTTGGTCAAATCCGTGCTGCATCACGGCTTTCCTTCCCTGTCCTGTCCATCGTGGTTGTGACTTGCGGGTTCTGGGGCGCTGGGGATGCGAGGCCTGAATGAATCGGTGGTGCAGGGCGAGGACTACGTCAAGCTGGCCGAGGCAAGGGCCCTGCGTCCGCCTTACATCCTCTAGCGTCTACATGGATTGCCGCAACGCGATCTTGCCGCAGATCACGGCCTTCGCTTTGAAATCGGATTGCCGTGAATTGCCGGGCAGGGTGGCTGGTTCGATGCGTATCTTTTGGCCTTATAACGGCTTATGGGTAAACTGCGTCTAATTGACGCGATCCTCAACCAAGACTTTCCGTGATCCAAGGCGGTTTGCTACGTGATCTTCTGATCAACAGCGCGTCAGCGTGTTCTTCGTCGATCTGCTCTATCCGTTCTCGATCCGAGTATCCGGCATGAGGCAACAATGAGTTCCGCAAACTCTAAGCCGCACCGAAAAGCGCCAAGCCCGCCGTATTCGCCGATTTGACAATCCTTGGCTGAACCGAAACTTAATGTGGGGTGCTGGCCTGCTGCTCGGCATTCCTCGCGCATTGGCAAATAATAGGTCGGATCGCAATGGAACCTCGATCTGGTGTTTCACCGGCCTCTAGCCCGCTCAGACTTCCCCCTGATCGGGTTCGAGAACCTACCGCTGGCAAAGCCGGCGGTTCTGGCCCATCCTATCGGCACCGACGGCGGCGGGGCCGCGATAAGCTGGCGATGAATCATCGTCGTGGCGCCGAATACCGCTGTTGTGGGGCTACCTCGCGTCGGTCGTCGGATGTCCATCGGGATATCTTCTGGGCTTCTCGCGGGGTTCTTGGCCGGGCGAACAGATGACGTGATCGTGGTCAGTTTTCCGATGTGATGATCACGATCCCACCTGCTTTGATGCCTCGTGGTGTTCTCCAATCGGCCTTCGGCGATGTGACGCTGACGCGATGATGGCGCTGCTGATCGCGGCTTCGTGTGGCAATCAACCCCACCCCGCCTGAATCCGGCGCAAGTGCTTGTCGATGGAAGCATCGGGGCTACGTGCTACATGGGCGCAACTGTCCCGGGCCCCACCGGCCACATCATGTTCCGCGAGATGATGCCCAACCTCGGCCCTACCTGTTTCGGATCGTTCATCGCCCCGTCACAACCTCCATCGTGACGGCGGTCGGGCTAGAGGTCCTCGGCCTCGCCCCCAAAGCATCCACCGACCTTTTGGGCCGACCATCTATGAGGCGATCAATGCAGGCGCACTGATCCATGAACCTGTGGTGGTGGTGGGGGATCCCGACTGCTGCTGCTGGCGGTCAATCTTCCTCGCCTGCCGCTGATCAAGTCTGGCGCCTCTGAACGAGGTTCTCAAACCCGCGCCTAGGAAGCTGGAGCTATATGACGCGATAAACCAGTCCTGACGTCTCAGCAGATCTGTCTATGAGTTTCCAACGCCCGCAAGGGGTGGTGCAAGCCGTCAAAGGCGCTGAGCCTCGATATCCACAAAGGCCGCCGCGTCGGTTTCATCGGCGAAAGCGGGTCGGGAAAAACCACCACAGCGCTTGCCGTGATGAGATCCTGGGCCGAGCCGGGGCGCGTGTCCGGCGCGTGATTGCAATCTTGGGTGGCACCGATTCTGCTTGGCCTCAGGCGAGGAAAGGACATGCGGCAAGAGCCCGTCTGGTCGCGCGTGGCTATATCCCGCAAGGGGCGCCTGAACACTCGCTGAAAACCCCGTCCATGCGGGTGGAGCCGCAGACCCATGTGGGACGGGATCATCTGCCCCACGAAGGCAAGTAGATCGGGCCCGAGTTGAAAGCGACGCTCGAGACGCCGCATTGGCCAGCGTAGGTCTGCCCTTGCAATACGGCGGGAATTTGTATCCCATCGAGCTGTCTGGTGGCATGAAGCAGCGCGTCTTGCATCGCATGGGCATTTTATCTTTGAACCGCCTGAATTGATCATCGCCGACGAGACCGACATCGGCGCTTGATGTCGTCACTCAACGCCAGGTCATTGCAGACCCTCAAAAGGCGATTCCAGTTCCTGAGATCGGGTCGGGCTTGATGCTGATACGGCACGACATGGGCTAATGGAGCAATACCGTGGATGAGTTGGCGGTGCTGAAGACGGGCGAGCTGGTCGAAGCTATGGCCAGTCGCAGCAAATCCTCCCAGGCGCTCCAAACACCCCTATACGAGGACGCTGATCTCCGTCCGGTGGCGCTTGTTGGAGGGATAGGTTCTCAATCCCATGCCGCGCGCCGCAGGCCCCAAACTGGCAGCTTCGACGAGCCCTTTTGTTTGCGCTTTTGAGAATGTGCGCAAAGACTACATGGATCTGTCACGGCGCTCCAGCCGATGTCGTTCACGCTGCAAGGCGACACGGACGCAGATCAATTCTATCGTGGGCCAATCCGGGTCAGGCAAAATCGACGATGGGCTCCATCATGCTGGTTTTCAATCCGCCCAGCGAGGCAAGGTGCTGTTTTGAAGGCCAAGACGTCGCGACCATGAACGCCGCGCAATGCTCGATTCGCAAGAACGTCAAGCCGTGGTTCCAAGATCCGCCTATGCCCTGTTTTCAACCCGTTCTACCGGGTCAATCACACGCTGAAATTCCCATTCAAAAAAAGTTCGGCCTGTCCAAGTCCAAACGCCTCACACCCAACCGCGATGGGAGGAGGCGTGCGATGCGGTCGGCCTCGAACCAGACCTCGTCTGAATCGCCGCCCTATCCGCACCAATTTGTGCCGGGCGGGCCAGCGCCAACGCCTCGTCGTGGGCCGCGCCTTGATTGTTGTCGCCAAAGCTGTGGATCGCGGACGAGCCTGTCTCGATGGTCGATGCAGCTGCGTGCGTCGATCCCTGGTCCGAATATCTACGATCTGAAAGGACAAATACGGCATCTTCGATCCTCTTACCATCACCCACCGATCTTGGCACCGCCTACCCATGGTCAGCGACTAACGTGATGGTCCCTGTTCAAGGCAAGTGGCGAGGGGCCGGCCCCCCAAGGAGGGTCTCGGCGCACCCCACATCCCTATAGCCAAGCTGCCTGATCGACAGTATTCCATGGCCCGATCTGGAGCGCTCATGGGGGGACGGGCGACAATAGATTGGGATCCGACCAAGCTGGAGGCGCAAGCCCGCGCAAGTCCAGCGCCGTTACCGGCGGTGGTCGTGCCCCGTTCCCCCCCTTTTTTTTTTTTGGAAAAAAAATTTTTTGGGGCCCCCAAGCATGAGCAGCGGCCTGGCCGTTTACGGTCGAAAAGATTGCTGCACGGCTGGAATTGATCGCGCCTTATGTGCAACCGAAAGCGCCTGCCCTTGCCGAGCTTTTTCGGATGCTGCCCTTGCCTGCGGCAATTGTTGGAACGCGCCCGATTTGCGCCGAACCCGACCCATTGGCGGGCGATCGCGCCGCAAAGCTACTGGGGTCATGCGGAACCTGAACTTGTGATGAAATCGACGAATCAACCGTGCCGGAGGGGTGGGACCGGACACATCGCGCTGCACCTCCCTTGGCGTGGTTGGTGAATATATTACAACCCATCCTGAAGGCCTTGGTCCACGTTGGATTCGCCGCGCCTAATCGGGTCGGCGGATCGCTACAACCACACGCCTGCCCTGTCCGCGGAACCTTTGCCCACGGGGAAAGCGCATTCTTGTCACTACAATGGCTGACCGGGCTTGCGGCTGGCCGCCTGATCCGAGGCTGTAAGGCCAACTGTTTATGGGACTACGCCTGCTGGTCGAGCGGTGATCCCAACTGCTGGCCTTCGTGCAACTGGCCCAATCCGCGCTCGACCCGCGCGCATTCTAGAGGCGGCGGTCGCCTGAGCACTTAGCGATTGCGTCGCTGGCCTCGATGCCGCACTCAAGACACTCGATAAACCCGCGCGCCGATTCGAGGCGCTCTATGAAACCGCGTCCGCCGCCTGGCCGAGTTGAGCAGGCTTTGCCTCCGGCGGAGGTCCGCTCCGATGTGACCCTGCTAACGGCAATCGGCCACGCCCATCATGGACATCGCCTACCTTGGCCGATTGACCCAAAGATCCCGGCCTAGACCGCGCGCACCTACTCGAAATGTTCTGCGCCTGATGGACGAGGATCCCGACTCCGTTCTCGCACTCGCAACCACAGCTTTTAATGCTTACACCGCGCAAGACTACCCTGACCTGTTCGCCCAGATCAAAGAGCGCGTTGCCGAGGCCGGTGGAGGTCAATGGGCGGCATGTGGGGTCAGCCTGACCTGAACATTCCCGGCCCCGAGGCCCTGATCCCCCCGCCCAGCCCATGACCCTCGGGCGCGCTACTTCAAGGACACGTTCGGGGATGTCGCGAACGCCTGTTCCTATGGTGCCCGACACATTCGGATTTCCCGCCACAGATCCCTGTTCAATTGAAGAGCCTGGCTGGGCCTGAAATGGTTTGCGACGAATAAGAACATGAACTGGAACAGTTAAAACGCGGTGCCATCCTGTCCGACACAACCACTTGCGGCAAGGCCTCGACGGATCGCAGTCTTGGCGCATAGTCCTGACGACGCCCGCGCGACGTGGCAATACCTTGCCGTTTCCGACGAACTACAAAAAGCGATCTAAGCGCCGCTGAAGTGCTCGACATGGACCCGCTCCACCTGCGGCCGGAGACCGTGCGCGATCCTGCCCATTTGCTACGGCTATGGCGACGGTGGCGGGCCCGACCGAAGGACTTTGCTGAAAAGGCCCGCGCGGTTTGAGGCCATGGCCCGGGGATGCCGAGGTTCAAGCACATTGCACCATTGCGCGCTGTTCGAGGCGATCGAGGGTACGCCCGATCTGCCCGTCGGCCGGCGAAGCAGTAACATGAAGGCCAACCGGGGAACACTATACCCTCACAGGGTGGAATCAAGCTCGCACAACCGCAAGGCCGAAATGGGCGCTGCCACGAGGCCGAGGCCGAATGGCCGCAATGGCCGGACAGGCCCTGACTGGTCGAAGCATGGCACGCCTATTAATGGCCTCATCTACCATATTCCACGTACATCCTAACTGGCACCTGCCATGGCGAGGTGTTCGAGGATGCGCGCGCGGACCTTCGCGCGGATACGCCAGATCGCTTGAAGGCGGCTGCGCAAAGATGCCGCCAGCGCCTTACGGTGCAGGGTGGATTGCGTTGTGAAACACGTCGCCGTGTCCGGACCCGCCTCGCTCCTGATCGACACGCACCCCATGGCGCCCTGGCCAAAATAGTCGGCGAGGGTACGTTGACTATTTCGATGACCTGCCCTAGCTTATTCGTGACGCCCATCGCAGACGCCTCGCCCCTGCAGGGCAATGTGAGCTGTAACGAGAAGAACGGCTCCAATCATCCTTCGAGAACGCGATTTCTTACTCGTCACGGTGAATCTGCCTTTGGTCAGCTGGAAACCGTCTCGACAAGACAACCGGCAGGGCAGGTCCTCTGTCGCCGGGCGCGCTTGGAAAACGAGCTGCTTGGCCTTCGTAGGATCGACAGATCTGCTGGGACGCGTGGGATCATTGATACCGAGCTACGAGGATCGGTGGCGAGACCGTGCGCGGCGACTACGGGGTGTCGCGTTGGGTCGGAAACCGGGCCGCTGCGCGCCAGCAATCCAAGCCACAAACAAAGTGGGGCGCAGCAGCGAAAATCCGCCAGCGCATTCACCTTCAGAGCCCATTCCAGACGCATCGACTTCGTGACCGATATCGATTGCACGAAAGCACACGCTTTTTTTTGAAGGCGGCGTTCCAACCAACTGCCCTCCAGCCGCAGACCGCCCAATACGACATCCAATGGGGAACGGAGCTCTGCGCTGCGCACGCGACAGCCCGATTTTGACGGCAGCCCGGTTTGAAGTGCCTCGCTCAAAAAATAATGGGTGAGCATTGAGGACGAGACGCGCGCCGTTGGCAGTGCTCAACGACTGCAAAATACGGCTATGAGTGTCTTGGACGGAACCGTGCGGATCCACGTTGATTAAAAGTGCTACCATCACCAGATCTCCCGACGCCGATCAGGGCAGGCACCCTTCACCTACGCCTTTTTTGCCTTACGAACCCAAAAGAACCTCGCCAGTGCTTGACCGCGAAGCATACGACCATACGTGCCTTTTCGCGTTCAGACGCGGACGGTGCGTGCGATAGCGAGGCGACGGCATTTGTCAGATCGCAACAGGAAAATGTATATCGTTTGAGACGGTGAAGCGGCAATGACGGCAATGGAAAGTTATCTTTGCGGATTTTCGAGGCTGGGGGTGTCGAGAACCCTGTCTTGAGGCAACTGCGGTTTCTGTGAGGGAGTTGGAGACGGCCGAACTTGTAATCGATTTGAGGGCCAGATCGACCCTATTGGGTCTTTGGCACACTCATCGTTTGAAGTTGCCTTTTTGGACCCCTTTGAGATCAAAACGAATACGAGTAACATTTTTGATCGTGGAAGGTCGTAGGACCCCGAGCGTTAGATGCTATTGAAGGCTTATCCCCTTGCTCCGGCAGCATCTGATTTAGTGCGACACGGCTTGCCAATCTAACAATGTTTCTGGGTATTGTTCACTCCCATGCAGCCAGATGGAAAACGATAACCCATTTCCCGCCCTGCGTTTCGACGCCAGGTTTCACATGGTAGGGGTGTTCGCATTAATCTGGCGGAAACATCGTTGGCCTGAGCTTCGGTGCCCCTTCCTGTGGACCTGCAAGGGCTTGGCCGTTAAAGCGAAACGCGCAACTTGGGATGTGCCGGTTGCGCACGGGCGATCTATCCGTGACGGCTGCAAGCGGTGAATGCACAGCAGGCCATTTGCCGTTGCGAAATTTGTTTCTTTAGCCGCGCGCATCATCACAGTCATCCAACGGCACTGTCAGCGCTGCAACTTCAGGCGCAACTTGCCTTGGGAGCCTACAGAGAACTGGGTCGCCATCGTCGCTCGGAACCGGGATGGCGCTTCTCGGCGTACCTCCTCCTTGCAAAAGCAGCGGCGGTCGATGGTTAACCCTGACCGGCAACCGCCCTGAAAGCCGCTTGTTACAATCGATGAACACAGAGAATGCCCGTTCCGGTCCCCGGCATGACCCGAAGGATCGGCCAGGTGGGCGGAGCCCGGTCGGAAAGATGTTTGTCGTCTGTGCCGGTCGAGTTATGCAAAGTGGACGGACATCCGCGCCGGGATCAGGAATGAAACACATACCCGACGCTGGCGCATCAAAGACGCTGCACGGGTTCATTGTCAGGCGTATGAGAGCCCTGGCGCTCACATCATCACATGACGGCTGGCTCGTTACGAGGAATCCCCCTGTAAACACGCATGAGACGAAGGTGTGCAGCGCCAAGATGGCACATGACATACTCCTGGGTCCACCGCGTTGTTCTCCAACCTAAAAACGTGGGCAAAAGACGTCGTTCGCAACGTCTCAGAAAATGCCATCTGCAAACGGCTATCTCGACGGATTCGTGTTCCGCCTGGAACCGACGGCGGACACATGCGAAGCGCCTTCCGAACACGCAGCACGGGGATTCGGTGTTGGTCTCGGGCCAGCCCACATAATCGTGATTATTGTTTGAATCAGCGCGCCTGCAGGCCCTCGTCACGGCAAAAGCAACGCCCTATAAATAGGCCGCGAGACGTTCCAAAACTGAATCGCGACCCGCCTCTCAGCCACAAGGGCGAGTTTCTGCGCCGAGCTCAACATGTGGGGCAACCGGACTAAAAGGGATAAGCCTTTGCTTATTGTTTTGTGGGCTAATGGAAATGCCGCGTGACTTTGGGATCACTCGCGAGCAATCACGCGATGCCCGCGAGAGGTGTTTGGCGCGCCTTTTTGACCTCGTCCTGCGCGTGCCAAAGGCGGAGATGCCATCAATCAATGGAACAGCCGCTCCAAGACATCTCTGCGGTCCATTGAGGTGATGTGCAAACGATGGGATCACGTTTATCGCTGCGTTGAACGGTCCCGCGCCAATCGATGATCCGCGCGCCCTGATGACTTTGCGAAACGCCGTCATCACTTTGGGCCCAACACAACAGATTGGCCACGCCAACCTCGTCCTCATCGTAATGAAGCAGACGCCCTCGCGCTGCCGTGGGCCGTTTGGCGGATCAAAGACGATCCGGCCCAGTTTCACCGCTTGACCGTTGCGCATCGGGTCCAGTGCATCGGTGGCGTGGTAGCCCTTGTTGGCGCCCATGCTTTGCGCAAGAATGCCATGGGAATGCGCCTTGAGTGACAAGCCGTTTCAGCGGTCTGGTAATCTGGCCACCACATGCCTCGCGAGGTCGGCATTTACGGGGTAGATCAAAACGGACCTCCTCCCCGTCCTCCTTTCTCGCAAACAGAGGCAGTTGGCGTCCGTCTGCAGGGGCGCGGCGTCCCAGGAGCGGCCTGCCGTCGTCCAGCCGTCATCGAGCGCATTGTATCTGCCGGCCGCCAGTTTGCGCATCGAGCCCGCATCAACCTTAGCGCGCGGTCTTGAATACAGCGCGATCGCGGAACGGCGCATCGCGGCGCGGCCATGATACGCGCGGCCCGTCTTTGCGCAGCCCATCGACCCTGTCGCAAGCCAAGCCGCAACTGCGAATGTGCCGGGCTGAAGGGGGCTCTAGCGTTGTGTTCCCCAGTCCGCTGTATTTACAATCTGGCGCGTGCACGATGACATCATGTTCATGCGCCATCCCGCACGATTGGGCGGGTGCAGTAAAACCCATGGCTGCGAGTTTTAGCGAATGCCGCGCAAAGAACATCCGGATAGTGGCCTTTGATCGCAGATGAGAGACAAAGACCAAATGCGCAACTGGCGGCGTGGCTTTCCGGAAGCCGTAATCGCTAAAAGCCTTTGTCTGGTTGAAAGCAAGCGATGCGCGAACCTCGGCCCCTCATAGCCGCCGGGTTGATCATGGCGGGCTGACCATGTTAATCTTCGAGCGCGCCAATGGTGCCCTTGGATCCGAAAGTGGCAGTGGCTTTTGGCGCAAACTGGTTGGCCTCGGTCGCGGGCTAACTCGGCGGCGACGCATGGCCGAAGCTTCATGGCCTGTTTC
>Ga0163217_1046776_pt1 | contig 15090 bp, 6 predicted proteins | sample SynspAceP_FD_185933 | JGI IMG/M metagenome (GOLD analysis project Ga0163217, IMG submission 185933) | Saline lake microbial communities from Ace Lake in Antarctica - Synechococcus sp. Ace-P (PacBio error correction) | ecosystem: Environmental > Aquatic > Non-marine Saline and Alkaline > Saline ...
TCGTGTCCGGATACGGTCTAAGTCACCTAGCGCATTTTGTCTGGCTGGACTGGAAGCCTCCAGACCGGCAAAAAATCCCTTATCAATTACTGATTAATGGCATTTTGCCGCTTAACAATGAAACAAACGCGTGCATGGCATCAGCAAATTGGTATATTTAAGCCAGCACAAACAGCATTATCGCGGCGACCTTGTATAGCAAGGTCTGACGTTGGGATTGGATGACGTCGACGAGCAACCAGATTTTGGCAAGGTACTGGCACTGGGCGAGGCTGGGAAAACTGGCCAGACAATTAGCCGCCCGGAATTACACGGGTAGCTGGTTTGGGTGACAACCGGCAGCACTCCTCAGGCGGTCAGTGCCCCGCCGGGTTGTTGTTGGCACGATTGTATTGAGAAATCCCAAACTGATGCCTGCTGGATGAACCGTTTTAACGGTATTGATAAGCGAGAAAGGCAAACGACGTAGTCTGGCAGCGGTTTGTACGAACAATGAGATAAAATGCTAATTGTGCTGATGGCATGAACGCCCTGATATTTTCCTGAAGTGGATAATCACAGCAAATGTATTTGAAGACAAGTCTGGATCAAAAGTAATCGTTAATAAGGATCGGTATTAACCTTTAAGTGCCTGCTGATTAATGAAGCGTTTGCCAGAATGCACCCTTTGAATCGATCCTAAGATATTGCGAGTGATAGCACATGTTTCACGCCGCACTGGCTATCGACATGCAAAAATCACCCAATGTTTCTGAGTATTTCCCAAAGCAAGGGAATGATGGACACAGTAATCAAAGCTGCACTGCGCCTTTTTCCCAGCGCTTTTAACGGGTTATTTTTGAAACTGAATAACGTTGATATAAAATTTCTTTAAACTAGCGCGACAGGTTTGTCATCCAGTTCCGATGATCGTTGCCAAGAGACTGTTATTGTTGAACTAACATTTCTCGTATTGAAAGGATTTCAAGAAGAATGAAATGGATAATCGTCCACGGAAGACGGCTACCCTATCTTCGGATAGTGGTGTTTTTTTAATGGCAGCCTTATTTTCCGGTAGCAACGTATGGCGGGTGCTGCAGTTATCGATCGGGCCGCACAAGAGGCAAGCTTCTGCCAGCAAGAGCGTGAGCGGTCCAGCTTTCGTGAATCAGCAAAGAAAATCTCGCCTGATGTGCGTTTGGCCAAATCCAGCTTCTCCGCCAGACACTCCTCGTTTATCCAGAAAGCCGAATGCTCCCTGTTTTTACTTATCTCCAGAGTCACGCTGACAGGCGAAAACGCTGAGAAACGTCCAAGTTTTCTCTATCGGTTGTTACGCGGGCGAAGATTCCAAGCCATAGGGTCGCCTGCCGTGGCGCTCAGCATCAATGGGTCGCAAATGAGCCGCAATTCAACACGCCATTATTGCTGCGGGTTTTGTGACAACCAGAGTACTGGTCTCCTCAAGGGATTCTTTAATTCCGGTTTATTACTACCACTGTCATCATATGGCCTTGCAACAGTCAGACAGGTTCGGTTTGCTGAGCGTGACGGGCAAGAGCGACCAAATGGAATGCGGTTCTGTACAGGGTGACATTCTCAATCTGGCGGGATATTGAGGCAGGGTCCTGAAAACCTCAAAACGGCGCACCCACTGCCTGAAGTTGTATCCCAGATAAGAGCCGGCAGATGGCCCCGATACTGCTGCCGGTGAACGCGATGTGCGTGATCAATATCACAGGCGTTTTTCCATTCGGGCTGACCTTCAGCGCTTGAATGGGACGCCGGGTTTGATTCCACCGGCAAAATATAGGCTGGCGGGTGACCCTTGTTCGGGCGACAGACCTTTGCTTAAATGCTCAATGACTTTGTTCTAATTGTCATTTACAGGACCAGGACCTGGGGGCGGCCGATCGGCACACCGTGATGTCTGATGGTCAGCCGGTTCACTAATTCGCTTCCCCGTCGGTTAACTGTTATTTCGCTTTACACATCCAAGCTATGGACTACCATCAGGTGGTTTTCCCGGTATTAATCAATCGTAATGTGCTATAGCGGTCCGCAGTCAAAATCGGCTATCAAGGCGGGCAGTCCGACTTCAGTTTACCGGGCAATGCCATCAATAAAACCGTGATCTTTCATTACGTTGGTTTCTGTTCGAAATCCTCCAATTATATCGAGGTACCGAGATTGAACGTGCAAAGACGTCGAACGGCTGCTGGGAAAATCGGCTTCAACCAAAGTCTGGTATTTAAAGGCCAATCTCTACTTGGAATTACAGCTTACCTACAAGCGGTGGACAGGAGCAATGAAATTGGCCTTAAAAAGCGCCTGAAAAGAGACCTTTTCGAACGAAGGCCACATCAACGTATGGAAATTACTGCACGGCTGAATCTGGGTTTCACCTACCTCTACCTTAAAGCCCCTTGGGGTGAACAGGCGTTACGTTTACTCAACCCAAATTCGTGGGGCAAATAACAATTTCAGTTCACACCTTGTAACACCGCAGGGACGCCGCTATCAATTGGGTAATGGTACAGGCCAGGCACCGTTCGCGGCTTTTGACGGGCAACTGGTCTTTAAGTGCCGATAACGCTGGTTTTGCGTAAGACCTCGAGTGCATTGATCGGTAATACAAGGTCAGGCCAGGTTTATTGGGGGCTTGATTATGGCGAAAGTCGGTGGGTAATCCCAGCGATCTGTTATTGGGGCAAGACAACTGGCAGGAAATGTAACTGGGTTTAAGAGGTGGCTATAAAGGGTTTTAGCTATGACGTATTGTGGGTAAATGCGCTTAAAAAGCCCGGAAAGGCTTGAAACAGGGCAAGTACAACAGCAGGCCTTCAATTTGAACCTGACTTTCTGATTTACATTTCACTGAATCATCTGCAATAAGGGATGTAAAACAAGGATGAACAAAAAATAAATTCAGACAGTTGTTTTCAACAAAGCACGAGGGCTTGATGATGGTGGTTGGGGAAAACGTTGGAAGCTATTGCATCGGAGAAATAGCCCAAATTGCCCAAAAACGCCTTGTGCAATAATTAACGCACTCCTACGTCCGTTGATAGGGTTTCCATGCTTAATCATGAAAGCGGCATGATGAATGATGACCAGCCCATGCCTTCGCAGACATGCAGTTGCTGACCCGAATGCTCCTGCCAATCAGAGACCGAATTATCGAATGAAACGGCCAATGGCTTGCCACCTGTCAATATTCAGACCGCCGTGGCGCTGGCGTCTCGCGTAATGCTTATCGCGCCAATTTGTGTAAAGTCGCAAGGCGCTATCCTCAATACACAGCACAACAAGGTAGCCAACCCCAACTCGGGCGGTTTTGGGTTTCAAGGAAATCCCTACCTTGCAGGGAGCACCGCCGAAAGTAATTGAATGAAGTGAACAGTCATAATCCGCAATTTGCTGAACGGCCCATATTGAAAGTGGCTGGTAGGTTCCGCGCACAGGTGGGTCATCGCCAACCCGGCGGGTAATCAGTTGTGACCGTTGTGGTTTAATCAAGTGCCTAATCGCGCCACCCTGACGACTGGCAAGCCGATTATGAAATAACGGTAATCTCTCCGGCTACCGTGTAGGAGGCGGAAAATATTAATTTTTTAGGTGATGGACTTGATAACGGTCACAAACGAACTTAACGAATTGATTGCCGCATGCATGAGTGTGAACGCTGGTATTTGGTTTCGAACAGTCTCAATATACACGAGGGTACGAACAAAGGTAAGTGTTGGATAGCAGACGGTAATCAGACAATTGTAAGTTCCTATCGTCCCTGATGGCCGACAGTTGCCACTCCTGCTTTTGCGATTGACGTTGCGCACTAAGGTGGCAGTATGCGGGGGAAAATCCACATGGTGGGTAAACCGAGAACCAGGTTTGGCGTTCGGTGTAGACGCCAGTGAGATTTGGCGCCAGTGGTGGGTGCTGGTCAGTATTACTGCCGATGGCGATGCTGCAAAGATACCGGCACTAATCAAGCGGGCGTATAAAATAATATCCAGTTGGAATGTCACAGGCCTTGAGAGTGATGGCAAAGCGTGACAAAGCAGAGGATGACATTAACCATTAACCTAGCTTCAGATTCGTTTCATAACCGGTGAACTGCCAAACCGGCGGTCACCTTGATTTACAAACCAGCGGCGATTATCTACCATCAATTCGACCATTTTGGGCAAGCCAATCGCTATACTTGAGCGCCACAACAATCGACCAAGGTGAGGTAGATGGGGAAATTGCCGGCCTTTAATAACACAGATTACCGGCCGTTGATACGATCACTAATCGGTGCCTAGATTGACGGCGTAGAACGCAGATCAAACGCAGACACTCTGATCAATAGCCAACCGCCAGCATTTTTGGTGATCAACTTGCCATTCAAGTGGCACAACCTTGGCATGATGCAGGGCTGTATTGCTGCCGCGGGAACGGCTCGATATAGTGCTGAAAGTATTGAAAATCGCCATGATAGTTTGATATTCAGCGCAGGCGATTTGTGTGATTGCGGGCAGTAACTGGAATGCCGCAACAAGCCATCGGTCTGCAGATTTGCTGGATCAATGACGGCGCAACGATAGAGGCCATGGCCTGAAATGGCAACATTCGCCATCAACCGACTTACAAAACCTGAATGCCAATTTTGGTCACACAACTGGTACAGATCGATTCTGCAGTTTTGACCGCTTTAAACCCCACAGCGACCAACGTTATCTTAAATTGCAGCCGACTACCAGGCGCGCGAATTGGTGATGAAGCATTTCCTGGCGGCTGGGCAGGCAGCCAGTAACCTTTCAGAGAATATTACTCGTTATCTGGGCACCAACCGTTAACGCAAGCGAGAAACCACAAGTGAACCGGATTCGCCCCGAGTCCAGATACTTTCTGGTGTGATATGACGCATTAGCGGAAATTCTATCACCATAGTGATAGCCAAATCATTGTTGGCGCAACTTTGGATATCATGGTGGCCAGTTTGCAAAACTGAAATAGCCAAGGCGAAATCAGAAATTCGACTCCAGAGCCATGCCTACTATTATATTAACGAATGGGAGCGGCAGTGTTTTAGATATGAATGTGATTATCTGGGCGCGCAATACAAAATCCAGCGGATGTTTGTCACCGACCTTTAACTTATCCACGCCACGAAAGTCACGCAAAACACGCTGCCTGCCCGGCAGCGGCCACCACCGTCAGCCTTCAGCAACGGTTTCGTGGTTTACCAACAGTCTGTTTTTTCAAGCCAGCCCTGATATCGCAGCAGAAATAATCTGATTGAAAAACCAATCCACGCTTTGCCGATTACCGCTCATGGTTGAGTTCAGACTATATGTTTGCAGCAACTGGCATTCGACCCGTCATCACCAAAAGCGTTTAGGCGATGGCTTTATGATGCAACGACTGGTGCGTGACAAGTCGCCAATTAACCGGCCGTAGATTCTGGACGGAACATGCCAATGACGAAGCGGCAATATCAGGCTTTAAATGACATCGCCCCTGACGGAAAGTGGATGCCTTCACTTTCCGGCCGTTGCCTACTGCTGAGCATGGTGGCGCAGCTCACCAAGCGATATTGGTCTGGTTTTAGTTGAACAAACCGTGACCTTGCCGACGCAGCATCACCCAAGCATTGGTACCAAAAGTTTATGTGCGACTTCAGGCGGAAGACCTTCAGCCAACCACCGAATGATGGCAGGCATACTGTCACATGAATCTTTCTGGTGGATGCAAACCAATCAAGGTACGATCGCTGGTCGCGAGTTTGCTCAACCCTGAAAATGCCGACCAATCTAATAATCTGGGGGTCAATAGTCGTGATAACACGCAATTAAAAAGCCATAACGATATCAAATAACGTTGGCGGCCAAGTTTGGTTACCCACGATGCATGCTGCTGGAGGCTGGCAATGATATTATCTGCAAGAGCACGACACAAAGCAAAGCAAACAACCGTGAAGGTGCCAGTAGTTCAGGTCGCCCAATATAGATCGCGTTGCCGGAAACTGTATGTCAGCAACCCCGATGCCAATTCCTTGTTGCTTCAGCAGGGAATGACGTAAAATCTGTGGCCGCCAGTCTTGTCAACCGAAAGCGAGGGCGGCGTCACGCAAATCAATGCTTGGGGAAAACATTAATCTTGGCACGGTGCATGATTGCCGAAACAAAAACAGCAGCATCCCGCCATGCAAAAATTATTAAAACACGGTGCAAGCAGGATATTGGCAGTGTCATTGAAACCACCGGCGATATGGCAATTCAACCGCTGGGCAATGACCTTTAATGCCACCTCGCCGCCAGCATTCACCAGTCCAGCTGGCACCATTGTATTACCGCAACGCAAGATATCCAACATCCTCGAAGGTCGAGAAACCAGCAACTCATGCCGGGCCCGCAAGGTAAAAAAAGCAGCAACCTTCAGCAGCCAAAACCAACAACGGCGATAACCTTTGAGTCGGATAGCATGCATCAGTAAGCAAATATCAGCGGCGATAGCGTCACGGGCTTACAAGCGGAAATAACGACCCTGAATATTCGTGGTAGCATATTGTCAGCGATAACGGCAAACCAGCTAAAGTGCTGGCGACAGATGTGAATATCACTGCTGCCCTAACAACACGCTTACGCAATTTCACGAACGTAAAACCAAAACCATGGCCTCAGCACTAGTGGGTGCCAGCACACCTGGGCAGCAAAGCCAACTTAACACCAAGCAAACCACAACAGCACCACCTAACTGGCAGTACCGTAGGCATGTGAAAAGGTGAGTGCGATTGAAGCAGGTAAACGCAACCCAAACCGCCAGCGATGTGGGCTGGCCCCACAAGGCAAATATCGATATCAGCGCCCAGCAATCCAATATCGTTGCCGGACAAATACCGCGATAGGCACGCAAGTACCTAAATTCAAGCAGAGTGGTTTTACACTTGCCATTCCAGCCCGGTTATCTCTGCCATTCAAACGGCGCGCAGACAAATGAATGAAAAGCGGCCAGCAACACCTCGCGTGGCCGTATGCAGGCATTGGCGGCAGGCGCCAACAGCCCTTGGCAGCAAAGAGTGCTTTATGAATTCCACCCAGCAAGCCGTTGTCTGCAGAGCCTTACGGGCAATGGTTTGAGCGCGATGCCGTCCGTAATTCAAGCAGGGGCAATTCAAACCTTAGCCTTGTCCGGATGCGGCTCATCAAAGAGCAGTAGTACGACGTCCAGCAAACCCATACCAGTAAACCCAAGGCAGTCCAAGGTGATGGGGGGTGGGGATATCACTATCGCAGTGCCATAGGGGGCTGAACCAAAGTATCTAATGTATAAAGTGTGGTGGGCATACGCAGGTCAAAGGCGGGCGACAACATCCTCGTTACAGCCGATGACCACGTTAATCTACTCTGCGGCTAAAAACACCGACACGGTCTAAAAAGTAAAAATAGCGGTAGCTCTGGCCAGTATCGGCGTGAGCTTCTTGGCAACCGACGGTTGCTACACACCGGTAGGCGCTAAGTTGGAAGTAAGGGAAAGGCTGATGGCGACAGAGGTGTTGGCCTGGACAGCAAAAGTTATGGTGAAGCGGGCAAATAAGATCACAGGGGCTGGAAAGCGGACACAGATACGCAACTATCCATTGGTGCACAAGTGCGGTGGTGACAAGTGTAGCTGATGTGGGTACTTCGGGGTTGGCGGAAGGCCTTAATAAGTCCGGAGCCTGCAGGATACCTGAGCACGTACAAGGATAAGGGCAGAAAAGTATCGGCGGCAGGTATCTCCAGTGGTTATGAAAATGGAGGCAGCTTTAAAACTACAGCGATAAGTATAAACCAAATCTGACTATTTCGCCAGCGTCAATAAACAAGCTGGTATCTTCTCCAGGGATGAAAGGCTTCCAAGTCAACGTCGCCGGGTAATTACCAATCTTAAGGGGGCCATAGAGTTGCCATCGACTGAGGAAAAGCCATTGAAGGACAACAAAAACAGTTTTGACCAACTGGAAACTCTCAACCGTATGGCGGATAATCAGCGAAGCAAGGCTGAATATGATGGCAAGGCCACCTCAGCAACTATAGGCGGCGGTATTACAGGCAGGCTTACGCAACTGTCAGGGAGCTGGCATACGGCAGTGATAGCGATAAAGCAAAAAGCGTTCACCGTTTAGTGCTATCAAGTTTTAGGCACAATTGAACATCGACGATAACTACACGCCAGCAAACCCTCAGAACCGCAAATGATGCGCGACACGGGATTGCCCAGCCTCAACCGAGATGTGCATATTAACGAACACGGAGAGGCAGCGATTAGCCAGGGTAGTTTCAAGCTGCTTAAATGACGATTTCCCCAATCATTGATGCGGAAAAAGTTTGCCAAGGAAATTGAAGCGCCAGTAAAAAATCACACAAGAGTTTTGGCCAGCAGGCAAAGCATGCCGGTTGATAATGTTACGACCGAAAGCAGAATGAAGCCCTGCGTGGAACGTTATGCAGTCCGAAAACACTTGAAAATCCCGGAGCAACAAAAAGATCGTTGCAGGTGAAGGTCGAGACCGACTGCGCTTGGAGACCCATGTTCTCAACGTGCGATTGGGGGCGGTGCAGGCTTGGGCGGGGCACGGCGCTCACCCGTGAAAGCTTGCAGCCGCTTTGTAAGAGCTGCGCAAGATGGCAGCCGGATTGAAAACCAAGGTTGACTCCAGACGTGAATCGATGACTCCCGGTAATGAGATTGCATTCATTTTATCGAACACATCAGGTAGAAAGCGTTGGTGGAAAATGGGATCTAGACCCCACCAAAAACCGGGCGGTACGGCCGAAATTGATCTGGATGCTTGTGTGGTTCGGCGAAACGAACGTTGTAAGACAGAAGAAGATGCATTTGGTAATAAGATACTTGATGGTAACGATCCCGAAGTTGTTTCAAGATGGAGAAGATTCCCCAATGGGGAATAGAAATGGAAGCAGACGGTAAATCTCTAAGCCGACTGCTCAATACTGACGAGGGGACGGAAATGTCTTGGTACCGTGCGGATGCCATCCAAGGCTAAATAAAAGGCTCAATAGTTCGGCATGCCTTATACTCCGGAAGTTTGGCAAGGACTTCTTGTCGAAGGCATTTGGCGCTCAACATGATGGTGCATCGGTGGACAGTTAAGTGGGATTGTAATGATGAACAAGGTAAATGCCAAAAAACGTGGGATGGAAAGGAGAGGGAAAGCAAAAGAGTTATGGCGCGTGGTCGCGCCGTCGCGCTTGTGCCCTCAGCTCCCTTTTGCCGCCGCAACATGGTAACCGGCAGAGGTATGGAAGGCTATTTTCTATTATGTTGGGAATCAAACGAAATGAAAGGGTAGCTTTTGCCTATGGGCCTCATTGAGTTTGATGTGCCTGGCTGAGTCGGGTTGTGTAGTGATGTTTCAAGCAGGGCCCGGAACTCAACTACGGGTCGTACGAGTCCTGAAATCTTATCAAACTACATCCGCTATTGGGAAAAGAAGGAAGGAATAAGAAGATGTGGCGTCCAAAAAAGATTCATTGAGTTTGCCGAATCTGGGAGGAGTTACAGCCGGTGGTATGTTAAGAACCCGATTTTTCGACAAAGGCGCTCCTCCCTGACGGAAACAGAAAGTGTGGGCTTATAACCGTCTTATGATTGATTGGCAGCGTTGTATGATTCGCAGCGGTTACCACTCACGGGGAGATTTGCTCCAGCGGGAGGTACTGGGGCTAAAACACAACCGCGTTGCGGAGCGCCCATAAAAGAATTCCTTTGGCCCTTACGGTTGGCATTCCAAAGGTGTTAAGGGTAACTGGTTGTTTGGTGTGCCTTCGAAGGCAGGTAAGCTGGCAGGGACCTATCTCATTGAGGCATTGGTGGCCCGGAAATCAATAGGGTCAGAGTGGGTGTTTGATTTTGGTTCAAATTGATTAATAAATATTATGTCATCCAAAGCAAGGATTGCTCATGGCCCGAGTTACCAAGATTGTTTATAAAGACGTCCTCAACATATCATTCAGCGAGGCAATAAAATCGTCAAAGCTCTCGTTTTTTTCTGATGAGGATTACAACGGTCTATTTTAAGAAAACTTCCAGAGAGTTTCTCCGAGAAGTGATCAAGTGAAAGTAATGGCTGTATGTACTTAATGACAAAATCACGTTAATTTATTACTTTCATACTGCATTACGGCAGGGTGGCTATCAGTAAAAGTGAAATGCATCAATAGGCGTTATTATGTTTTTGTGGCATTAATAAAACCTATCAACGCACGGTAGCTTTTGGGTGGGAAGGACGATAAAATCACCTTGTGATAGCGATAGACTACTTATTCACCGTAAAGTGCCGATATATCGAAATGACGCCCTGTCAGAAGCTGGCGAATGGTAGACCATACCAGTAGAAATATCCTGGGTCAAGGTTATCCAGCGAATGCAAGTGGGGAGGCAATCGAGTTGTTTAACGCCGCATGCCTTATAACGAGCAGCTAGGCGATACCGAATAACTGAAAAGGATTTCACGGTATTTGGTTTTGTTTGATGAGTAACTTTATCAAACAACACATTAGAATTAAGAACGAGCAGCACCAATAAAGCAATGGGGTTGGGTAAGTGAGCGTTTTTAAAACGACAGATTGACAACACAGGTTAACCGACGTGTGGAGCCGGCTAATCGTGGTAGTGACAGGAAAATCGGAGAAATTTCGTGAGGGCAAACAAAAAATCAACCACTCTGACCCTCATGATTTCAGAGACGGCCAATGGGCGTGCCCAAGCACTCAAAAATATGTGCTGACGCTAGGTATATGTCGCTTAAGCTCAATAACAGAGTTGTCAAGGACTCAATTGCCGACTACGGAGAGAGAGACAGCGAAGAGCGAATCGATTATCGGAGCCTAGAGGTTGAAAGCACATGGCAAAGCATCAAAGAGCTGGTCTGCCGTAGCCATGACTGTCAACCATTATATGTCTTGATCGCGAGCATCTTCTACAGATACCGTAATATAGCGAAATCAGTACGGTCGAGTTAGCGTGATCGATGAGGCCAGGCAAAAATTCATCGGCAATGAATTCGCCATCCAAGCTGGCAAGCAGCCGATTAAAGTTCCTGGATCGTTCTAGCAATTACATTGGAAATACTTTGGCGATGCGCCTATCACCAAGATGCTTTCTGGGTGAGGATAGACGGCTTTTCATCAGGACGTAAATGGTACAACGCAACGATCACGGTGGACCTCTGGAGATGAGGGATTTCCCAGCTCCTAGGTTCAAACACAATATGCCTATGTTTGAAAATTTCAAGATGGCGATAGAGTGTGGGCAGAGCCTGATTATGCTAATCTGGTTGTGCTTTAACCATCAGTAAACCGGGATTACTTCTATAGGGGCAAGGCATTATCGATATAAACTCAGACAGCTGCATAGGAGAAATAGGTTTAACCACCCTACGGCAGCGTTTACATTAAATTCGATAAAAGCCACCAAACCCGGATCTGACTGGATTATTAACCTTTGGGCAAGGTAAAACTTGGTGAGTGGAGCTGGTCATAGTTCCAGCTCACCATTAAATGCCACGGTTGAAGGAATCCTACTGGATACACCTGGGGTGGGTGACTTTCGACCTTAGAATTTTTCTTTTCCCATTTCCAATCATCCTAAACTTATAATCATGCCTTTGTTTTAAAATGAAATTTCCTCAGTTTAGTCTTAATAGCCTCATCGATTCTTGGTATCCATCTCTGGCGACTCAATGATAATTACATTACAGCAACGGCCAGCCTGAAGCTTTTTCAGGAAGCAGCTGTGCTACAAATGCTGAAATTACGCCCTGTAGAATCCATGGGGTCAGAGTGTAAGTGTTTACTGCTCCCGTAATCAATGGGGTCAGAGTGTAGTGGTTTTTACTGATCCCGAATCAATGGGGGTCAGAGTGTTTTGATTTTGTCAAATTGATTAAATAATATTATCGTCATCAGCAAGGGATTGCTCATGGCCCGATTACCCCAGATTGTTTTTATAAAAGACTGTCCTCAACATATCAATTTCAACGAAGGCAATATTCGTCAGCTATCTCTTTTGCTGATGAGGATTACACCGTTTTTTAGATAAACTTCAAAGACCTTCTCCACGAAAGTAATCAAGTTGTGGAGCATGCTAATCGTGGTGGTAACAGGAAATCGGAGAAGTTTCGTGAGCAAAGTAAAAAATCAAACACTCTGACCTAATGATTCCAACGCCAATTATCGATACACATACTATCGCCCGATGAATCCTGTCCGGGAAAATTTCAAAACTTTTAGCTCCCGAACATGAATGCCTTGTTTGCCCTTGGAAGAAAATTCTTTTTCGAACTTGCGCAATGAGGTGGAGCGTATATTTTCAAAACGTGGAGTAGTTGGTGTTTATAACAATCGCGCTTAAAAATCGTTATGTGTTTATGTGTAATGCGGGTTTCGCAGACCCCAAGTGTTTCTATGAGGGGTTGGAAATCCTTAATCTGAGAATAGTAAAGGAAGTTATGCTCAAGTACAGTAACGATGCAAATGAATAACGTCGGCAGTCCTTCCGGATAGTAATTCCTTTCTTACGCAGCGTTCGGATAATTGTCCGCGCTTTTAATAGCCATTTTCTTTCGCGAGAAGATCAAAATACGGTAGCTCCTCCAACATGCCTCTTGGCAATTTTGTAGTCCTTTTCAAGCCGAAACCCCTGAAGCACTTCCGTAAGTATCCAGGTCGCCAATAGCAACTGCGCGATTACCCAAGGTTACGGTCAAGAAAAATCGGCCTCTTAAGAGGTCGTTTGCCGCTGAATAGTCAATCCAGACCACTGGAGTCTAACCAAGGATACGAAGCACTCCTCATGTCGTCTAAAGTCCGCCCGACCCCAATCAGAGTTTTACCTCTGAAGCGCTTGATGCCCTCTTGTTTTTTTCAGCCTATCAGGCTTTAAGGGCCTTGCTCACTGCCTCCTTTTTGGTTTTTGAGGCCCGTAGCTTCAAGCGCACACTTCATCAGTTTTGTCGTCTTTTCAATGTTGTACGAGAGGTGCGAACATGCTGGTGAATCCCCACTATGATGGTTCTGTGCGTATAAAATGTAGAGGTGTTAATAAATTCTCAGCGAGAGTGATTAATCGAGAGCGGAGCCGTCGACAGGGGTATCGTAGTCGCGCATTGTACAGCTTCGAATGATCCAACCGTTATAATCTGCGGACATCCTAAGCGATGTAACTTGGAACAAGGAGAGCGAGGATTAAGCTGGGAGCAGGAGAGACGCGAGGCACAAACACACAACTGTAAATGTTTTAAGGCTATGGCCGGGCAACATTTGCGATCAAGATTATATTAGGCACGTCTTCAGCAAGGAGGTCACCCAGAGCCTGTTCCGGGGTTTCAGGTATTTTGGTCGCTAACGTCGAGTCAGCGAAACATAATAAGAAGTTCTTGAAACCAAGGGTCATGTTTTCATTTGATGTTCTCTTATTCTTTTGACTTCCTTTCCTTCGGTAACTTTGTTGCTACTCGAACAGGGAAAAAGTAATTTCGATAGTGCCCGAAACAATTTCTAAATACATAACAGTAAGATCACTTTTCCAAACCTCAGAGCACAAAAAAACGGCCGAAGTCCGTTAGTTTTTGGTTTTTTGGCGGAGGGACAGGGGATTCGGAACCCTGTAGGCTATAAACCACGTTAAGCGTTCCGACCATAGGTTTTCAAGACGGCGTTGACATTCAACCGCTCTGCCATCCCCCAGAGACCCGCGGACATATTACTAGGAATGACTTAAATCTGACAACAGTGAATGCAAAAATTTATATACGCTATGCCATTTAGAACTTATCCGGTAGGATGAATTCCCATTGGATGAAACAACCTATCATCAATACCTTTAACTGATAATGGAGAATAAACTGATGAATTACGATACTCAATCAACAGTTGTACGTTCGCGTCGAGTCTGCGCTGCAACCAACAGTTATGTGCGTAACACCCTATGTAACTGCTGGCGATGACGCTGGGTTTCAGTGCTGTTTACAGCTGGGGTGTCAATGGTTCTTAACCTGCCACATCCCGGGTATTATCATTACCTAATTGGTTAACTTTTGGCCTGTTGTTTTCCTGACGGCTAAAAGTTTTACGCAACAGCGCTATGGGGCATTGCCTCTGATTTGCGCTTGACCGGTTTTTATGGGGCTGCATTAGGTCCTATCGTCTTAATGCCTTATCTGGGAATTACCTAACGGCCTCAGATTGTTTATGCAAGCGCTGGGCGCACCGGATTGTCTTTTAGCTTTGTCTGCTTATGCGATTAAATCTGAAAAAGATTTTAGCTTTATGGGCGGTTTCCTTTTTGTCGGTATTTGGTCCGCTTTCCTGGCCGTCTGGCAAGCATTCTTCTTTAATAATGCCGGGTTTATCTCTGGCTGTTTCTTGCAATGTTTGTGCTGTTGATGTCTGGTTGATTCTGTAATGAAACCAGCAACATCAATTCACGGTGGTGAAGCCACAAACTACATCATGGGCGACTGTACCTTGTAATGTCAGTATCTACAATCTGTTTACACCAGTCTGTTGCATTTAATTGGTGCCTTCTCCGGCAACGATTGATTCAGCAAGTCTGTATATTGATTGCATTCAGCCCCTGCAAAGGGGCTTGTTTGTATCTGGAGTAATGCAATGAAAAAGAATCTCGGCAATATTGATAGAACTTACGCATCATAAATCGGTCTGTTTATAGTAGTGATTGGCATGTATTACCAAAGTTTGGTGGGCTTGCTTGGGGCTGGGAACTGCTGATTAATGGTTTTAAGTGGACGCTGCGGCGGGGTATGCCTTTTTGTTTGGCTTTTCTACCGCAAAGGCCTGCGGATTATTTCTGGACTAAAGGAAGCGCAGCTAGCCGCAATAATATAACATCATGACGGATAAACAAACACAATTAATCGATACTTTGGACGGACGCGTGTTCCGTATGTCCGCATTTCGATCACTGATCGTTGTGAATTTCCGTTTGTGTGTATTGCATGGATGAAAAAATGACGTTCATGCCACGCGAAACGTCTGCTGACGTTGGAAAGAGAATCGCCTTCTGGTCAAAGCGTTTTTTTGGTGAACTGGGGTGTGGAAA
>Ga0163217_1069484_pt1 | contig 15090 bp, 22 predicted proteins | sample SynspAceP_FD_185933 | JGI IMG/M metagenome (GOLD analysis project Ga0163217, IMG submission 185933) | Saline lake microbial communities from Ace Lake in Antarctica - Synechococcus sp. Ace-P (PacBio error correction) | ecosystem: Environmental > Aquatic > Non-marine Saline and Alkaline > Saline ...
ACCTGGCGCGCCTGTTGCGCACAATCTGGTTCCTCAAGTCCGCTTGCACACATACCGCGCATAACACGGCTCTGATGCTGGAATATGACGCTTGCCGCGATCTGGAGGGTGCCTGTAACTTTTGAAACTACGTTCGTGATCGACACGCTCTGACGATCTTCCTATGGTCAGGAGTCATAGTCACACAGTATGTAGCAAAGAGTACATGGACGCTCAGGATGCTTTGGCATGGACGGTTCAACGCCATTTGGCGCTGAGCTGTGTTCTAAGTAGCGAAGAGAACTGGCTGCTGGCCTTAAGTTGCGATTTGAGCGATGTATGACCAACTGCGTGTCAGATCTGAAAAGAGGCGACAGGCGAACGTGAAGCCGAAAAAGATCATCAAACGTTTGAAGTCGGTTGAGATCCTTCCTCGAGTCCGAGCAACCGTCGTCGCGGTGTGAACTAGAGTCCTATGCGTCCCAGTGATCCACCCAGAGCTTGCGACACCAGGCCTGATTGCATGCTTGGATGGTGGGCCGCTTTCGACCCTTTTTCGACCTTACGCTGTATCGCGTGTCATCAACGAACAACCCCGACATCACAACGTATGTATCGTAATTGGTCGCTCGCAACGCTGACATCCTCGATCGGTCACGGAACGAAAGCGGATGTTGCAGGAATCTCTTGACGCATTGTTTCGACAACGGCCGTTACGTGGCCCGCGTGATACGGGTGCCAACAAGCGAACGCGTTGAAAGTCGGCGTGACCTTGTCTATATGACTCGATGGGTAGAGCCAGGTCGATATTCCGCTAAACCTTTTGGGCACAGAGTAGCGGTCGTTCTCCCGGTCCGTTCGGCGTCATCGTGCCGGGACCGAGCTGAAAGCTGCAACCAGTGGCGGTCTGCCCAAGAGATGGCGCTCGAAGCTGTTCAACGGCCGTTCATCTACTCGCGCCCTCAGAAGCCAAGGTCTGTCTTCCACGTGAAAGCAAGAACCAGAAGCTGGTGCGTAAAAAGAGCGTGCTCGAAGTACCTGGATATTTCTTGCACCGAGATGATTCTCGCGCACGGACACGCAACAGTCCGCTCATGCCACTGATCTTTCATAGACAGCACTAACGTTTGCACCGTTTTGGGCATTCAGGCTGTTCGACACCGGTTCTGGAATCCGAAGGTTAAGCGATCCACAGCTTCACCCGCTGGTCTGTTCGGAACCTTTAACCGCTGACTTTTGACGGCGTACAAATGGCTTTGTTTCACGTACCACTTCGCTTGAAGCCCAGCTTGAAGCGTGTTCTGATGATGTTCCAGATACAACGTCTTCGCCTGCATTATCGGTGTCATGCCTTCTGAATCATTTGTTGGGCGTTTCGCATTGTGCATCATCTGACTCTGTGGTCTTGCACTCACGGTATACACTCTAATCATGGCAATCTGCGAAGGCTACTTGTCGTTTGTGTCGGAGGCTGGTGTTTAAAGTGTGCCTCCGTTGGATGGAAGTCGAATCTACTGTCGCTTGCAGCTGTCTTGTGTTACTGGCACAGTCACTGCACACGCATCAAGGCGCGCTCAGCAGATCGATGCCGAAGGCAACGAAGGTGTGAAGCGTTTCGACAACACAGGCGTTATTCGTCTGGTGGGTTGGTTGCCCGCTGAACGCCACAGCGCGTTTGATCCTGGTAACCGCTGTTTGCGTAGAAAGAAGTGCAGGCAGGTTCAATCGATACGGTTACCGCTACTCTGTGGGTCAGAAAGAAAATCCGTTTCTTCTGTGGACAGATCAATGACCATGGGTTTTCCGCGAAGCTTTTCCGCGCCAGTATCTCCTTTGGTAAGGACGACATGCTGAATCCGAAACCAGTGGATATCCTTGGTTGACGAGTACACGTGATTGCAGGTCAAAGACTTTGAACAGCAGTACATGGACGGCTGATCACCTCAAAAGGGGCGAAAAGTAACAAGAAAGTTGTCGATGCCCTGGTCCAAGTTGGTAACGAAAAGTACCGACGCAGATGATGGGGGCCATTTCGGCCGAACGTGCGGATGCTCAGGGTGCAAAGTCATGGGAGCCGAACTCGGTCTACCTGATGGCCACTCCGGTGCGGTGGTTGTTACACAGATCGAAACAGCTGGCGGGGATGCGCGGTCTGATGGGAAGCGAATTGCGACATCAATGCGAGACACCGATTTAATCTCGACTTTAAAGAGGTCTGACCGTTTCTGGAGTATTTTAACTCACCCAGGTGCCCGTAAGGGTTGTCGGATACCGCTTTGAAAAACAGCGAACTCGGGTTACCTGACGTCCGTCGTCTGGTGGACGTGGCACAAGATTGTATATTTCGTATGCATGACTGTGGCCGACTGCGATCACCGCCGAAGCTTGCTGTCAACGAGGCGAAGTCGTCTCGTCTCTGGCGGAACGTCTGCTGGGTCCGTGTTGCGGTGATGACATTCTGCGCCCCGGTTAACGAAGAAGGCTGGTACCTGCAGACTGTGATCGACGAGCGGGTCTGGCGATATTATCGACGAAGCTGCGTGGCGTCTGGCCGTTATCCGCAGCCCGTTGACCTGGTGAAGCCGAAGAGGGCGTCTGCGCATGTGCTTGGTCGTGACCTTGCACCGCGTCGCCTGGTGAACCAAGGTGAAAGCTGTCGGCATTATTGCCGCGCAGTCGAATCGGTGAACTGGCCCGACAGCTGACATGCGTACATTCACATTGGTGGTGTTGTCCTCAGGGTGGCCACAGTCCTTCCTCGAGCGTCGCAGCCGGTTAAGGTTGTGTTCGATAACGCTCGACCCTTGAGAACACGCAGGTGAGGATCACTGGTCTGGGCGTAACTGAAGCTTGCGATTGTTGACGAAAACGGTGGACGAGCGGTGCAGCACAAAGTCGCTATGGTAACCAAAGCTTTTCGTGAAAGAGGTCAGAACATCTGCGCGAGCGGACAGCTGTTCGATGGGATGCCCTACAAACACGCTGCGATCATGCGCGGAGAATCGGTATGACAAGTTGTCGCCTTGTGTCGGGATGCGGTAAGGATGAAAACAGATTGATGCCCGGGTATGCACCGAAGATCGTATCGACCTGGCGTGCAGCACCAAAGGCAATGAGCTGAAGCCAGAAGTTATTCTGGTAGATGCCGATAGGTCTGAAGCCTGTCCGTAACGATGCGGGAAACCCGGTGGACTATTGTTTGTCGTTTGATCGACTTCTGTCCGCTTGTTATGATAGCCAACTCTCGTCCTAAAGCAACAAAACTTCCACGACAGCAACCTAGAAAGTCGCGGCGCGAGTGACATATCGTTGCGCGTAATTCCGCGCGGAAGGTGCCCAAGACCAAGGAATTAGCCGGTGGTCTGCCACGTGTTGCGGACTCTTTTGAGCACGTCCGCCCCAAGGATCCGCGATCATCGCAAGAGTTATCCGAACGGCTACTGTCCGCTAACGGCAAGGACTACCGAAAAAGCGTCGTATCTCGATGAGTCTTCCGAAGATCCGGGATCACAAGGTCGAATACATGGTGCCTCAAGGTAACACATCCCGTTGCGGAACGGTGACTTTGTCCAGAAGGGCGACTACATCATGGAACCGGCAACCCTGCGCGCATGACATCTCGCGATTATGGGTTGGTTCGAAGCGCTGGCTGACTACATGATCGACGAAGTTCAGGCTGTTTATCGTCCCCTGCAAGGCGTTAAGAATCAACGATAAGCATATCGAAGTTGATTCGAGCGTCAGCATGTTTCAGAAGGTTGGGCGAAGTCCAAGAAGTCGGTGGACACCAACCCTGTTGAAAGGCGAACAATGTCTGATAAGCAAGAGATTCGACCAAGCCTCGTGCAGGCTGTCCAAGGCGGACGTCCTGCGCAAAGGCGAACCGATCTTTGGTATCACAGGCGTTCGCTGCAAACCCGCAGCTTCATCTCGGCGGGCGTCTTCCAGGAGACACACGTGTTTCTTGACCGAGGCTTCAGGTTCAGGGTAAGCGCGCACAAGCTTGGTTGGCCTGAAAGCAAACGTCATCGTGGGGCCGTCTGATCCGCAGCCGGTACCGGTGGTTGCGACGCAAGCAATTGCGTAACGGTTTGGCAGCGGTCGGTGATCAACGTGGTTATCGAAGCCCGTCGCGAGAAGCGAACCCGCCGCACGTTGGCTGCGCCAGAGCCTAAAATGCGGATGATGTGGTCGGTGGGGCGATGCTATTCGATAACGTCCCTACGACGATGCAAGCGCAAATAAGCTACGTCTACAAAGATGGAAAAGCCCCGCGAGAGATCGGCGGGGGCTTTTTCGTTGCGGGGGCGGGGTGATGAAAATAGGTCTAAAATTTTGCGCTAGTGGGCTGGTTTTCCCGTGACGGCGCTGACGGGTCAATGATAAGCCGTTCTTTCTTGCGTCTCCTTCGGTCGTAATATTAAATTAATTTTTTTGTAAGCATCTCTTAGAATCGGTCGTATATTGAATGCTGGAATAGTTTTTTAAACCTAAACAAACCGAAAGCCGCCCAATGTCGCCAAACTTCGCGGAGCAACTTGTTCATGATGGGCTCCATGGGCGGCCTTTGTGTTGAAGCGATACAGCCATGACCAGACCAGCGGGCGGGGCGGCCCCGCTTGTTCCAGCTGCTATTTCTGCGTGGTGTTGATCTCGAATCTCATTGTCGTGATGCTTTGGGGGGCGGCTATGGCCCGATGCACTGCGACTTAGAGCCGTGTCGATTGGAACCTGGCTCGCAATCCGGTCCGGTAGCCGAAGTCGGGGCAAGCTTTTTCTTCGTAAAAACAGCGCTGCTTTTAACACTGCCCTGCTTGGCGAACCTCCAGCCGCAGATCACTTGACATGTGTTGGCCTCATACTGACAGCCTTGCAGTGTGGAAACTGGCTTCGCGCTTAGGTCTATCGCGAGAAGGTGGCATGCGGCGCGGGTATATCTGGACGGCCATCCCTTCCTTGTTGCGCTATCTTTGGTGTGATGGTTGCATCACAGTCCAGATTCCTTCCTGAGAGGCACTTCTTGACGGTTCATATATCTGTGTTCGGGTCTACGACACTGGATTGCAGTTGTTCTTCGTTACGGTTTCGCGACCTAAGCACACGGGTAATTGTTCGAAGAGTTGCGTCGATGAACGGTTGATTTCGCGGCGGTTCTCTTGTAAAGCATGTGGGTTTTCGACCTTATGTCGCAATGATCTCCCAACCCCTTTGGGAACCGGTGTCGTAAAGATCCATGTTCTGGAATCGCGATCATACTTTGCGCCAGCTGTCTTTGTCCTGATGGGGTATTATTCTCAGCGCTACAAAGATCGAGTGCGGGTTGGCGAATGTTCTTTCATCGCGCCGTTTCCGCTATACGGGACTGATCCTGGCCCTGATCCTTGCTGGCTGGTGTTTTGGTGACTGGCCCGATGCCGACGAACTTGATGGGTGCCTCTATTCGTCGCCGCGACAGGGGTTGTTCAGCTGAGAACACAGCGAAGCCGTCCACCACCACGGCACTGCTGCTCAAAATCGTTTAAACTCTTGGCGAAGACTCGCAGGCGTGGCGCACTGTCGTTGTTTAAGAGTGGATCGATGGCAAAGCGAAGTGCCTTGAACAGGGGTCTCCTCTGCGCGCTGAGCGGCGAAAGCTCGATTCGGTCGTCGACGTTCTTTCGAACGTGAAATCGTTTTAAATAGCCCGTTGTGACCGCGTAGTACATCGCCTGATCGGGAGCTGAGCGCAAGGCATAAAGCGGGGGTAGCTTGTCGTGGATAAAAGTTCATGATTGGTTAATGGGCACCGCGCATTTCACGACCATCGCGAGCGCCGCGGTATATTGAAAGGCGGTAGGACGGCCGTTGCGGACGATCTCTCAGTCCGGCGCCCAAACCTCGGTGCTCAGCGCCCTGAGCCCAGCTGCAGATCTCTCTCCGATCTGAGAGCGACAGACTTAATGTCTCGTTCGACTAGCCCTCGCAATAGGCAGGGAACAGTCGCAGCTCCATCATGGACTTTGCGCTAGGCTATTAGGTCGATGAATCTATACAGCAATGGCATCGAGGGTCGTCATATTCAAACCGAACCTGACCAGGCTCAAGCGCGAGAGATGGTCGGTCTGAGTGTGCGACGCTTTTGCTCTTTTCTATCAGCGCTCGCGGGTGTGGCCTAGAGAATGTCTCGACACTCGATCAACGGAGGAGATGCTAGAGAGAGACGGGTGTTACGTAGAAGATAATCATGAAAGAGCGCACACGGATATGTTAGGCCGTAGAAGATGCAGTGAATCTAGTCATTCATGCGATAGTTAGATTGACCTCGACCGCAGCAGGTCTAGTGTACACGTCATGTATGAGCGGAGTCGGTTCGGAGACTCACGAGCTCACTGCGGCAGTGGCACGATCTCGTCCAACTAGACACTGGCACATGTCTCGTGACGAAGTCTTCGCAATTCCAGTTTGTGGCAGAGATATGCAGATAAAGTACATGAGCGAGCTTCGTTATCTTCTTCAAGGATGATCTTAGAGCCTCGCAGATCACTGTGAAGCTCGACTGTCAGACGCAGGGTTGTGGCGTAGAGATAGAGGATACGAGACCTAAGTCATCTCTCGCATGAGTCATGCGCAAACGCCTTGTCCAAGGCTTTAGTGACATGAACGCTTTTATAGCGTAGAGTGAGTGAGCGAGTGTGGCGGCGGATGTTGGCCTATTCCATTCAGGCGATAGAATGCGAGCACACGGATTACTCTACCAAGTGTATGGTGCGTTTGAGCGCCAAACATACTTTAGGGCGACGAGAGAGCGCGCTCGAGATACGACGGCATACAGAAGACAGATGGTCTCGCCTTGCAGGATAAGTGTGTGCTCTTATCTCTGGATTGCGCAGCGGGTCGTGCGCTGTCTATCGCAGAGAGAGCATCAATAATTGCTACTATCGTGTTAAATCTGAGATAGCGCGCGCTCATTAGATTAAGAAGAAAAATAAGACCATCTCTGTTCACTTCCCAAAAAAGAGAAGTTTTAATAGACCGTGCGCAACCCGATGTCGTTTTCAGCGTACGGTACGCGAAAGCTCGGAGTGAATAGGCTGAGAGACATACTGTAGCACCTGTAACGGTTGTTTGAACGAAGATATAGGAGATCGTTGGGTCGTGTCGCGACAGAGTCAAATTGGGTAAACTTTGCGTTACGTCGATCGAGGTGAGTCTCCGACTGTTATACCGAACATGCCAGGCCAGTGGATAGTGAGCGGGATAGATAGAGCACTTGTGCGCGAAATCATGGGAAGCGATATCAGACGTCCGCAAGTGTGAATCCACTCGCAAAGGACTCTGCATGCAGATTCTATAAATATGATCCAATACACACAGATTGTCGTATACTCTATGACACCCTTGCAAGAATGTCCGCAACAAGCGCGGACGTTTATATTCACAAGCAGCTAGTGTTTGACAGACGAAACAGGGAGAGTCTTAAGGTTTATAAAGGCAGCGCAGCACTCGTGTTAACATAGTATGAGCGCTAATGCTTGCTAATATGTCGTGGGGAGATATTGCAAGAGTCTATTTGGCATAAGATAACGGATCTACACTGGGTGCCAGTTAGCAATATTCGAGCGACACGAGACATCTCGTTTAAGGATGCTTGGATATTCTAGACAGGGAGCGGTTCGTGAAGATTTACACTATGGCGATGGTGTGCGTCATAAAGAGCGTCAAGACGAGTCGAAAGAACTCTCTGTGACGCACGGAGTGTGACGTTCAACGGATGGTATAAAACGCAAGGCGTTAAAGATCGTAAGCTAGTCGTTCCGCGTCTATAAGATTGCAGGCGCTTTGCTACACGAGCAATGAATAAATATGTAAATTTGTGGCTATCGGTGTTCGTGCGCAGAAGTGTCTGTTGACTCGCATCGACAGATATGACGCGGAGTCGAATAAAGGGCTCGTGAAGGTACCGCCTCGCCGCCTTCCATTGCGATAGTTGTGTAATGATACCCGCGTATGTGCAGCAGTGGTCACGAGAGTGCAATCTTGAGAATCGAACCGCGGTAGGCGAAGTCGAGGGTGGACTACAATGTACGATATCAGATAGCACAGACATGGCTTCGAATAGTCTTTGCTCGCATGACTCAGTTAATGTCGAGACACTGTAAGTGTACTTGCTATATTTGCCTGCGTCTCGAACAATTAACGTTGCGGACTTCATTTCGTTGACACAGAAGAATATGCAAATGACACCAATTTTAAACTCACCGAGGAATACGTTACCACTGTTGATCCCGAGAGACACTCACAGTGGACGCACGTCGAGCGCAGCCGACACCTCTGGTCATGCCCTGTGATAGTCGCGCTGTACGGTAGCATTCATAGAGAACTCGTGAGACGCGAGACTTGATATGATCGAAGTATTGGCAGAAGGACAGACGCTCTAGCACCTGATCTCACGAGATAACTCTCGTATATGACGAAAACGAGCAATGCGGGACCACCTTACGGAGTTTGGCAGTTGATGGATGTGCAATGAGTAAGCGGGAAGCCATCCTTACAGAGACCATATCTCTACGAAGGTATATATCACTGAGCAGGATCAGGAGTCGCGGTCTGGAGAACTACGGATGATGCACAGCTGCAGTCGTATTATAGTGCGTTCGAGCGCACGGACGCGCGTTCGCGCTTACTAGGACTCGAGCTCTCAGGAGTTTATATTCTTTGTCGAGATGCGAGCGACGACGGATGCGCACTGCAAGCCTCAGTGTCGACTCCCGCTGTTGTGACTACATATAGAACGAAAAATTCCGCAGCGTGACTCTATCGCTAGAGCGACACTTGAATAATACAGAGAAAACGTTATGGAGAAGAATTCGGACTATATGTGACCTCGTAGCTGTAGAGGTATAGGAATAGTCGATAGGCACCAGCGGAAAAGTGACCAGGGCAGTTCGCATTTAATGATGGTAATGCTGTTAAAAAAGCGCCGAAGACAAAATAACGCACAAAATGGCAGACGAAGCAATGCGATGAGAGGCAAGCTAACAATAAGACTCGACTTGTTCTCGTGAAAGATTTGCTTCAAGGCCACCGTCTCGAAGACATAAGACCAGCACTATGTAGTGTCGCAGTGTTCGAGTTCTAACCCACAAGTGGGTGCGGTGCGCAGACGTAATGAAAGTATCAGCGAGGTATTAATTGGCCAGAAGACCACACTCTCCATGTCGGAAGATCAGCGATCTCGAGATGGCTATTCGCCTCCTCGGTAAATAGAGTAGACAATAGGTAGGCTTTTGTAGGGGCCAGATATTACTTACGAGTACAGATGAATTGGCTCCATCATCGTAGAGAAGCTTGCTCAGGCAAAAACAAACCATATGGTAACGAAGAGACGGATACATAGATTATTCGTTGTGTAACTAGTGTAGTTTTCCCACAAAGAATCAGATAGTGGAATGCAGAAGATAGATAATTGTAAGAAGCCTAGCTCCAGAGCGACGAGATGTGGACTCTGGAATGAGGCTCATGGTGAGCTTGTGTGGCGCGGTTTACAGAGCGATGACCTGTTGGTGGGCCGCAGCCATTATGGGGGGATTTGAGACACTGATGAGCGATTATGTGCCGCTTGCGCTAGATATATATACATTTATCCCCCTAACACATCAGTTTTCTGGCAGCGCGCCTCAGGTGAGACTCTGGCCTAGATAGTTGGGTGCAATCCAGTGGCAACTCTGTACCGGTGGCACAGGGAACATTCTCGCCAATCGACGATCCTTCAAAGGGAGAGTATCTATGGCATCACACGCCCGGTCGTTGACTTTAACATGAAGTTGAGCGTTCTTGGCTTATAGCGTGTCTAATATAGATGGTAGACAGGTTGTTCGTGCACTGACTGTACACCGCGGGTCTCGTATTGGCGACATGTTCACTGTAAAGCGATTATTGAGAGTCAAGGACACGCTCTGTAACTCTCAGCTCACATTGGACGCATGTTCGGATTGTTTTTGTTAACAAAATTGACAAAATCGGCGCTGACTTCTTCCTTCAACTTGTGTTTGAAGAATGAATCAAAGACCGATAAACCGGTGCAGACTCCTGCACGATCCAAATCCCAAATTGGTGCCCGAAACCGAGCTTGAAGGCTTGATCGATCTGGTCACCATGAAAGAATGGGTCTGGACTGGTGGAACGATTCTGGGCGCGGGCTGGGAACAGCGCGAAATCCGTGCCGAGTTGAAAGACCTGGCCGACGATGGCGTGCAACTTTGATCGAGATTGCGGGTTCGACTGATGGACGACGAAAAGCCATGGCAAAAATTACTTGATGGCGGCGCAGACCCTGACGTTGACACGCTGCGGGGTCTGATCCGCAAAGGACGTTGGCAATCAAGTTCATCCCCCGTTCTGTGTGTTCCGGCTTTAAGAACAAAGGTGTTCGCCTCTTGTTGACGCTTGTTTGTCGACTATCTTCCTCGCCGATGAGTTGGTTTGACTAACATGGGCTTTTAAGCGGCGACGAAGAAGAAACCACGTAAATCCGTCGCGCGGACGAGATATGGCCTTCTCCGGTCTCGCGTTCAAATTATGAACGACCTTTGTTGGTTTTCGTTGGACCTTCACGCGCAATTTACTCGGCAAGTTTGAACAAGGGGCGACACGCTTGAAACTTCGCACGGGTAAAGAAAAGAGCGCGTCGTCGTATGATGATGATGCAACTCGAACGATGTGAAGAGATTCAGAGCGTTCGCGGGCGACATTAAATTGCGTGGCTGGCTTAAAGACACCACCCAACAGGTCGACACTCTGTTGTTCTGTTGCAGATCCTGTGGGTCTTCTGGAAACAATGACATTCCCCGATCCGGTTATCGAATCGCGGTTTGGAGCCAAAACCAAGGCTGGCCAAGAGAAGATGTCCCGACTGGTCTTGCGCGTTTGGCGCCGAAGATCCCTCCTTCCGCGTCGAGACAGAATTGAATCCGGCCCAGACCATGATGAAGGGTTATGGGCGAACACTTCACCTCGATATTCTGGTGGACCGTCTGCGTCGTGAATTTAAAAGTCGAAGCCAAACATTGGTGCGCCTCAGGTTGCCTTACCGCGAGACAATCTCGCGCGAAGCGGAATCACGCTACACACTCAAGAAACAGTCCGGGCGGTTCGGTCAGTTTGCTGAAGTGAAGATGATCCTGATGCCAACCGGCAGGCGAAGGGTACTCCTTTGGAAAAGCCGAATCGTTGGTGGTGGCTGTTCCAAAGAATACATCCGCCGGCGTCGAAAAAGGGATCAACTCGGTCATGACTCCGGTCCTTTGGCGGGCTTCCCGGTCATGACTCAAAGTTGGCGCTGATCGACGGTAAGTCCACGATGTTGAACTCAGGTTCTGGCGTTTTGAAATCGCGGGCCCGTAATGGGTATGCGCGAAGGCATTGCGTAAAGCTGGTGGGCGAAACCTGCTCGAGCCGTCAATGAAAGTCGAAGTGGTCACCCTGAAGATTACACAGGTTGGTATCATCGGCGATCTGACATCGCGTCGCGGTCAGGTTCAGGGTCAAGATACACGCGGTAACGCCATTGCGATCGAGCAAACGTGCCGCTGGCCAACAATGTTCGGCCTATATCAACACACTGCGTTCGATGTCGTCGGCCGTGGCGAAAACTTCACAATGCAGTTCTCGCACTCCGAAACCTGATCCGCAGAACCATCTCTGACGAGAATCCAAGCGAAATTCGTCGTAACTGCGGCGTTTGGCAAATAACTGGGACGGCGGGGATCACCCCGCCTCTACCCAACGTAGGGTGGGTTTGTTCAACCACCGCCAATTCTGAAAACCAAGGAGGCCACCATGGCTAAGGCAAGTTTGAACAGTAATAAACGCAACACGTTAACAATCGGTACCATTGGGTCACGTTGACACGGTAAAAACGACGTTGACCGCGCTGCGATCACGAATACTTCGGCGACTTCCGCGCCTATGACCAAATGACGGCGCGCCCGCAAGAAAAAGCAGCGGTATCACCATTTCCGACCCGCGCACCGTTGAGTTGAAACGCGAAGCACGTCACTACGCACACCGTCGACTGCCCCGGCCACGCTGACTTGTGAAAAACATGATCACGTGCGGCACGATGGAGGCGCGATCCCTGGTTGTTGAAACGCGGCTGATGGCCAATGCCACAAACCCGCGTAGCACATGCCTGCTCCGGTCGCAGGTTGGTATCCCGACCATGGTGTCTACATGAACAAAGTTTGACCAGGTTTGAACGACGAAAGAGCTGCCTGGAATTGGTGGAAACTGGAACCCGCGACACCTTGCTGTCTTCCTACGACTACCCAGGCGGACGACATGCCTGTATCCTGGTTCGGCTCTGGCACGCAACTGAACGGCACTCAGCCCGAAATTTGGTGAGGAATCCATCGAAGTTGAAATGGCCCGCTGTTGCCGAATATATCCCGCCACCAAGCATCGCGCTGTTGACAGCCGTTCCTGATGCAGTTGGAAGACGTATTCTTCGATCTCCGGTCGTGGTACTGTTTGTGACCGCGGTATCGAGAGTGGCGTGATCAACGTTTGGCGCACAGCATTGAACATCGTTTGTATCGTGGACACGAAGACCACCACTTGTACCGGCGTTGAAATGTTCCGCAAGCTTTGCTGGATCGTGGGGAAAGCTGGCGAACTAACGTTGGTGTTCTTCTGCGCGGTTCGAGCGTCGGGAAGGGTTGAGCGCGTCAGGTTTTTTGTGTAAGCCTAAGTCGGGTTAACCACAACACAAATTTCACTGCCGAGGCGTGATCATCCTCAAAAGAAGAGGGTGGCCGTCAACACGCCGTTCTTCGCGAACTTACCGTCCACAGTTCTACTTCGTACAACGATTTAACCGGACCGTTAACCTTTCCGAAGGTACGGAAATGGTTTATGCCAGGTGACAAACTTCAGTTCGAACGTTGAACTGATCGCCCCCGTTGGCAATGGAAAGACGGTCTGCGCTTCCGCGATCCGCCGAAGGCGGTCGTCACCGTTGCGCGGGCGTTGTTTCCAAGATCAAGAAATTAAGCCGTGGCGGGTCCACCCCGCTGACCAGTCTTGACAAAACGAAGGCCGCTCCTGTAAGGGAGCGCCTTTTTTGCCGGGGCGAAGGCTTCAACGCCGTTATAGGGCCGCATAGCAATAATTTAATCCACGAAAGGCGAATGCGATTGACTCCCCCCTCCGATGCCGGCAGCGCTGGCGCCACCGCGCCAGTATTTTCAGATCTGCGCTGGAAAGAAGGCGCAGGCCCCGTGCGGGGCTATGATACAAAGGCTCAACTTGTCGGCTATCTGGATATACGTTTACCCTGAACATCGTTGCGGCGGTTTGTGGGTGGCTTGCCCGGCTGCTGACACGTCCGGGATCGTGTTCGTATGGTCTTCTGGTCCGTGGTGATGGCCCCGCTTTTTCCTATTCTGGCTATGTGCTTTTTCCATCGCGTCGGTCCGTCTCGAAGTGTTCCGGACGGAGGGGCAAGCCGCGTGCGACGCGCGCTTTATGTGCGACCTTCGCGCTAATCCCACGGGTCGAATCGCTTAAAGCGCCGTGGCGGAGGTGGAACTTGGGAAGACGGAGCTGGCCTATGAGCTGTTGATTGGTGTCCAAACTCACGCGAGCAAAACGCGCGCGTTTTATCCTGGCGCTCGCTGCAACAGTCCCTGTACCATTTATCGTGCTCGCGCTGCGTCATATCTGGGCTTTTTTGCCGTTTTGACGATTCGCCAAGGCGACGTCCACAAGGCGGATTTGCGCGAAAGCAACGGATTCACCCTTGCCTCATGGGTGGACCTGACCGTATAGAAGCGAAGTCTCAGCGGGGTGCGTTTTTTACGCGGCCCGTTTTGATTTACGACAAACGCAAATGAAGGGCCGTGATGAGGCGTCTTCTCCTCTTCGTTTCTACCCCCAATGAGGGTGATGAATATGGCCACAAAGCCAAAACAGTCCGCATCCGTTTTGAGGCGTTTCGATTACCGGTTGCTGGATTGCGGGTCACACAAGAAAATCGCTCACACCGCCAAGCCGTACGCGGTGCATCTGTTAGCGGCCCCAATCCCGCTGCCGACAAGTCGAAGAAATTTCACTGTTCTGCGTGGCCCACACGTTGACAAGAAACTCCGTGACGCAGTTCGAATAATTCGCAACGCACAGGCGGGCCCCTGCTCGGATATCGTTTGATCCGACCCGCAGACGTGGACGGTCTGATGAAGCTCGACCTGGCGCTGTGTGGACGCAGAATCAGCTTGCAGTTCATAAGCGTAGGAGGTAATTATTATGTTGCGCTTCAGGCGTTATTGCAAAAAGATGGGCATGACCCGTTTGTTCATGGAAGACGGCAGCAGATCCCTGGTGACCGTCTTCAGCTCGACAAACTTGCAGGTTGTTGCTCAGGCGTACCATCGCAACGGACGGCTACACAGCTGTTCAGCTCGGCGCAGGTACAGCCAAGGTTAAACGGACGTCGCAAGCCATGCGCGGTCACTTTGCAGCAGAAATGGTTGAACAAAAGCGTAGGTCGCGAATTCCGCATCGACCAGAAGCCATGTTGAACGTCGGCGAGAAATCCTCGGCCGAATCATTACTTTGGCTGGTCAGTATGTTTGACGTTGGGCGGCACTTCCATCGGTAAGGGCTTTCAGGGCGGCGCAGAAGCGTCACAACTTTGGGTGGTCCTGCGCAGCGACACACGGTGTTTTCCGTCTTTCAAGCCGTTCGCCACGGTTCCACCGGGTCAGTGTCAGGATCGGGCAAGGTTTTCAAAGGGCAAGAAAATGGCCGATCCAGCATGGGTTCCTGCTCGTGTTACCAACTCGAACCTTGAAGTTGCTAAACCTGACAGCGTACGTGGTCTGACATGGTCAAAGGGCGCCGTTTCCAGGCTCCAAAGGTGGTTGGGTGACTGTTAAGGATGCGGTGAAAAAGCCGTTTCCCGAAGATGCAATCTAACTGCCGCTTTGAAATCTGCTGCAGACGAAGCGCTAAAGCAGCTTGAAGAAGCGCCGGCAGCAAGTCAGCCGCAGAAGCCGAAAAGCCGAAGCAGCACGCTTGGCTGAAGAGCAGCAGCACCGAAGCTGCCGCCCTTGCCGAAGCCGATGCATCATTGAG
>Ga0163217_1114809_pt1 | contig 15089 bp, 18 predicted proteins | sample SynspAceP_FD_185933 | JGI IMG/M metagenome (GOLD analysis project Ga0163217, IMG submission 185933) | Saline lake microbial communities from Ace Lake in Antarctica - Synechococcus sp. Ace-P (PacBio error correction) | ecosystem: Environmental > Aquatic > Non-marine Saline and Alkaline > Saline ...
CGACCTATATGCCAGGCCGGCGTGCGGCCGCACACAGGCCTGCGCAATCGGAACGCCGTCGCTATGGCCAACGATCGCGCCCCAACTAGCTCTGGCAAAGAAAGCGGTTCGAGGCCTTCAAGAAAGTACTGACACTCTCTGAGCCGGATGTCCGAATTTTCCGGTCTCACAGAGCAGTGGCCCGCCCTGTTCAAGATCGACGCTGGCGCCGAAGTTCAGTGGCTCGAACGCTTTCCAAGCCGATCGGGTATTCAACGTAACCTTCGAAACGGAACCCTTGCCAAACTCGTGGCGGGGCACGACGCCGCGGTGTGTTCGACCGGACGCACGGTTTTTAACGGCATGGTTGACGGCGAGCCTGGAATCTGCTTGGGCCCGCTCTGGTGGGGACGAAGGCCCCCGAGGGCTTGGATCGTGACGGGTTACCCTTGTATGACGTCAGCGATGATGCAACCTTGCCTTGCTGTCGGGCGTAATCAGCCGCTACCAACGAGTTAGCGCGCCGATATCGGATCGAGCCTGGTGGTGTTACATGACCGTGGCGTCGATATGCTGCAGCGACTTGAAAAGGCTGGCAGCACACGAGGACCGGGCGCTGAAGCGCGCGTTTCAAAGGTTGGAACCTGGACACGCCGGTCCGGCCCGGATCCGCCTACGCGGATTGGACAATCGAGGCACGATGGGGCTATGTCGCACCACGCCCTGAAGGATGGCAAGGCGTGATGGTGGAGGGGGACCTACAAGACGGGTGCCGGATTATCTTCCACTGGACTACGAAGTGCGGCGCCATGCGACCGGGCACCAACTGAGGCTGCGCGTCCCATAACTGGCGGGGGCCCGTCGTTGCTGCCCCCTGTTGCGCTACTGACTTACCTTCGGGCCCGTGATCGCAATCCTCGCCGTTTCCGAGACGGCGGACCCCGCTTTCGCGCCTGAGCATTCGCCTTTCATCACCGGGAACCGCATCATGGTTTTTTCATCCGATCAGATTTTTTGACCGGGCTTGCCAACGCGGGCGCGCTGTTCATGTCCGCCTCTGCCTGTCGCGAATGTCGGTAGAACGCGGATCCGTCAATTTCGCGCATTATCGTTCTAGTAGTCTGGGGGCCTATGTAGGTTATTTCCCTAGATGCAAGTCCTGTCTGCCGGGATGGTGGGGGTGTCTCGCGACTGCGATCCGTGCTGGCAGGTTGATTGTGGGGCTGATCGGTGTGATCAGTGGAGAAAGTGTCTGTACGTGCTGACCGCCTGTCTACCGCGTGCGCCAGAGCGTTCCAGCTTGTGGCTACCGTTACGGGGGTTAGAATACTTGTCACTTCGCAGGAGTCTGACTCTTGCTGATGGAGAGGGGGGGATCCGAGGATAATGAAATGGGCCGCGCGCGCCCCACGGCTGACCAGGTGTGTCCGCACATAATGGGCGACCCGTGTGCGAAAGTACGATCTGGCGCTGGTGGCGATCAACGGCCTTCGTGTGCGCCTTGAGGGCGCTGGTGTCCTGATCACGCAAAGCGGTTGGCGTGCTGGTGCCGTGCGCCACTGCAGGATCCAGCGAGATGGTTGGGCGCTAGCGTCAACCGTTCATGCTGTTTCACAGGGTTGTTTTTTCTTGGTTTTTGCGCGCTGGCCGGTCCTGGGCGGGGCGTGTCAACTGCCCACCAAGGTGTCGCCGGACCTGCTGATGTCGAATTTCAACATCCTGCACCAGCGGTGTTCGTTGTTTGTGGTGATCGGCGGCATGGGATCGCTGCCTGGTGGCCTACTGGCGGCGTGGCCTGATCTCGGTTCTGGTGTCTTTTGGCGTCAACTAATATGCCGCAAAAGCACACTTAGTTGCTGATTTTCGTGATCATGGGTGCTGTGATGATCCGCCTCCTACGGGTTTGTTCGGCGCGCCAGAAGTGGGCGGCCGAACACGGGTCAGGTGGGGAGAGCCTTGAACGCCGAAATCAAATACCCGCAGGTGCCAAAGTTTCGGAATGATTGTGCGGCAGGTTTGGCGGTGCTGGGCAAATGATGCGGCTCTATCTTGTTCCAGCCTTTGCGCTGGTGCTGACGACCGATTATCGAATCTTCTGTCTTAGTTCGCGCCGACCTGCATTCCCAATGCTGGGGCTGGGCGGGCTGGTCAGTTTTCGGCCACGCGGCCTTTTTCGGGGCGGGGCTATGTCGCAGCCTTTGTTACCTATGCGGACACGCCGATGGAACTGGCGATGCTGCCTCGCAAACCGCTCCGGGCAAGGGATGGCGGCTATGATCCATCGGCTGGGGTCTGCCTGCGCCTTTGACGGGGGTGTATTCGCAATGCTGACGCTTGGCCTTTCGCAGCTCGTGGAGCCTTGGTGTTCCATTGGGGGATTGTGACGCGCGGCCGATGACGGGCTTGTTCATACTGGCCCTCTGCTGGGCCCTTCCAGCAACGAATGGTCTAATTTTACCTGACCCGCCATGGCCGGTATGCTGGGTCGCGAGCCTCAGCGCGGGGTGGTATCCTGTTTCTGGGCGCATGGCCGCGCAATTTCAACAGCCTTTGGTTTGCGCTGCGGGCGTCGCGTGACAGCGCAAAGGCAGGCAGAGGCGACGGGTATCCATACGCAAAACGTGTGCAAATGGCGGCCTTTGCGCTGGCGGCGCGATGGCGGGGCTTGCGGGGTTGTGGTTGTCTTTTCAAGGGCAGCGGTCCTTTTCCCAATGAAGCTTGAGATCGCGCGCAGTTTCCGTTACGCGCTGATTGTGGGTTTCCTTGGTGGGGTCAAGACACTGGCATTGGCGGCGTCGTACAGGCGGCTATTGGCGCTGGAGGGTGTCAAGCGATGTGCTGACACCACGTTGTTCGATACTGGCGGCTGGCGCTCGTGAGGATGTTCCTGATCATCCTGTGTAGTGAATCCTCGCCCTGGAATGGTCTGGTCGGTAAGACGAGCGCGCAAATCGGGCGGAACGCGCTGGGGTATGCTTGCGCACGACGGGGGGCGGCAAATGACGATTGTTCTGGAAACCCGTGCCCCTGTCGCACATCCTTTTGGGGCGAATCATAGGCGGAGTGTCGGACGTGTCCTTTGCGCTGCACAAGGCGCGAGTGTTGCTGGCGACTGATCGGCCGAACGGAGCCGGTGAAATCCACCTTGGTTTTCAACAATGTTGATGGGGCAGTTGCGGCCCCAAAGTGCGGGGACGTTCTGGCGTGAAACGGTTATACACATCTTCTGCCGGACTGGGATCGACGCCCAGATCTGGAAATGGGTCGTGGGTGGCGCGGAGCTTTGCAGCTTTCCAGATCACTCGGGCACTATGCGTCCATGATCTGTGGCCGAGAATGTACAGATGGCGCCCGATCTCGCATCATGGCGGGCTGTTCTCGATCCTCCCTACTGCCCACCCAGCTTTGATCGCGATCACCTATGATAGGCCCTTGGAAATTACTGATACCTGGTCGGCTAATGGGCCGATCAGGCCCGACCGCCATTGCGCGTACTGGCTTATGGGTGAATCTGCAAAGCGGCTGGAAACTGGCGATCGCGCTGGCGCACGAGCCGACGCATGCTGCTGAATTGGATGAACCCACGCAGGGAATGGCCCCGCGCGAGCGGATCGCGCTGATTGAAAGCTTGACAGCCGATATCGGTGCGCGACGTGCGGGTCAGTGTCCACCTGTTCACCGAACATGACATGATGTTGTCTTTGCCATGCCACCGCGTCATGTATACTGAACCCGTGGCAGTTGATCGCAATGGCGCGTCGAGCAGATCCGAACGATCCGCGCGTTCAGGAGGTTTATCTGGGTGGCCGGCACCTGTTTAACGCAGGCCGACAGAGGGCCAGCCATGCTTGTAGGTGGCAATGCGGTCAACAGTTTCTTATGGCAAGGCCCATGTCCCTGAGCGAATCCTGAGCTGATTCGGTGAGCGCGGGCAGGTTGTTGGCGCTGCTGGGACGCAAACGGGCGGCAAGTCCACATCGATGAAGTCCATCATGCACTGGGGTGGGCGCCCGCGCAGTGGGTCGATCACGTTTTCTGGGCTAATGAATTGCTGGGCTGGCCCCGCACCGTGTGGCAAGCGGGGGTGGGGCTATGTGCCTGAGGATCGGCGCATCTTTACCGATCTGACGGTGCCTGGAAACTTGAGTGGGGCGCAACGCCGCACGCGAGGGCACTAGAGTTTGTGTGGACCCGCGACATGTTATTCGATCTGTTCCTCCAATCTGGCAGAGCGTCGCCACAGCTAACGTGCAAGGAAATTCGGGCGCGAGGCAGCAGATGCTTGAGACGTGCCCGTACCACTGAATGGGGCAATGCAGCTTTGGTGCTGCTGGACGAACCCAGCGAGGGCATTCGCGCCGGTTATCGTGGAACAGATGGCCCGCGTGATCTTGGCAGTGTGGAAAATCCGAGGGGCTCGATCGGTGCTTTTGGTCCCGAGCAAGAGCATTGTTGCGCGCCGGTGGGCCGGATGTGGCTGTGATCATCGAGGGTGCGAAGCAGAATTCCAACGGCACCGCTCCTGGGACGCGCTGAACGCCCAGCCTGAGATCAGGGATGCTTATGTTGGTATGAGGAGCCTGGCGCGGGAACGGGGCGCAGACCGCCCCGTCGTCGAGTGATTTGCAGAAACTATCTTTGGCCAGAACAAAGGGCCTTGCGATCTGAATCAAGCTCGACGTCTGGCATATTTACCCTGATTTGCTCTGCCGGCGCTGCCATTGCTTTGGAAGACATGGTCATAGGCGTCCTTTTGTGAATGTATGCCGGGCAACATAATGGGTCAAGGCACGAGGGGCTTTGTGTAGTCTGATCTGGACTTCGACCATCGCGCGCCAATCGCGCGGGCAAAATGGCCAGTTGCTGGTTGTTTCTGGAAGGTGAGGCCTGGGAAAACCGTCGGGTTCATCAAGTCCTTTGCAGCCAGGCCGGGGACATAGGATTACCTTCGGGAGTGGTTCACCTTCTGGGGAACATGTGTTTGTCCCATCGTCGAGAAAGGAATCCTCGGACCAGACGACTGTGCAATACATCGGCGCTTGCCTTGGTCGTTTTAACCGCAGCGAGAGCGCTCGAGACGCGATTCTCGGACATGACGATGCAGGACGGAATCGCGGATCTTGATCAAAGTTCCAGGGGTCCTTCGCGCATAGTGAACGCTGCGCAGATCTTTTTTGGTTTGATCCCTTCGTCCAAAGTTCTGGGAGCCTTCAACATACAAAAAGATACTGTTCTATGAACAAATGTGTCCCGAAGCGCCTCGATCACAAAGGGCGGTCCAGTTTCTTTGTAACACAACACGACAGGGCCGCCATGTCGATATGCTGCACATAATCCGACGTTTGTGGCATGATCGGCATGGCGGTCGGCGGGATAGCGCCCTCAGGCTGAACCGCCCAAGAAACGGTTTGTCGTCGTGCGCACAAAAGCCTTAAAAGCGACAGCTTCGACCCTGTCCAGCGGTCATTCATGCCGTCCGACGTCATAAGGTGGCCTGAATCCACCGCAGTCACGGGACCGAACGACAAGCAGGACGGACGAAGCAAGGCGACAGGAAAAGGACAAAACGTCCGACATCAACACTCGTAAAGATTTTGCCTGCAACCGATGACACCAACGAGGCTGAAACAGGAAAACGCTCCGGAGGAAAAGTCGCAAGGTACATTCTGGGATGCGTTCCTTTGTGAGCTCTGAAGGATTTCGGCGCTGCGTGCGTCGTCACTGCACTGGAGGCGGTGGCAAAGGCGGACACAGCGATCCGGACAGGCGAGAAGGTCGTACGCCAAACAATCGAAGATGCGAGAATTCCAGCACCTGAAACACATGCACTCTAATTGGGCCAAGACGAACCGGCCCATCCCACTGGGAACAGGTGGGCCCTGCAAGCTGGTGCCGAACACTTGTCGGCCAAGTAATCGCAAGACCGGGGCAGTAGGGCGACGAACCGAATTGACTCCAAACTTTGCTGATAATCTGATTCAGTAATCGCAAAGTGACTTTGCATATTCGACTTTCTGTGCGCCCAATGATCCCGATCCATGTCCGGGGCATTGTAATACGTGATTGGTACGAAAATCAAGCATTGCCACAATGCAACTGGTCATGACATGAGTCCAGGATATTTGCACTGATACCATGGTCGCAGTGAGCAAAGATCGCATGTTGCGGCGAGATATGGCCAATTAAAGCAACGCCGCGTCGATGTCGTAAAGTCGATCAGAACGCGCAAGGCTCTAATGCCGTGCTGCATTTTGAAACCGGGGCTGTCACAACTGTGCGAAAAATACCTGACACCCTTGAGCCGCGCACTAGGCCCCGCATTGCGAGCTGGCGAGCTGTGGCTTGCGCGCTGCAGGTCACTTGTTTGTAGCTGGCCATCAGGTCGTGAAACTTGGCCGCCGCTGCACCGCAGACGGTGGTCGCGCAGCACGGTCTTCGCGGCAATGCTGTCACGGCTTACCAGCGCGGTCAAGAACTCACGTGTGGCGGTTGTTTCGGGTCAGGGATTGCACCATCCGCCCACACACACACCGCAATTGTTCATGCGACGGAAGGGTTGCAGCCATGCGGAGAGGCGCCCTGGCTTCGGCGGCCAGGAAAACTCGTTCCTCCGACGCGGGAAACAATACGCTCGTTCTCGGCGGGTAGTAGCCGTCAAGCATGGGCTGCTGCTTCGCATAGGTGAGACACCGGGTGGTTGCGGATCGACTCTAGTTGACATACCTTTGGTACTGGGGCGCACGGCGCGCGCGGCAGCTGCCGCAAAACGCCTCAGCGTGCGTACACTCTTGATGCATCTCGTGGGAGTGTCGAGCGCATCCACACGCACACCGCCGTACGAGGGCACCCAGAGGCATCGCCAGACACTGGACGCGGCTCAAGCACGCGATATCTGATATAGCAGAGCCCCGGTACGCGTCAGCGGTGTGGTAGCTCGGCGAGAATGACGCGCATGGAACACGCGCTGGCACAGCCAGATTGCGCCAGCCGCTCGGAGCCATCGGGCGAATTCCGCCGGTCACGATCGAGCTGCTCCAGTGCTTCAATCGGCACATTGATCCGCATATGGTGTTCAATGTTATGGGCGATGAGTGTTCCCGAGGTGTGGAGAAATGCGAGCAACTCAAATTTCTTGTATACAAAAAAGTTATGACACTTGGATGCAAGAGATGAGAGCATAGACACACGCACACACACGGCTGATTATCTGGGAATGATACAATGTGCCCAATGCAGAACTTTTCGCTCGCCCACACAGCGCACGAAGCGGTGAATTCCGGCAGGGACTGTGTCCTGCGTTCCCCCCGACGCCCCCAAGCGCCAACCGCGGACGCACATTGCGCCTGACCGCATCAAGATGGTCAACCGGCGATGTTGCGCAACAGAGGTTGCCCGAAATGATCGCTCACGATCGGATGGCGCGGCTGAGCCGGCGTACGAATCACTGGACATCCAAGGAATTTTTCCCGTCCGAGATCGCTTCTGAAAGCGCGCGAGGACAGTAACAATCGCTGTAGCGTGGACAGGTGGATCATATGAGTTGTTTATGCCGCTGTCCTATTCCGGTGGCCAGCGCTGGCCTGAATACAACTGCTGACCACTGATCCTAGGTCTCGGTGATGAACCAGAGAGGCCACACCTGAACGAGAGAGCCTGTCTCATGAGTAGACACATCCTGTCCGCTGATGGTGAAACGAGAGAATGCGCTTCGTCGGCGGTGGTTTCGCCTCGAACTGGCGATTGCATCAACACGGCCCGAGCCACGTTGAATGGCCTTGACCACCCGTGCGGCGGGTAAGTCTTCGAGAAATGCCTGGCAGCCGCGTGCCTCGATCTCCTCCCATGGCGGTCGTCCGAGTCTATAACGGGATGGCAGAGCCGGGCGTGCTTCATATATCTTCGTCCTCGTCTTTCGTCCTCGTTCCGTTGCAAAGAGCAGGTTAAATGCTATACCCCCCGCAGGCGAGGTTCCTGAGAGTCAAGCCGATTTCTGATGAACAAATCCACCTTATGACGGGGCGTCGGAGGATGCGCAGAAGAGGCGCTTGACCGACAGCAGCGGCAAAGCAGAGGCATGGTTAATCTGCCGAAGCGAAAGCGGAAGACGCAGCTCCGGTCGAGCGTGTCAAAGCTGCCCGGGAGAGAGTTGCCCGAAATGACGCAAGACGCACTTCAGACGCATGGCTCGATCTGGTCCCAAGGAAAAGTACCATAGCAAGGCGTCTCCGAAAGCGTGCCGAAACGGTCTAGCACTGCCTGGATATGGCCCTGTCTCCGGTTGACTAACCGGCCCGGCCCCGTAACCAGGCCGGGCTGTCACCGGGCAATACAGGCGATAGCTCCGGCCCATAGGCCTCCCAAACGCCTCAAAGACAACCGGAAGCCGTATTCATGGCCAACCCTGCCCTCTACCGTCCGCCAGCACTGGTGCTACCTTGTCTTTACGCTGAATCAAAAGGGGCTGTCCACCGTTTGGCGGATGGATTCGGCGCTGATGATCCTCGCGTCGGTCCTGATCACCTGCCAAATGATTTTCGTTCGCCTTCGTGATGGGGAATATGCCACCACGCTGGCCGACAGAGGCGGTGAATCTAAACCTCGATGAATCGGCGACAAGCAATTCTGGTGCTGCTTATGTCCACACGAGCCTGCGTGGGCTATGTGAATGTTCGATCTGATCCGATTCTGGTCAACGGGGACCCGCGCCGCCAAAGATTTTCTGTCGCCGGTGGGTGCTGACTGGATGAACGATGGTGCGTGGGTCAGCGCGGATGATCCGTTTTATGCCTACGAGAACTGCGTGTTCGGTGGAACCGTGGCCTGGCGGTCCCGAAGCCGTTTGGGCACCAAGCTGTGATTCCCTATCTGGGCCTTGCCCGTTGGTTTTGGCCCTCTAGGAACTGTTGCCAACTTGGCCGCTAGATTTTTCGTGGCGCTCGTCTGGCGTGATCGCGCCTTCGGTCTGGAGACAATGGGAATGGACCCGTTTGCGCATTGCCTCGGGCACGCTTGTCGCATTTTATGATCATTCGTGTGGTGCGCGTTTTCCGCTGTCTTCGGTGCGCAGCGGTCTTGATTGTGTCCGCGGTACTGGCGGGTTGAGAGACCCGGGAATGGCACATGCTAGCGGTCGAACTGATGAGCCAATAGCGGAAATCCTTTATGGGTCAAGCTCAACTCCTTTTCGCTCTGCGTCGACACGCGATGTTTCATGTGCATACATGGGTAATTGACCTCTGCCATCTCGTTTACCAAGGCGGTGCGAGTATCTTTACGAGGCGCTTCGAGCTTTGGTTACTCCACGTGAGTGCCGGGCGGTCTGGCGTCGATCTAGATCGAACCTGAGGTCAGAGGACCTCGTTGGCGTCTTGTTATTCTGCATGATCGGAGTGCCAGTCCTGCGGACCTTGCGGGCCATGCCCAAGATGGGCATCCCTCCCCGAGATGCGCAAACGGGCTCATCCGGAGACGAGGTCGCGCAGGCTCTATCGCGGCAAGGCGGCACGCTTTGGGTATCCTGATCCCGCCATCGGTCCTCACTATGATCGTTTAGCGCGATTGAGCAGAAACTCTCCGATCGGCCTCCCGCACTCGCTGTTGCCAGCTCCGGCTGCTAGGTGGCTGTAGAGTCTGGTCGCGGTCGTGAGCAGATGCACTGGTCATTACGTGTAACTGGGGGCGGCCTTGGGTTTTTTTGGGGTCGGGTTCCCCCTGCCGGGGGCCTGGGTTTGCCTTGTTCAACTTTGTTCATGAATCTGGTCGGTCCTATCCACACCTATCGCAGCCGGCCTTCTGCCGAGGTGCTGGGCGCACGTAGCTATACCCGAAACAGAAGCTGGAAAATCGCCCCGGTGATCCTTCATCATCAATCCCATCGTCGAGGTGTGCCTATTACGGCCATGTTATGGCGGTCATTGGTCCAACGCTCGTCCGAGACGGCTGCGGTGCGGCGCGCTGCTGTGTGCCGGGTGATTCCGCGATGATCATATATCAAGCTGTGTCGCCAAAGGCGCTTGGAGATCCTGACCGACAGCACACGCGGATATCCGTGGATCCTGTTCATCATCGCGCGGCGGCGTGTTCCTAACATGCTGTCTCGCTCTATATCCACGCCAGTCCATCGCGGCGTGGATTTCCCGATCTGGACGTCAACCGCTGGGTGCCGATGGAATCCGTTCACGTGTTCCTGACTGCGCGTGGCCGTGCTCTTTCTTTCCCGCCTGCTCGCGGTTCTGATGGCGGGCGCCGCATCCTAGTATATTTGCCTCGATCCATGCTTGCGGCTGGAATTCGACCCACCATATTGCCTGTTCGCTGTGATCCTGAACCATCAATATGGAGATCGGGCTTATACGCGCCGGTGGGTCTGAAACCTCTATGTCATCACTCCACCGCGCCCGGATTATTCCGCTGAAGAAGATCCTTGCGGATCACTGCCTATGTCGGCTGCATGGTGCTGGCCATTGTGATCTGTGCTTCTTCCGACAGGACTCGTGAGCTGGCTGCCCCAGTATTTGGTATGCGGGAGCGCCCGAGTCTGATGGCACGGACATCGCGGATCTGGGTGGCTGGCGCTGGTTGATTTCCCTGACCACCTTGTCGACGCGGCGGCGCCTGGCGATGTTTTGTGGCAAGCGGCAAGCCGCTGCCGGACTGGTCGGCCGTTAGCGCTGTTGTCGGGGCAGGGCGAGGTGTCGGAATGAAGCGTCGCCGCCGAAGTGCTTGATACGCTATTCGTCAGGTCCAATTGCAACAAGAGAATGGCGCTTTCTTCCGGTTCTGGCCGACGAGATGGATCTTGACCGGCGGCTGTTGACGCAGGCCGGCGCAGGCCTATCCGAGGGACGCGCATGCGCGGCAATTGTCGGCACTTCTGGAAGTGCGGACCCGTGCCCGTCAGGAATTTGCTGCGGCCTCAATCAGGCCCAAGCCGGTGACCGAGCGAGATCTGCGGGACGATTCCGCGTGATCTGATGGCGGCGGCGCAAAGGTCGAGCCTGACCTCGCTCGCGTCCGATCTGATTTCCGGCAATCTGTTCGCCTCATGGTTCAACCTCGCGGGTTTACTGGTGCTGCGCCGGATCGGGTGGGAAAGCGCCCCTGCGATAACATTCTTAGAAAAGAATCATTCCAGAGTAAGAGGCAGCACCGAGATCCAAAGCTGACGATTTCTGCGCCGTAGGCTGGAGCCACCGGACCGGCGTTCTGCGCCTCTTGGCCGGTTTTTCTCATATCCGCCATGCCGATGATCCGTGATCTTGTGGGTGGATGCTGACGCGCGAGCAGTTCCCGGTGCGATCGCCCGCTGCTCGGGAGGTATCGCAGTCCGACAGTCCCGCGCCATGAGATGATAACGGCAGTGTTCTATTCCATCCTCGAACTGCTCAGGCAGGAACTGCGCGGCATTTCCTTTGGAATTTCCGCTACTCAAGCAGTGGTCGACTGTGCCTCTGGGGTTTGGCGCGCAGGTGCCGGGGTTGAAGACCTTTGTCACCCTTTCGCCCACCTCCCGGGCTTTGTGATCGGCTGGCTGGAAATCGCAGCGAGATTGAATCCCGCAGGGCTTGTAAGGCGCTGCTTGGCGGCGGAGTGCCGTCCTGCGCGGCCCAATGGAGCGCTGATGATGTTTGCGCGCACTGGCGGTATCCTATCTGCTGGAGCAAGGCCCAAGGACGGAAGAAAACAAAAAACAACAGACCGCTTGACCGTGGCGGAGCACGTTTCAACTGGGCAATCGTGCGTCGGTATGGAGTCCACGAGATCCACGGCCAGCGCGGATTGTCCGAAAAGGGCCGCCGCGCAAGTCTGCGGTGGCGATGGTGAATACACCTTTAACGATCCGGCCGCGGGTGGGAACAAAACCACGAGGCATTTGCCCAGCCAAACGGTCGCCGCCACACGCGGTTCAAGGCGGCTGGCCGGAACCCGTGAAAGAACCGGAAAGAAAAGGACGGAAAGACCAATGACGCAACCTGCTCTATATGATGCTTCTTTGCCCCTCTTGCAGACGTGACGTGGCATCTTCGATTCCTGCCGGACGGGTCCGAAACCAGCGGCGCGGACTTTCTGGTATGGTTGCACAGGGTTGCCAAAACGCCTTTGCGTGGGCGGCAGGCGTTGCAAACCGGGGACCGATTTTTGCGTTGCAGATCAACAAATTCCCCCATGGCGCTGAGGCGATCTATGCGGGCTGTGCGGCGGGGGCAATCTTTTCCTGCGTGAAGCACGAGCTATACAGCCGCCGAGATCCGACTATTTCGTTGGCAATAGCCAACACCGAACTGTTGCGGCTGATGGCCGCACACGCGCCGATAGCGCTGACCTCTGTGGCGCAGTCGCATGGCGCGGTGCGACTGGTGTGAACGGTGACGGAACTCGGGCCACTTTGGCCGATCTGTGGCAGGCATCCGAGAAACAGTTTTTCACCGCGGTGGAGCGCGGGCCGGATGATCTGGCGCGGGTTTTTTTGGTAACATCGGCACAACGGGCCGGTTTCCAAGGGCGCGATGATCGACGCATAGAAACCTGTTGTCAGATGCTCAGCGTGCTGACCGCTGAAATGGCAGTTCACCGAACAAGGATTGTGTTGCTGCATGGCCTTGTGCCGATTTTCCACAACGCAAGGCTGTTTCGTGGCGAACCAATGTGTCGCCATGGCGGGTGGGGCGATGATCTTTTTGCCGGTCTGAACATGGATGACATGATCCGCTGATGCCCGCGCGCAACTGCGATGATGAGGCGGTATGCCGAACCTTCTATACCGCTTGCGGAGATACAGCGGTTCAAACTGTCGATCTGACCACGAGACCCATATGCTGCTTGTTCGTGTCCGGGATCCGGCCCGTTGCTACGCGCCGAAACCATGTGCAGTTTCGAGGATCGCACGGGGGCCACGGATAACTGAGCTCGTTATGGGGCATGAACCGAAACAATATGAACCTCGAACCCCGCCTATGCAGGGGATCGCCGCGCCGGAAACGTTTGGTCCTGCCATTGCGGGGGGTCGAGGTTGTCGTGACTGACCCCGGTACAGGCTCAGGTCTCGGCGCTAGGGGCGAGGATTGGCAGAACTACATCGACGGTGCTCGCGGGCCCCAATGTTTTCCCAAGGGCTATTGGCAGATGCCCAGGAAAGAACCCCGCGATGAGCTTGCGCGGATAGCGTTTCTTCCATCACCTGGCCGATCTGCGGACAGTCTTCGATCGCGGAGGCTATTTTGTCCATCGTCGGGCGGTCAAAAGATCTGATGAGTGCACCCGGAGCGTGCTTCCAATGTCTAACTCCCAAAAGAGTTGAACTGAATTCGCTTGATTAACAACACCGGCGTACTGGGAAGCGGCGGTTGTGGTGTGCGCACCCCGATTCTCGGCAGGAGGCAGGTGGCGTGGTGTGATTCGTGGGCCGAACCGGGCCAACCCCGGAAAATGGCGGCGATCGATGCGGGATGCTGCCGATCGCCTTGCGCGGGTTTCCAAAGCAGCCCAAGGCGCTGGAACTGGTCGAGGTGTTGGGCCGGAGCCCCGGAAATTCGATCGGGGCAAGGTCAGAGAACGATTTGGCGCGCTATTTCTCGGCCATAAAATCACGCCAAGTGAGCGAGGACTGAGATCCAGCGGCGGGGTGGGTCCGCCGCCTTTTATTCCTCGGCGCGGATCAGGGCCTGGTCGATCACGGGCGGGTGACCATCGCTGGCTGTCCCGATCGGCTGGCAGGAATCGGCCCGTCAAACCCGGCCTCCCTCCAGTGCTTCGGGATGTTCGCCAGCGATCATGCCCGCCTCGAGCGCGAAAAACGGCAGGCAGATGCCATGGCCCAACTCACGCGCGCCTGATCGCCAGAAACGGTGCCTCTTCCGAACATAGGCCTGCAGGATATGCGCAAAGCCTGTCAGCGGTCCCAAGGTTTGCGACCCATCGATGGTTGCTGGCGATGTGGCGCGGCAGCACTTTGCTGCCATGGGCCGCGATCAGCAGGGCCGTAGTCTGCGGGGTGACCCCGTGTTCTGCGAATGCGGCGTCCCAGCGCGACACGGGCCATCAGACCGGGCAGGGCAGGATCAACGCCGAAAGGGCGGCAGTGCTGCACTGCCTCTGTGCGCCAGCGCCGGCCAGATTACAGCAGCCGACGGCGGGGCAACAGGAGTTGCCTGTAAAAAAAAACCCTCGCATGAAGAACGGATAGATCAACGGGCGTCCAGATCCATCCAGTGCAGCCTGCAGCGCCGCCCCTCGCGGCCAGTGTCGCGCCGCGCACCCGAGCCTTGCGCGAGACAGATGCGGGGGCGAGGCTTGCAAGCGGCCAGCGCCTGCCAGAACAACCTCGTGTGCGGGCCGGGATCGGCGGTGCGCCCATGCGCCACGATTCACCTGGCGACACGCCCGGGACCTGCTAGGGTCATGGCACGCACTTGTCATGTGCACCGGCTAGGGCCGTTTGCTTCGCAATGCGGCGATCCTCGTCACTCTCGGAAAATCCCGCCCAAGGACGATCCGATCTCGGTCGGCGAAACTTCTTCGGCGTTGAGTAATGTGCAGGTTCGCCTGGCGATAAATGCCGCGTGATCGGGGCTGTAGGAAGGAAAAAGGTGAACTCATCAGCTCATGAAGGCTGATTTCCCGTAAAAGATGAAATAATATCATCGACGCAATCAGCACGCCGCCCAACACCCTGCCAGCGTTGTCCGCTTTGGGGATGGGGCATGGGCAGCGCGTCATCGGATCGGGGAGCTTGATCAGCCCGTAAGAGCGACAAAGCCGAAGACAGCCCGGGCGACCACAGAGAAAGACCCGCAACGGATGATTTCCTGCCAGAGTTCCATGTCCATTCTCCGGTCACTCGATGATGTTTGCAGCGCAGCATGAAAGCGACGCATAGGCAAACGGTGGAATATGAAGCCGACCAAGTCAATGAGGAATCGACACCTCGAAATAGACGGCCGTGCCCTCGAATGATGCAGCTCGTCCCAAGAGGATGACATGACTCCACAGCGTTACGAGCGCCGATTGAAGGCGATTTCGAATGATCCTGCCTAGCCCTGGTCTTCCATCCGCTGCTTCTTTTCGTGCCGGGCTTCAATATTTGGGAGAGTCTGTGGCGGGCGTGGCGTCAA
>Ga0163217_1053899_pt1 | contig 15085 bp, 4 predicted proteins | sample SynspAceP_FD_185933 | JGI IMG/M metagenome (GOLD analysis project Ga0163217, IMG submission 185933) | Saline lake microbial communities from Ace Lake in Antarctica - Synechococcus sp. Ace-P (PacBio error correction) | ecosystem: Environmental > Aquatic > Non-marine Saline and Alkaline > Saline ...
GAGAGAGATTAGTTCTCATTATTTGAGAACCATTGTCATAAGAAACAATCCATTCTAATATTTTCAAAATAGCCTTAATTTTCTCACTAACCATTTTGTGATTTTTGTCTTCATAATGAATTCATATATATAAACTACTTGGCCTTTTTAAAATAGTAAGTGTGGGTCAAAATAAAAAAACTACATGTTTATTTTAGATTCATTTTTGGATTTTTTCTCAATTAAAATTTTAATAAAGCGTCCTTTTTTAAATATAGTCCTTTATTGCTTTTTTTTTTCTTATTCGCTATTTTTTTTTATCCCGTTCCAATTTAAATCTGATTTATGAACCACAATCCATTTAAAAATAATCTCCAGATTGGGTTTCATCTACCGCCAATTCATTCCAGCATTAATAATTCCAAGAAACGAATTTGTTCTGTTTAGTAAACATGTTGAAAAACCAAGCGTAAGTAATCAACTGGATTTTTTACGCGTTTTTTTGATTCTCTCTGCTTTTTCCATTCTTCAAAATAGTCAACTCTGCAATTCTCAAATTCATTTCGCAGAATTTAATTGTTTTATTAAGTTACTGAAATGCCAAAATGCATAAAATTGACCTATCTCTTATCGTTACAATTGTAATTCCTTTTCAACAATCCTTCTAAAAGTAAAAACAATGCAAATGAAAGCTCCACCAGAAGTAGGGTTCAACGTAAGTGGCCATTGATATTATTACAACGCAGATTTTTGGCAATAAACTGCGAAAGCTTGTTTTTTCGCCTCCTGGATATCTTAATGGCGAGTAGTACATTAATATTTCTCTAATCATCTAATCAATTCTTGAAATAACAGGAATAAAGAAGTCCCAAAAAGCTATTCAAAAAAATTGTTTTGTTTAAATAATGTTGTGTTCTTGGACTGTGTATAAAACCATTTAAACGTCGGAGAATATTGAGACGTAGGGGTCTAAACAATCTGCCAGCCAATATTTTGAGGTTTTTCCAGTCAATTTTATTTGCTTTACATACTCTAATTCTTTTTCTTTAAAGGAATATTTCTTAATTCCATCAATCGATATTGACGTTTTAAATCTTCTCTATACCCTCTGTTCGATATATTTAAAAATTGCTAAAATCAACAAAAACTCTTAATGATGATGAAAACTGTAATTTTTTAATAATTTAAAGGTATCTTTTAAATTCTTGAAAGACTAAAAGCTATAACTATCTGTATTTATACTATAACATTCTAAACCATTTCGCACCGGTCCTGGAATTACCTTAAGTAAACATTATTGGTCTGGTGCAGGTGGCGACTCGCGGTTCAGGTTTCATTCGATGGTGCCCACCCGAAATCATCATTATTTGGTTCTTCTTCATTGTTTTGGGTTCATTGCGTCCTCACTTTCGTCATCATCTTCAATCTCAACTTCCATCTTTCTTTCGGTGTCAAAAAACACTGTTTGGTAAAGAAGCTGAGAACTTCTTCTAAATCCTCTTTTTAGTCTTGTAATTTATTTTGTCGTTCGTCTTTAATTTTACCAATTCGTTTTTAATTAATTCTGTGAAAGCTGCCATAAAAACTTTCTCGTTTGAAATAAATATTGACGTCAAGACCAATTATATTCTAAACGCCCATTTTTCTTTTACATCTCAAAACTGAAAAACGTTTCTAAAATGTTATTGGGAAACCGATAGAAATCGGCGGCCAATTGAAATTCTTCTTCCTGTTAAATTGTTTTTTTACAAATCTAATTTTAACAAAAATCTTTATTTTTTAAAGTCCTTATAATTCCTTCAAGTTCACTCCTTGGTCAATTTCGTAACTGACAAAATTCTATCAATGGTTCGCCATCAGTGTTTTGGGTAAAAGAGTAAACTATCCCATCTCTGTTTGTTGAACTCTCGACCATCTTTCTTGTAGTGGTGGATGAAACTGTTTCTTTTGATTTATGTACCTTCTGCGTCTCAAAGATGGTGCCAACATTGACAAGGTATTTTTTCAATGTCGTAAATATCTATTGGGGAAGAAGCTTTACGAATGAAACTACGTATTGATTTTTGGTGATTTTTTTTGTCACGCAATAATTTTCAATGCTACAACAACGACGGTTTCCTTCTGCAACATGTATTTCTTATTTTCTTCATCTTTTGCCCATACACAACTGGGTCAGCTGGAAACAAAACCATCCGCGACTATTGAATTTACAAGGTTCAAAAAAAATTCATTTTTTTTCTCGGCGTTGTCAATGTCACGTTTCTGCGTAACATCCTTGAGAGTTAAATGGGTTTTCTTCTGATTTAATCTTGGATTTTCTGGCCACAACTTTAATTGGTCACAGAACGTGGTGTTTTTTTACCAAGCCATCTAATTTTTTATTCATAAAATTGAATTTTTATACTGCCCAATTCAAAATAATTAATTATTCTGATAAGGTAACGATTTTTTTTAAAATTAACCGCTAACGGTTTCGGCTTGCGTAGTGCGGATTAAATACCCAAAACCTTTCAGCACCGATATTTTGTTAAAGTTCGTTTAAACTTTCATTTAGTACTAAACCCGCATTACGTAATAGCCATCATGTTGTGCTTTCGTACTTTTTAAACTTTTTGTCTTTCCTTTCCAACTTACTATCCGTGAAATACATTCCTTTTTTGGTCTGTAAAATTCCAGCAATTAACACGCCTGCTAAATGGATTGACAAATTAAACGCTACAAATTAATAATACCAAGGATAATGGAGTTCTTCCATTGGCTTCTTCAGTTCTTTTGTCCCAATTCTATAAATAAGTCCTGTTAACAAACGAAATATGACACAGACATAAAAAATGAATGTAACAACCATTTCTGAAATTTTCCTTACTGATAGATTTTTTTGAAAAATGGATTTGGAACTTCATATGTCCTAATGCAGGAAGTGTGAAACGAATACTAAATAAGTCCAACTAATACAATAGCCAATATAAATATGCCCAATCCCACATTGGTTTGTCTTAATTCTTTTTTGCTAAAACAATGAGCTTGTTCCTGAGATAACATCTGGTTCGGTATCATTCAGATATTCCTGTATGATAGCTGCAAACATTAAAATTTATTCAGCCACGTCAAGCTTAAAAAATCGTAATTAGCAATAGAAGAAAATGAAAAATTAGCTATTGCCCAATGAATTATTCGCAATAAATTTTTGAATATTTTTGTCTCTTTCATAATGTTTCGTCTTTTTTTGTATGAAGCCACAAACTTGTTTATTGCATACCCTTTGGAACTCTAGCTGCCTGATTTGGACAAGTAATATGCACCTTTGGTATTGTTATTTTTTACAGGTCGTCAATGGACTTCTAATCTTGAAAGGCTTTTTTGAACTCACATGGGTAATAGATCTCTGTCCGTTTACTGGAGTTGTGACCTAGTAATTCCCTGAATATACGTAAAATCCGTTCCTGATTCTAGTAGATGAGTGGGCAATAGCTATGACGTAACCAAATGCAATGTTACAGGCTTCTTGATTTAAGCCTTTACCAGTGCATGATTTTTTAGTCTTTTTGCAAACTTCCTTCACTGTACTTTCGCCTGAGTTTTTGACCCTTCAAATAAACTTACACACACTCGCTTCTCATACCGGTAATACTCCCCGAAGTAATCGAGATTTTTTCACTGATCGGAATCATGCGGTCCTTTTTTTCCTTTACCCCCGATATCACTCGAAGCATTCCTCTGCTTGAGTCGATATCTGAAAGGCTTCAAGTTTAGGCAGTTCCGAACGTCTCAGTCCACAGGCATAGATCAGACCTAGCATTGCCTCGTGTTTGATATTCTGATGAGCGAGTAGATCGCTTTCAACGTCTTCTTTGGATAATACATGCGGTAATAGTCTCGGGTTTTTTTGGGTCGCTTCGATTGCTACGTTCTAGCTTTTCGCCTTTAAACCTATTTGAAAAAGTACAGGTTTCACCGCATTGAATTACAAGGTGATTGAAAAAGATGCTGGAGTAGTTATTTTTAAAGGATGTAGTCTTTATGAAGTTTTCCCAAGTCCCCGCATTTGCTGATTTCTGCTGGGTTTCTTATTTCCCGTAAAACCTCAAAAATAGTCCCAGGCCTAATGCAATATAGTTTTCGGATGGTGGATTCGGAGTAACGTCTATTGCGCATCCATCGTAAAACTTCTCGTTTCTTGCGCTATCCTGCATCCATCTTTTGGTAGCCGTTTACTTTTTCTTTTGAGTTTGTTTATTGCTACTTTTTTGAACCGCCGAATAATCCAGCCAAGCGTTTCTATTGACTAAGGGAATTAAAAGATTTGGAAATCACTTCATCGGAAATAGGGGAATCGGACAAAGCCTTTCAAATTTTGGCTGCCAATATGCGCCTGGAATGGTCTTGATGAGTTCTTTGAGCCTCCTGATCAAATGGAAATTCCAGTAGGACAATGGGCTTCCCTTGATTTTCTCCATTTCGTATAAGAAATTGTTTTCATAAGCTCCACCCAAAAAGTACCCTTAATATAAGTGAAATTAGTTTCTAACAAAAATCTATTTATTCTCTTCTAAAATCTCTCCATAAAAGTCTTTTACCTGTATGCTTTAGGCTAATCAGATGAAGTAGTCTGCGCCTGCTTGCCGGTAGCAATGTTTCGAACACACTCTACTTAGTAGATCCCGGTCCCTGTGGAATGACACAGACCGGGGCAGGCAGCGCAATTCATTCTCTTCAAAAAATCTTTGATACCATCTCCTCCGTTTACCACAGCAATTACCTGAATCGTGTCCTTTTTTGTTGCCGTGGTTTGTGTCCTAAACAGACCACTCTCCTCACTCAAATTCACCTTAAAAAAAATTTTTCCGCTTGGTCTGCGTCTGCCTTGCGGTAGGCATGTTCGACACTCCCAATAGTAGAATTTCCGGTTTCCTGTGGAAGACACCAGTCCGGGGGCAGGGCAAAGCGCAATTCATTCCCTAAAAAATCGCTGATGACATCTCTCCAGTTTACTCACAGCAATTAGCCTGATTCTTGTAGCTTTTTAGATCTAAGCCTTTGATCGCATATTTGGAGACAATGATGCTTCTTGAAACCCAACTTCTCCGCCTCAAGGCAATCCCCCGATTTTCGATTCGAGTACCGCTCGACCTCTCCCCACCAAGACCGATCTCTCCTGCAAAGCAAAGCTCTTCCGAAACTGGCGTGTCCTTCGTAGCTGGAAATCAAAAGAGGCGCAGACTGCTAAATTAAAGGCGGGGTCAATCCACACGAATTCCTCCGGCCACATTTAAGAAGACATCTTGGCTGTCCCAGTTTCATACACCACGCTTTTTCCAATACCGCCAAAAAGCATATTGAGTCGCTGGCGTCGTGTCCGGTGCTACTGCGCTGTGGCGTGCCCATAAGCTGCCGGCTGACTAGCGATTGAATCTGCTGTCACGCAGCGGCCGGATTTCCTTCCAATCATCGCGCCCGATCGCCACGCCCCGTTAAGTGCTCTTCCCGCTGGGTAAGTAGATCTCGGAAGGAATCCTACTGTCCGAGCCCTCCGCCCGCATCTCGTAGATTCCCCCAGTTCCGGGGTGGGCCAAAGCCGATTCTTGGAGGTCCGTAAGATCGAATAAGTCAGATGCCGATCGCCCTCAAACTGTCAAGGACGGTATCCACCATGTGTTTCAGTACTTTTGGGCCCAGCGATCGAACCGTCTTTGGTGATATGGCCAATCAGGAAAACTGGGCGTACCGGTTTCTTTCCGCAAATTTCATGAGTTCGGCGGTGCACTCCCGAACCTGCGAAAACTGAATCCGGCGGAAGATTCTACATACTGACTGGTAAGTGTCTGATCAATCGATAATCAGAAAGTCAGGCTTTACACTTCGATCTGTTGAAAATCTGCTGCGTAGTCGTCTCCGAAAGGCACATAGGCATCCGGGTTTTGGCTTCCATCCGATCTGCCCGCAATCTTGATTTGAGCTTCGCTTTCCTCCCGGACATAGATGATCGTCTTTCCGGTCAGATCAAAGCGATCTGAAAGCATCAGCGTGACTTTCCGATCCCAGGTTCGCCCCGAATCAAACTAGTGATCCCGGCACAAATACCGCCGCCAAAGACCCCGATCGAGTTCTGAGTCTCACGGTGATCCAGCGTGCTTGTTCTTCAGTAGTTGACATCCTGAATTTTGCGTGAGTATTTTACTTTTTGGTTCCTGAGTTTGGGGTTTTTCGCACTCCCTTTTCCAGTTTCTTCCTTTTTGATGAACTTCTTCCGCAATAGTATTCCATTCGCCACATGCTGGACATTTAACCGATCCATTTGGCACTTGGAGCCAGCAGTTTGGCAAGAAAAAAGAGGATTTGGTTTTAGCCATTTGGAAGTTAGGATTTGAAAATAATAGAACTCGGAGGAAATCAATTTTTAATTTTCAATTTGATCTTTTAAATTTCTTAATGCGCTTTCCAGCCAATCCATTCCTGTTCGCTTACTTCCAACTTCGACGGGCACGTTCAATTTTTGATGGCGTTGGACCATCAGTCTGGGGATGTTTGCCTTTGAGAAGTTCCTACTTCATCCTTAATGCGCATCGAAGACCAGTTCATCAGGACCCTGAAGAATCATTTTTGATTTCAGCTTCTCCTTTTTCAGATCCATTCATGGACCGTTGAATCATGGCGACTTTGATCAGATTCCCCCGCAGCCGATCCTTGGATGGGTGCGTTGAATGGCATTTCGCTCCGCGAAGCCCCGCATGTTCAATTTCGGCTTGTGATATCCGCGTAAGGTAGCGGCGGCGACAGCCCGAATGGTCTCCACGTAATTCCGTCTTTTTGCGCCTTGGTGATCACTCCCATCCATGTATTCTTTGAACGCAGGAATTCCTTGAAATAAGCGTCGATGATTTCCTTGGCTTCTCCTCTTGGGATGCTCAAGTCGCTTGCGAAAGTCCAAAAAGCTGAAATGCATAGATGATTCCAAATAGCTGTTTTGGGGCTTTTTCTTCGCATGTCAGTAGTTACGTCTTCGAGTGGCACCTTGGAAGATCTTGGCAGCGGTAGTTGCGTGAATATCCCGGCCAGTTCGGTAGGCTTCCGAGCATCGATTCTCGCCTGAAAATTCCGGCCATGATGCGCAGCTCGAATTGAGAATAATCAGCCGCAAGGAGGATGTGATTTTCATCCCGAGGCACAAAAGCCTTTTCTGATCTCTCTTCCTCTTGCCGTTCGGATTGGGATATTTTTGAAAGGTTTGGGTTTGGTGGAGGGAAAAGGCGGCCTGTTGCAGCCACAAATTGATTTGTAGAGTGGTTTGGATTCTTCCGGTTTTTGGGATTGATCAGAAGTGGTACGTGAATCGACATAAGTTGAATTTCAACTTTACCATTTTGTCGGTAAATACCAAGATTGGCCTGAGCGTTCTCATGTTCATTGCGCAATCGGGCTTCCAAGACTTCTTCCCCAGTGGCATACTGACCTGTTTTTGGTCTTTTTTGCTTTAGCATCCCAGTTTCTGAGTTGTCAAAAAGTACCTCGCCGAGTTGCTTTGGTTGAGGCTAGATTGAATCGTACCCCAGCGAATCTCATAGACACGCCTTTTCGATTTCCAGACTCTCATTTCTAGCAAAATGGATAATTCCGTAGACTTTCGGTATTGATTCGGGATCCCTTCAAACTCCTGTCTGCCAAGACATTAATCAACGATTCCACTTCATTAAATAGCTTTTCAACTGATTTTGCCTTCAGTGTCGGATCAAAGCGGCTTTCAGGCAGAAAGTGGTATATCAACATCCTCTGAAGCATACCGGTGACCTCATCTCATCCACGTCTGCGCATATTTCTTGATTTTTCCCTTTTTTTCCCGATCAATTCGGTGAATGGAAACAGTTTTGTAATTCAGTATTGCTCAGCCGAGCCAATCCATGGAATGCTTTTCCCTCTGGCTCTATCAAGAAATGTGCGAGCATGGTATCGTAGAGTGCCCCTTTGACTTGATCCCGTAGTTTTTTGAGAAACTAGGGAATATCGTAATTTGACATTTTGCCGCGATTTTCAGATTGCTTCAATTTTCACAAGGGACAAGGATTTTCTAAATCGCTTGGGTCTCTCCTGATTTTCGGGGCAGGGATGTAATAGGCTCGCGCTGTGACATACGGCAATGAAATTCCAACCAATTCCGCTTATCCATGCATTGAGTGAGTAAGTTTCGGTGTCAAGCAAAGTTCAGTTTGCATTTGAAGGTATTCCAAATAATTCCTTGATTGCGTCAGTACCTTTGATTTTATGGTAATTGTGAAGGTTGGAATGAATTCGTATCTGCGGGGAGCTTTCTCGGTAATTTCTACACTATCCTCTTTCGAGTCCGAACGGAAGTAGCAACGATGAAGTGGCAGCAGGCCGGAAGCACCAAAAGAGGCCCAATTGCTCATTTTTTTGAACAGTAAGCTTTTTCACCACTGACTTTTGAATACCCGTGCAGCTAGTGTTCGGAATTCGAGTTCTGTAAAATTGTCCGTAGTTTTTCCATCGTTCGATTCCGTCATATTTTAAGTCATCATGTATAAAATCAATTGGCACGTCGAGTTTAATCGTGGCCAATCCCTAGATAGGAATTCTTGTTGGGCAAAGTTTTCCACCACATTTTCCTTCTGCTTTCCTTGAAGGTCTGCAGTGTTTTTGATGAGTTCCTCGAACGGTGCCATAATTCCTTGAGGAGCTTTAGACCGCTGTTTTTTGACCGATTCCTGGTTCCGGGAATGTTATCACGCATCGCCCATCAAGTCCCGAGCAATATCCCGCACTTTGATCCACATTTTTCGATGTCCCACTTTTCACAGGATTTGCTTTTGGTCCCCCATGCACATTCGACCCATTTCCCATAAATGCCGGCTTTGTAAAAGGAGAAAAAAATATGAATGATTCGACCAATTGCCAAAGTCTTGTCGGAGTCATATGTAGACAGGAAATCTCTTTTCAGCTTTTTTTGGCTAAATGTTCCGATTACATCGTCGCCCTCAAATCCATCTAGCGCCCAGGATAGGAATGTTAAAGCGCCTTGGACAATTTCTTTGACCCAAGGAATGGCAAATTGAGATATCTTCTTGGCTGAGCTTGTCTATTAGCTTTAAGGCTCGTTATTGAAACATGCCGAAAAAGTTGGGCTTTTGGTATCAAAAAGCACCCCAATATGGGTAGGTTTTTCCTTCTCGAGGACTCCAAAAGTGTGTTTGTAAATCCCCAATCATTACAAACCTGGTATTTAGACCTTGAGAGTTGAATTCTGGGTTTTTTGCTAAAAGCAAAATGGGCCGCCGATAAATAAGCGCATAGCATCTAATAAAATAGCTTACAAGGCTGATTTTGAGACATGCTTTTCAGATTTTAGATAATTTGAACTAACCAAGAGGGCTTTGAAGGTACAAAAAATACTGTGGAAGAGGTCCAAAAAATTAGCCCTTGATGTGATGTATTGATAGCTTTTTTGGCTTAATCTTATTGTTAATAATTATATTTCTACCACTTCCCCTATGAAAAAAACAATCTTATTATTCTTTGCGATTTCAGGCCAGTTGGTTCATGGCAGATTCGGGCGCTAAGTCTGATGCTAAAAGGACCAAAAACTGAGCTTACTGAGGCTCAGCAAGAGCGGTTAGCCGAATGGAATCTCGGTCGAGGAGATTAAGTCAATGGATTTTTCGCGAAGATGTCCAAAGATGACGAAAAGATATCCGTGAGGAGCTGAATCTATGAAAGCTGAAGCTTAGGCCAACAGGAATGGGGTTTTAACCTTTCTGTTGGTTGCGATCATCGGTTATCTTATTAATCTTGATTTGTTGACCTAAACAAGATACAGGACTTGATGTCATCTCTTAAAGCCAAGTTTTTATTTGCTTTTTCTATGTCAAGCCATTTTTGGCCAAGGAATTTTTTGGGAAGGTAAAATCCTAGGTTTAAATCTGAGGGATTCCTCCTCTCAATTGATTCAATAATAACCTTTTACAGCTTAGCGCTCCCTAAAGTTAGATAACACTAGAAGGGAATTATCCAGAGCAATTCATATGAAAATAAAGTAGATAACGCACCTCCTTTTATTCCAGCCAAGCTCTGGTAAAAAGAAAAATCCCAAACCAACTAAGCGAGCAAAAGTTTTTCCTATGGTCCCAGCCAAATTCACTTGAAATGCCAACTTACTGGATAGAAACGAGCTGACAAAAATTACAAGACCAACCAACAGCCCAAAATTTCCAAACCAACTAGTTAGCTCCTGAGAAAATAAATTTCGCATCGCAATCCAATTCAATCAAAGTGTACCGTACCACTTGAAAAAAGCCGACCAAGCGAAACTTGTATACATTCCCGCCAGCAAGAAAGAATACCTCCTGAAATGCATCGGGAAATATGGGGAATGGACTTTTTGATCCATGAATGGTTTTTGATTATTTAAAGCTTATTGAACACCTTGATCCACTACTTGTTTTGCAACACAAAAAACATTTCAATGAAAACTAATTACCCCTCGCTTTGCTGCTTTCTTGTTTTGGCGCAATTACATTCTTGGCACTTGGATTTACCTGGGTAAAAAAGGCCGGTGAAATCACCCAGAGACATTCAAGCAGCTTTCTGAGCTTTGGCTTGAGTTTTTCCCAGCCCGAAAAAGACAGTAAATGATAGCAACTTTAACTATCAACTCCGCTCGATTAATGAGACGCTTGAGAAAGATCACTTTGGATAATTCGATCTCACCAGCTCTGGGTTTTTTAAACCCTTTTACCCATGGGTTTTGAACCTAATTGGGAATCAAAAACCTTGGATTTGGGATTACCATCCAGGTACAACTTCCAAAAGGAGTAGACATCGCATACATGCCGGTTTCAATCAGCTTGGCCGTTTTTAATTGAAAAACTAAGCCAACTCGCTCGGAGCGACTTACCAAATCTACCTCGATCGGATCAAAGACCTACTCTGATACCTATCAATGTCCTGATTACTCTTATGGAAAGTACTGGCTTGGATAAAGACAGAAGCAATGGATGGCCGAGCTTGCTGCAGAAAGTACGTGGGCCCCTTATGGAATTCCTACGAATCCAAAGATTGTTGGCAAGTAAAAGGCATCAAACTACCTGGGGCGCAATGCATACAAGGATCAGAAAATAGACGCCACACAGCTACGGTGGTCCACAAAATTAGAACGAAGCTGGAGCAGTATAAGTAGGCAAATTTACCCTTGAGCGCTGCCAATGGGTGGATGTTTGGTATGGTGAGTGACAAAAAACCCTTGAACCTGAAGCAGGGTTCAAGTGGATTCTTCAGCAGGTTCGGCCTCTGCGGTCAGTGCTGGATTGGTGCCTTTGCTATTGGCACAGAGACCTTGGGTTCGATCGTAATCCCTTCAAACTAGAAATGGTGTCACCGGACTTCGACGCCTACTTATGGTCGCGTGAAAGCAAAATTTGGTGCAATGGCCTTGAGTTGGTCTAGTGGATAAAATTGGATTCAAGTTTCGTTCTTCTTAGATAATGGAATGTGCTTTCGGTCATCAATGGTAGAGGACGCAAAAGATGCCAAGTTCGATCCAAGCTGCATTTACTACGAAGCAAAAAAAGACCGCGAAGAAGCTTAAAGTCGGCTATTTCAAAATCTTATTTTGAAGGAGATCGTCCGGGTCAAAGAAAATGACCGAAAAGGTGTTTTGGAATATTGAAAAGTAAGGGGATTGAATTGGCAATCACTTGAATTGACAACTTCAGTAGAGGCGGGACAATGGTGAAAATGATGTTGAATGGTCGAAGGAGCAGCGGCTTTTGATGATTGACTCGTCTGGATCTGGATGATCAGCTAGTAAGCTCAGGGTAAGAATTGCTTGCCGAAATGGCTTTCGAGCCGCTTCGATTAATTCCCGCAGTGGAATATGTGCAGCTTGCCCGTCAGCGATCTGTGCTCCCTCGAAGAAGTGAATGCCTTGATGAAGTTACGATGTGATTGTGACGCTAGCTTTGGCGGGCGACAGCTTCAGATCACTAAATTTTGACTGGCATCCAGCTTTATGCTCCAAATGGATTCAAATGCTCAAGGCCAGCCCAACTTCCATTTACTTTACTGGGGAAATTTATTGAGAGATTAAACTGATTCTCTGGGGAATTAACCTTCAGGCTAATTCAGATTGGGCAGGCGCAGCGCCCTCCGTTATTTAACCAAACTAAAAAAAATCCCCCGAAAGGCTTAAATTTTCGGGGATTTTTGATTTTTTGAAATGCTATTGGGCTTTTATACTCCCTGATTTTGATATGCTCGGCTTGATAAACCAGAATCTTTTGGGTGGTTCGATCAGAGTAATGATCCACTTTTTGAGTCAGGTTATTCATGTATAATTCAGCGAACTATTGTCGAGTAAAAAGAGATTTTCCTCAGAGGATTTTTAAGTAGCCGTAAACCACCTATATCGTCGATGTAAGTAACTGATTTTCTTTCACTTTCTCATTCGCGTCCTCAAAAAGTGGAATGAGTCAGCACATTATTTTTACCTAGGTGTCATAAGGATAAGTAAGAAGAAGGTTTGTGATATCCGATGAATAAGGTATTCGAACGGTCAAGGCCCACTCGCTCTTCGTCAGAAACTTTTCCTCTCGGTTTTCTATACCTGACTCGGCTTGATAAGATTACTCAGAATCCATCTAGTTTTTCTGCCTTCCATTTCACAAAGCCTTTTAAATCAAAATAAGGCATTTTCCTCCTGCTCCGTTTTGGTGAGTTCACCGCAGAGCAAAGGATAATAAAAACAAGAAGGGTAGGAAATAAGTCGTAATTGAGATTTTAATTTCATTAGGCAATAAGAATTTCTCCGTCATATCAGATGGTTTTTCGGATTTCCCATCAGTTTGAGAATAAGTAGGAGCTAAGTCGCCTAGTTTACCATCTTTTACAGCGATTTTTCAGTTTGTCTACTAGATAAATGGAGACAAGCATTAGTTTGTATGGGCAGTGTTTGGCGAGCCAATCCTCCATTGGATCATCATTCGCTATTCCCGTGGTCAGCGATTACAATGATGGTATACCCATTTTCCAATGCCGTATTTATTACAGATTCAGCACATTTGTCTACTGCTCAACAGGCTTTAACCGCTGCTTCAAAAACACCCGTATGGCATAACCATCATCGCATTGGCAAAGTTTGAGGGCAAATGAAATCTGCACCTTTTTTCTTTAATTCAGGATTAATTTAGCTACTAATTTCCAACGCCCTCATTCGGGCCTTGAGGTCGTAAGTGGCCACTTTAAGGAAGAAGCACATAACAACCTCTTTCACCTTTTAAATCAGTTTCTCTCCTCCGGAGAAAAGAAGGTTACGTGTGGATATTTCCTCTGTTTCAGCAATCGGATCTGCGTCTTCCCAGCTTGTTTCGAGCACCTCTCCTAGGGTGTTATTGAGAATTATCTTGTCAAAAAAGGAATCTGAACTCCCTTGAAAGGTACTATCGTAATTGGTGAACGTGATGTAAATCAAGATTCAATTTTTTCATATTGTAATCTTCGAAGTCCCGGCGTCAAAGCTTGGGTAATCCTCTCTACCACGGTCTGTTTCGGAAATTAAAGCAAATCACCAAATCACCTTGCCTCAATTTTTTGCTAAATGGCTGATTATCAGTGCCCAACATGGATGATTGGACGATAAATTCAATCTGTGACATTGTGTTCATAAGATTTTTTTGAATCGCAGCTAGGATATCTTTGAGCGTTCACCTTGCCATGAACTAAGGCCATCATAAGCGAGCTTCACCGTTCCCAGCCGGTTATCTCGATCCATGGCATAATATCGACCTATTACAGAGGCCGATTTTTTCCTGTGGAATTTTTGCGAGGTGGCGTTTGAAATTCCTTGATGTATTCCAAAACCTCCCTTGGGAACGTATCTCTTTCCATCAGTGAAAGGCATGGATGAACAACATCTGTGACACCGTTTACTTTTGCAGAATCGCAGAGACCTTCAAATGATTAAATATGGCATGGACGCCTCCTCCGAAAGTAATCCCATTGAAGTGTAAACTTTTTCTTGCCTGCTTTCGCTTCGCAAAAGCATTCACAAGTACCGGGTGGGTGTTTAATTTCAACCATTTGAGACAGCCCAAATTTGATTTTAACCAATCTTGGTAAAGACTCTCTTCCGCACCAATATTCAATGATGGCCAAACCTCAGAATTACCCATTTGTCCCCTCAGGTAAGCCACGGCCAGCCCTGAGCTCTAATTTTGCATGAGGATAATTTCTGTAAGTGAGTCTACAAAAGGAGTTTTAGCCTTGCAAAGCCGAAACATTAGGTTGGTCCGCAATGCACACCATCGAGAACATTAAAAAGTTTACTTTTTTGTCCATAATCAACAAATTATTTAATATTCGAGCCAAAATGGAGATTAAATAGAATCAAACCCCTTAAGGAAGCTCCTTTTTTGGTCTATAGATTTTGCTGAATCGTGCTTTTTTTTCTGGCGTAGTATTGCCCTAGCAGGGCAATGCCACTATTTTAAGCTTAATACTTTCTTTGGTTTTGTCCTAGTCAGCCTAATTTTTAAGGCAGCTACGCTGGATGAACTATCCGATTCCGTTATTCTGCCATCGATTGGGCGGTTCGAGTGGAGATTTGGGCTAAATATTTTGATTCCAGTCCTTCATTGAATATCAATGGTCAGCAAGGGAAATACTCTAAAAAATCAGGCTGAACTGGTGATTAAAGATTTTTTCAAAAGAACCACCTATGGTTTTAAGGTGGTTTTTATCGCAGTGAAACCATCCCACTAAAGCTCTTTTATCGGGGACTAATCAAAGTCAGGATGGGCTTGTTCAAAGTTTTCATAAATTGCAACAGCAAACAGGGAGCCGAAGATTTACAGTCTTTGAATTCGTAAAAGCTAGTCATTTTTTTTGAAATACAACTTCAGTTCGAGGGATTCCTTGTATTTTTGGGCAATGCGAACCAGAATACCTAACTGAAGAAGCCTCGAATTAATTTTATGAAATCTGCTTTTGCGGAGGATATTGGGTACCTGGGGAATTAATTCCTCTTTGGCAAGCAATACCCAACAAGGTCAAAACGGCAAAAGCAAAGCTTTTAATTAAGGATGAGGGTATCCTGCAGGTTTAG
>Ga0163217_1002306_pt1 | contig 15083 bp, 11 predicted proteins | sample SynspAceP_FD_185933 | JGI IMG/M metagenome (GOLD analysis project Ga0163217, IMG submission 185933) | Saline lake microbial communities from Ace Lake in Antarctica - Synechococcus sp. Ace-P (PacBio error correction) | ecosystem: Environmental > Aquatic > Non-marine Saline and Alkaline > Saline ...
GCACCAAAATGTAAATTTTCCCCTGGTTTCGCCGCGCATAGTTTAAGTAAAATTCAACAAATCCCGCTGCCCTGCATGAGCAGAATAGCCGCTTAAATTAGTTTTACCACCCTTGGCTTTAATAGTGGATTAAGGCGCTCGCCGTCCAACAATGACATAGCCATTTGGGCTTATTCATGAAAACCGCAAGAAATATCCGCGTCCTGGTGGGTTCCGGAAGCTTGGTAGCCAACCAAACAATACCGTCGTTACGTTTCATCTCCTAACAAAGCCTTTTAAAAAATAAATTTACAATAAACGATCCGCCTGCGACATAACCAGACGCCGGCAATGAAACAATAGCAAGAGAGAGGACGATGTCTTTTTGTCGTTGTAGAATACGAAACAGTCCTGAAGGTAGGTGTGTGAACAACTTGATTTCGTCGGAAAGTAGAGAATAACGTTATTCACTGTTCGAAATCTAATGGAAATGTTCGCCATAACACTGCAATGACGGCGTTCCGTCTTTGCCCTTCGAGTCATTTCTTTCACCAATAAGCTTAGACCTAAAAACTCGAATACAACACTCTTCAGTGAATACGACTTGTCACTAATAAGAATGTATGAAACAATAATGATATTGTCATTATAGGTCTTTACACTCCCACGTTGTATATTCGGTAGCCTACCAAGCGTGTCCTTGCTGACGGGCTTTTTGCTTATTCTGAATAAGCACATAACCTGTCTATCACAATCATATAACAATAATAACCATGTGTTTCGGCCAAATAGGCTAAAAAGCAGAAATATAATATACGCTAAAACAAGGTGTCCGGAATTACTCACAAAAGCATGTCTAGGCAGTCTGAGGTTTTTTGTCGCCGACTGACCGTCTTTTCACCATGATTCCGATACGTCGCACATAAGTAGCTTTCAATTACTAACTGATCCGCCCTTAAGGCGATTTCGGTGCGGGTAATAAAGGCGTAATCGAGGAGCCCCTAAAGGTCGCAACATACACAACGCCACATCATCGATAATTTTGTAGCTTCGAACTTTTAGGTCGAAATGCAGCATTCACAACCCGTAGCGTTCCAGTCAGACAGGCCCTGAGCCCAAAATATGCCCCGCGCGTGACAGCACGAAGCAACCTGTACATCCTCTATCACCCTGGATTCCTGTTCTTTATGTCATTAAGAAAGTGGGAATACTCCACCCATGGCAGATAATACAATAACGCGGACTTTATACCCAACTCCGCACACACGCAACCAGTCCTAAATCCCACACACAGTACCAAAACAGTGATGAATACTTGGCGCGATTGCGTAAGTGACACCAGACATTTAACGCATCTTCGATATCTACCAAGAGGGCAGAGGACAACACTACCGCGCATTGTTGGCACTTGGAGCATATAAATGAGGAAACACCACCACCCCTTTAAACTCTTCAAAACCAGGTAATAATAAGAGCGGCTAATAAATAAGCTGCAAACAGCGACAACTACACGAGACATCGACTCCTAATTATCGATAGATTACATGGGATAATAACTAAACGCTTGAACAGTAGAAAAATCAAATTCCAATTTCTCTAATCTATGGAAACCGACTCCAGAAGGCAGATGTCCAAGCAGCCACTGAAATAAGCCGCAATCTATCCACACAGACAACAGATAGAGCAAATATCCGCGACTGAAAAGTTCTATGAACAAGAAAACCAACCGGAACCGGGGCCTTGTACGCGCCCGTGGTGTTTTTATTTGAAGCATACATAAAATCCCTCTAGTAATAAATAAAAAAATAACCTTACCTTCACAAAATAAACGAAAGTGAACCAAAAACACAATACATCATTTGACAGGTTCGGAAAATTTATATTCCGACAGGATCTTCTTACTCATGTTAACTTTAAAATGATCTAATCAGTGCTTGGTGGTAAAACCTTACTAAAGTTTTTACGCTTTATTTAAAAAATCACAAACCTAAGTAATAATTGGCCGTGAACTATTTTATCTATTATATGTGCAATCTATTGAACGCGATTTTCAATTACAGGAGATTAGAAATCCCCCTCGCGAACTCTTACTTAACAAAATCGAAAAGATTTAAATGAAAATGAAGGTGATAAACCGGATATTTGTTCGCATCCCGGACTCATACTTAGCTCAAGGGGAATTGTCGTTCTACGCGAAATGAGGTTCAATAGCATCTTTGATTGTATATTTTACACACATCAACATCTTAAGGTATTGAAATGTTAACCGACGAATACCAGCCTCATAAAAAACAAAAAATTCTTAAAAGAATTGCAGCATAGATCCCCGAAATATCAAATCAGCGCTGAGCTCCGCCTAGACGCCTCGCAAATTACGCCTATGGGAAAGCTTCCACAAATAATTTTATGGTTTAAACCCAGGCTAAATCACGAAAAAGGTTTAATTAAAAAGCCTGAAATTATTAAAAACAGTATACCATAATAAACCCGCTCGGTTATTTTAACCTGACTAGCGGGACAAAAGGCCGATAAGAAAAGCGAAAGGGCGTAAGGTTATACCATAGCCCGGCGTTACTATCACCAACGCAAGCATCAAAACCGAAATACGAAAACCTAGATACAAGAAAAATTACAAGCTATTAAACGCACCGAAATAACTAAAACAAACACAAGCAAAATTGAGTCTAACACAAACAATTAGGCTAAGGGAAATAAATGAAAATACTGTTTACGGTGGCAACAGGCTTTATGGTTCTTCTGCAATGCGCGATAAACGCTGCTCATGCTATATTACAAAGAATTAGGCTCCAGACAAGCGTCGATAAATCTCGATAGGATTAACTTACGTCGGCAATAATTATATAATTAGAAATTTTTGAGGTTGTGACGCTAATGACGCCACCGTAAACATATTTGAAACAAGTGGATATTGCGACGTGCTGAGCTAGACCGTCCATTTACTGGCTTACCTAGCCGAATTCAATACCGAACCACAAACATACGTTTGGAAACTATAAAAACACCCTAGTAAACAGAACAGCACCACTTTCCCGAGAATACTGGAACATCTTAAAGAAAACAGATGAGCATAAAACAAAACTTTTTCATTTTCACGCACATTTCAACCAGACGAAGTGTATGGTGAAATTTACCGTGTCCGGATGAAGTTCATACTGTAATACCCGGTCTTCAGGGGTCCACAAAATATAGGTTCAGATGTCGGTCTAAAAAACCGAGCTACAAGATCAGCGGAATACATATAAACCATAAGTCCATTAATTGCATCACTCTAGTGATCGTCCAGGTCATGCATGAATAGTGAAGTGATGCAAGGAAGATAAGTAAAATTGGCCACTATATTTGTGGTGAGAACAAAGATTTTTGAACCAGTGCACACACTAGGCGTTTCCTGAATCATTAGTATACTTGCAAGACTGGACAAGTAACAACTTCAACATATGAGATCAATTAACAACTCTAAACGAGAAAGATTAAAAACAAAGAAAGATCATAGAAAAAAGAGAACTACTAATTTAAACAATGAAGTGACATCCTTTAGCGGGTGATGCTGGAAGTGTACATTAAATAGTTGGTGTACTTTCAAACAACCGGCACAATAACCATCCCAAATGCTTACTGTCATATGATACCCCATGTTATTTATCGCCGCAGCTTTTTCCGTATTATGTTAATAGCTGGCAATATTCGGATTAAAAGATTAACACATATACTCCCCGCTCCGCCAGATGTCGTTCTCAGCCCGCACTTTTGTCTCATGCGGGTTTTAAATAATTTGGCTCGAAATCAACTATGTCCATTCAAGACTTCTAGGTTCCAGCTGGACTACCAAGCCTATCACATTTCAATCGAGTGTCGATTTCTATCGATAATGTTATGAACAATATATGTTTCAGCGCTTTGGGGGAGCTGATCAAGGATTATCTACGGATCACACGAGATATTAACATCTAAGACAAACACAATCTCGTTGAAAAAATGTGAAAAGATATTGTTCAAGGTGAGCGACACATCTTACAGGTTAGAGGTCACAGATACGAGCATTTGGCGTAGTGTGACTGGATATAATAGAGCAAGAGACAAAAAGCTAATTTCGATGAAGAAAAAGCTAAACGAAAATCAAGTGTCACTATTGCAGTAACACGATTGACTTTTATATCCGATAATAATTCGCTGTAGCCACGAAATTGTGCAAAGCAGATGCCAAGCCAATCTTGAAACTTAGTGCAGCTGAAGTTACTTGTCTTAAAATGAATATGCTTAATATTAAAGTAAATAGACTATGTAGAAATCAAACAAACTTCGAGTTGAAACATATTAGGGCTGTATCAGGGATTATGATATCAAATAAAAAGCCCTTTATGGGGAGTCTCTCGTACTGCAAATTTGAGACAGAGCAGTGCACTAAAAATAAATCTGCTTGGAAAATCGTCTTTTAATCAGGGAGTTGGTTAAGTTCAAAGGTGAAACTTTGTGCAATCGGCTTAGGTCCTCGGCAAAAAAAACCCAACTATGGGCAATATTTTGTTAGACTTAAATTAAAAGTAAAAGATTTATATACACCACACGTTAGCTCAAAACTTCAACGTTATCTTATCGATACTAAGAAAAATAACTATAAACTATGTTAGATCGCATGACTCCACCGAAAGATGCGGTTAGGACCTTACTTAAATAATAAGGCGAAACTCTTTACTGAGCCAAGAGCTTGAGACGGCCACGTTTAACAGACTTAAGGCAGTTAAAATTTTATATTTATTTGTGTATCGCAAACGGTTTACGTGGCATTCAGCAGTATGAAGCTTGATTAAAGCTTTTAGAATTAAAAGGGTGAATTTTATTAAAACACGAATATTTAGTCTCGCAAGCCACGACCCGATTAACTTTGGCATGGGAAAAGGGTTGGACAGCCCATTTCTACTATGTTTTTAGCTGATATCGATCAGGTAGCTTTAACTTAATCCAAACAACAATAGAAACACAGCGCTTTACAGAGACAAACCATGAGCTATTGGTGGCCAGTACACTGTACATTTGGTATTCCATGTGAAGTAGAAGAAAATCCCAAAACCAATTGCTAATCCAAAACATCACAAACAGACCTTTTATATGACGCTGTCCCTTCCGACTAACGCCATTTATAGGACAATCTCGCAATACAAAAGGTCTAAAGCGACTACTTATAAGTGGACTGAAAATCAGCAACTACACGGGATTCTCATTCTTTACAATATGGTTATTCAACCATCGATAGAGGGGGCGAGATCAGCAACTAATCGATGAATTCTGATCCGGACGAGACATCAAATCTCACGTTTGTTTTGGATATACAATTTTGGTATAAACCCAGTCCAACGCGATATTGAGTCAAATTTGTACTACACACATCACACGAACTCCGCTAAATGAACGGAATCGAAGCCGCGATGGGGTTGTTGTGATTTCTCCCATGCCAGAAATAGAAGTTATTAAAGAGAGGACAAAAAAGATCTGAGAATATCGACAAGCCTTACCAACAAAAATTACAAAGTGGTTTAGTGCAGTTATCAGAGGTGGAATCACCTCACAGTCAAAAACAATCATGCCTTATGCTCCCTGTTCTATTGAAAGCGAAGAGATACTGTTAGAGGTAGAGGGTGCTTTTAAAGAGCATAATATTCTCCAAGGCGTTTATTTTTATCCAAAGTTTGGATACGTTAAATTATTTAAAAAATAGGGCCGCATTTGCCGTATATCTAGAGATATGCTTTAGTCGGCATACTATGTCTGGCGCGAATTTTATCCCGGGAATTGGGAACTGAGAGCAAGAAAAAAAATTTTCTCATATTTTAAGTTTTTTTTGAAATAAATTAAAAAACTTCAAATATAAGGGTTTTAAAAATGACTCTCAAGAAGTAAATTATACATACAATTTTGTTTCAATAAATAGGTGCTGGTGGTGGTTGCTAGGTTTCAGAGAGATTTATATGTTAGAAAATTTATCCTACCATAAGTGGGTTTTGTTTATAATGGCTCAAAGTTAAGTAGCGGACTTCTCTGGAGCTGAGGTAACAATATAACGACACAAAAAAAGAACCAGTAAATATTTATAATGTGCGTATCAGCACGAAATCCGTAGGAGACTTGAGTGGCTCATCTATTATTTATTATGGATGATTCCTTTAATTGGTATTGCAAGCTTAGTGACGCCAGCCAGAATTAAAGAAAAAATTCTTCTTGTTTTTTCTCATGAAAAAAATAAAAATGGGTTTCTATTATTTCTTTCTTACATACAGGACCAATCAGTCCCATTTAAAATTAGCGTTCACTATAGGGTTGCTGATATAGGGAATTTTAAGGCGCGTCTTTTCTTGCTCCATACTCTGAATCGAAAATGTGACGCTAGGCGTTATCATGAGTAACAATTAACTGGTCTCTAATTTATTCTAGTATTGGTTATCACGAATGCCAATATCTAGTGAATCTCAGAGTACCGGAAATATCTTAATGGACACGAATCAAGGAGCGATAAATTTACAGACAGGGAGGAGGTTTAAGATTGAAAGTTAAAAGGTTTTTATGCAGCCATGTATCAGTAATACTAATGTATTGAAGTCGGTTAGGTTGCTGTGAATTTGGTGCTTGCAGTGTGGTAATTGCCGTAAAGTAAAAAGAAAATAACAACCGTGGTTTTTTGGGAACCCCGCTAAAAAATAAATTTATTTTTATTTAGCTTCTACGAAAATACAAGTTTAAAAAACATATTTTTAGATTTTTCGTTTAGAAAAAATCCTATACATTTTAACTAATTGTTTTTGATTAATTGATGAATAAGGTTAATAATTACATTATGTCACTCTTTTATACCAAACTCAAGGTTCATGAAAAAGAAGTGGGGAGGAAAATTATTTTAATCCTTTTTAAATCATTTTGGCTGCACATGTTCTGCGTTAATAGAAAATAATAGCTTTGTTAAACTAAAGGTAGCTAGAAAGAGTATTATACTTTGGAATGATGATGGGTTGGTCGGCGCGCTGTTTTGAGAACGCTCTGTCTGACACTAGACCGCATTGTGAAATACATTACAGAGGAGTCGGGAGTTAGGCTATAAGATGGTTTGCCCTTATCATCTCTTTGGTCGTCTTCGTAAAAAAGGAGTAAACATTCTCCACTAACGGCGAGGAGGAGAGATACTTAAATGTTCCTTAGTCAAAAGAAAGAGCCTCTCTACTTACTATATGCCGATCAGCTAACGAGAGAGTTGAAGAGTGTTGGGTGATAAAAACCGGGATTCTAATTCTTTTTCATTCCTTTGACACATTTCATGGATGGAATAAAAAAACAATTAAGGTGAGTTTTTATGGTGACATTGAGGGGATTTACAGATATCAATAACAAATATAATCGATTACTAATAATGAGGGTTTTAACTGCAACTGGAAATTTATCGTTTGAGATATGAACATTTAGATAAACTTATCATGTGAAAGGTATTCATTACGATACTTTATTGGTATATTGTCTGAAGATTGTCAGATATTTGAAATTAATAAAAAAAGGTAGTTCGGAAATGATAAAGTCAATGAACAAAGCTGACAAAAGTATTAGTGAAAATGTCAATAATATATTTATAGGAGAAATCTTGCGCAAACAATAAAGAAGAATTTTGAATATATTTACCAAAATGATTTCATATTTTAGTTTTTTATATATCTCCATGTGGGATGTTACATTTGCATCTACTTATGGTTTCTCTTATTCATAAACCCAAAATTTCTTTCCAGACACACGGAGTGGCACCTAAAAGACTTTACCCTTTTATGAGTCGTGTTTACAGAAGTTAAAAAAACAATCTTAAAGATACTTTTTTATGATCTGGTGTTATTGTGGGAAATTAATCGGTAAGATTTTTTTCGTGAGGATCATGATATATTATGGTGGAGCAGTTTCAACGACTAGTTATAGCTTGTCGATTCTAATCGAGAATAAACATTTTTTTCTAGGCCGCCATAATCACTAACAAGGACGAGGAAGCCACAAGAAATAGTGAGATTTTCATCATAATTATACATTACTCTTTGGAGTGGATTTTTTGATGTAAATTCATTTATGTAATAAACAGTGTCTCTATTCTTAGTAAATTTAAAGGTAGTTTATAAAGGTGTTTGGTGCAGTTTCTCTAAGGGGATTCACAAAAATACCTTGTGATGGTTATATATATATTATAGAACTCAACCAAAGAACGAAATTAACAATTGAAATTATAGAGTTTTTTGCGGAATTATTTTTTGAGGAAATTTGAGTATCGGAGGTGAAGGTTCTTCATTAGAAACTGTATTAGATGAAGGATCAGTGGGGATTCTCTAGCTGTTTGTTTCATTTATGCGACGAAGGCTGATATCAGAATTTCGGTAAGAGAAAACTGCTTTCACACCCTACCTAAAGTGAGTTCAGTTGCAAAGTGTAAAAGACTTACTTGATTTAAAATTAATTACATATCATTAAAATAAAAGATCGTCTTTATATAGAGTTCATCCGAGGGTTTATAGTGTTCAATCACATTGTTAAATGTGTAGTAGAATTGGTTCGATATTTGCCACAATATACCGCTATACCGCATCTACACGTTCCAAGGCGACTAAAATTAATAATGTCTCTAGAAATTTTAGACCGAATTTTTGGAAGAGAGTCTGAGTTAAAATAAGAATAATTAAAACAGGAGGGAGAAACAGGACGACACGTAAGTAAAATAGTCCGCAAAACAGCATTCTCGACTTATATTTGCCATGAATCATGCAAGTGAGCGCGTAATCACACTGTCTAGGTTGGGAGCCTGTAAAGTGATTCCAGGGCCCATCGAAAAGCTGATTTTTGTTCAATACAGAAACCACCAAAGACTAGGATCAGCTTCTCACGTCAACGCGCAGATGTGTTCTTCAGGCTAGACAACTCGGATCTGGAATCAGTTAAATTAACAACAATTGCCTTTTGTGCATATAGATATAGAACAATTAGGTTGTTTCACTTGGCCACTTGATAAAAGGAGACCTGGTTTGGAGCCATTCGTAATTTAAGGCAAGCGAGCTTAAATTAATACTACTGGTGTTAGTATGAACGAAGTGCCTGCTTATTTCTTTCATAACTGCTGGTGTACGATTAAGTAAAATCGTTAACAAAGATGATGAAGTACAAGTTTTGCTAATTTGGTGACGCAGGCACAGCCACTGCGTTTAGGAGAAAAAAAAGGTAAGAAAATTTAAGCTTTAACATTAGGTACTGATGGTACTGGTTTTTTGAGTTACATATTGGCAAAAAGATAAACAGCCATAACAGACAGTGCTGAGAGCACGTGGTATGGTCTTCAGCAATACTTAGCAATATGGATGGTGGTGAGGTTAATTATTTCAGTTTTTAAACTCTGGCGCCCACCGTACTCTGAAAAATGTTAAATAAAGGAGTTTTAAATTAAAGAGTGAGTTAGGTTGTTGAAAAACACGCTGCATGATATTCAATACCCCTGTATTTTATCATCCCGGCCAATCGTTTTATGTTAAACGCACTATTATCTAAAACATCTGGTTTCGACTGCAGAGCAATGTGTCTCTACTTTTGAGAGAAGTAGATTGCCTCATGAAGTATGGCACACTGATCGAATAAGATGCATATGTCTATCACATCACTGACTTTTACTCGCTAAGCTCAAAGGAGATAATTCACACCAACAGATATAAAAGATAACCTGAAATGGCAGGGGTGGGTTTGGTGTTAAACCAATGGGATCTCTTGGGGTGCAAGCTTACGCAGATTTATCAGAGCACAAGTTTTCTTAGAAAATTATTACGAGTGTGAAAGTAAATGGAGAATGGTATACTTAAAGAGTAAAGTGGCTGCTCATTACGCGGAGAACAATCATCAAGTGTATATAATGGCAAACCAGCTGCCATTATTTTTTAGCACAGCAAGGCGCTAAGGTATATTATTAAAAGGAGTCTCGCCAAACTATAAAGCGAGCCTGTGTTCCGGACGTTTTTATATGTAATTTGCAGGGGGATATAGTCAAGGTTCCTAATATATCCCGCGACATCTTGAAAACTGAAGAGTGATGTCCGACATTAAATATAAGTAGCTTTGTCTATTAAATAGCCTGTATGTTAGTCAAATGAGTAATTTGGACCGGAGCGTTTGATGCACTGTGCTAGGAGCTGCAAAAGACTTTGCTCTCTAAAAGTGGTAAAAGAAAAACCATTTCGAAAATTGATAGTTAATTAAATGTAAACGTGTAAAAAGTTCAACAGTTTTTTAGGCAAAAATAGGTAATTATGAAAAAAAAGGATCGCAATTTAACCAGCTAGGCTGCAAGTCTGATTCTCTTCAAGTTCTGTTTTTGACTAGGGGCAGTATGTGGTCGCAGCCCCTGCTAAATCTTAACACTAAAGACATTCATGCCAGCCTACTCATACAAGCTGAGCCCTTTTACAAAGGATTGTCTAATACCAGATCGATATGTCCTAGTTAGCACTGCTCAATTGGATTGAGGACTTGTCTAAAGAAATTAAAAAATGCGATTGTTAATTGTATTGCTCCTGGCGTCAGTTCCTAACGACTTACAATGGCAGATCCCTCACGATTGTTTGATAAGTTAACGTCCCGGCAATATACGGCAATTGAATGGTAACAAAACTTCTCCTTCTGGATCTAGGTACATCTAAAATGTTTGCGCTCATGCTGCTAAAGCTTTTTTTAGAGTCAGTAATAATGTCGAGCGGTGGATTACTGGTACAACATTGGTAAGACAATTGACGGATGGTTATAGTGTGCACATTAAAGGAATTGACTATCGCAAAAACTTATATTGCTGCAATAAGTCTCTTACTTACCGAGATACTTTAACAAATGAAGATTTGGTGCTTGAAATTTCCCAGGATGGGAGGCGTTGAATAAGATTTTTTTCGAAACGGGTAATACATACTCGACATATTTGCAATGAAAATCAGACTATATCAGATATGGCTGTAGCCGCAAGCTGAAGAAATGGGGTTGATATTCTAATCCGAAACTATGCAAAGTCAAAGGATAAAAGCTGTATAGATTATGTTTTTTTATGCTTTGATCCGCAAGTCCCTACTATTTCCTTACCTACAACAAGCATGCTTAGTCCAAGCACGGACTGCTTTATCGAACACATCCTGTGGGCGTTAAGATTCAATTTTAGGCTTGTTCCCATGGTTATGTAATACTGGATTTAAACGTTTAGCGTAAGGGGCTCTTTAATTGAATCGGACAAGCTAATAATAAATTTACTTACTACAACAATCAGAAGCTTATTCTAAATATACCTTTAGCATTAGTGGTGTGATAAACATGTGTTTCGTCTTATCGTTTAAATATATTCACTGTGTGATTGCTTGCTAAAAATACCCTACGCATTCCCACCCCTAATACAAGGAAAGAATCTAAACCAATGATTTAAGGTTAGGCCCTTTCTGATAAATTTGGTACTAAACAGGAGATGGTAATGGCAGTAATAACTTAAATAGTACCTCAATTGATGGTGGTAGTAAACAAAACCCAATTCTATCCCAAGCTTCATCTATGGTTTTTATTCAAAAGACACATTCTGTCAAAATTGCTATAGAGCGCAATAATGGTGTGAGGAGTAATGGAAAATTGGTTGCTTTATCCAAAGTGCCCTGGAGAGAATTCTTTATGTTCACCTGAAAAACTGTTCCATCTATGGTTGAGGCTTTGTTAAAAAAGCCAATTTAACCAAAGAGAAAATGATAATTGACTAATGTAAGGTACATTAATTCTCAGGCAAATAAGTTTCATGCTTGGATATAATTGGAGATAGTTTCAAAGAACGAGGATGAATTCCTGTAAAAGACGCTTTTTTATACACACAATCATGTGGAACTAATGAAGGCCTAATATGGGTAATTACTATTATCGTCCGACTATCCCCTCCTTGGTATATAATAGTAAGCCCTTTCTGATAAAAAGTTTATAACTCAGAGTGATCGTGTATTGCAGTGTGAATTTGGTGTAGGAATACTCAATCCCGGGCTGGAAACAATTAATTAAGAGGATATATGCGTAGGCTTTTTCAACACATTTAAAGGTTGGTTGCGTTTAGAATATTAAAGGTTTTATGCGAAGATTTATTTTCAAATTTCATTTTAAACCATGTATTGATTTTTCATATAAGGGGTACATCAGAAGAATTTCTTTAAGTTATACTTAAGTTAAGTATTATTCAGAGTTTCACTTATAGATTACCGGTGCGTTTTTCGCTGCTCTATTGTGTTTTGGGCAGTAAAAAGCCATTGACCTTATATAAGAGGTTGTTTTTTCACGCTCGTAGTGGGGCTTAGTCTTATTTTCGAAAATCATTTGGTTCCATATACCATTTTTTATATAATTTTACCATATTACATTTTTGTGTGGTTAAAATATGTCTTATTACGAGTAAAATGTAAATACGTTGTCAGGTGTTCTCACGATTATAAAATAGGGACATAATTAGGATGCCTTTTTTTTTGTTACTGTTAGGATTTTCATCAGATTGGAATGTGCGATAACACTCTGTTAAGAGTGAATTCTTCGCAGTTTTGTTGTCTTTGTTCACATCGAGTCACGTCAGGCAATTTTATTATACTTTCAAGTTTTTAGTGGTAGTAATAGGCAATTTACTGAACGCTTGTATGTGCCTCTATTGCACCCTATTTATGGCGTGGTTGGCAATATATGAATGTTGTTTATAGAGGGAAATGGGGGTATTTGCAGGCTGTATTGGTTTTATTCTGGGTATCAACCAACGGCTAAATGAAATTTCTTGTTTTTGTTTTTTTTACGGGTTAGGCTGATATTGGTGATTGTTTTAAGTTCTTTCAACAATTATTTTCAATTAACTATTTGGAAAGTGTAAGACTATCTACGGTAACTAAAGTGGGAACTGAAATTGCTGTCGTCTTTATGCTCATGTATATGCAAAGCAGGGTTGGGGCTTTTTGTCATTGGGCAATGTATACTAAGCGCAAATTGTAATACGAACTTACAGTATCTGAGGAACGGAAGCCATGCGTGTAACCGATTGATATTGTTCAGGTTTCGCCTCTTCGATGTCAAAATTCCGAATTGTCCAAAGTTGTGTTGGTTGGACATGTTTTTCATTTTCAAACTGCAGTATATTTGACTTTATGGACGCCGCTGAACAGCGGTCGGCCTGGTTTTAACTATTGTTTGTTTGTTGCTGTAATCTCTTCTATGACGCTTCTACCCAATCAACTAGTTCGTAAATCGTTTAGAGATAAATGGATGAAAATGTCAGTTGCTCTTATAGCCTTGAACGCTTCGTCCTTATTGATGAGGTTTGGTTGGTTTATAAAAGAATGTGTTGCTTTGTTTTAATTACCGATCTATTTTTCCACGATTTTGTTGATCGTTTTGAAAGACAGGAAGGTGGTTTGCTGTATGCTAGAGGAAGCAATACTTGCGTATAGGGCAAGTTCCACGTTACTTTTATGGAGTTTGGTTGCTTTTGGTGGCTCTAATGATGTTTTAGTACTAGTTATTAATCAAGTTACACGAAGGGACTTAGGTACAGTAACTTCCAATAATTAGCTGTATAGCGCCCTTTAGTCTGCTTTTAAAATTGCTGCCTGCATTCAACCAAGTTTTATTCTAGTGTAGCTCAGAATTAAAGGTAATCTAGCCGCTTGTTTGGGATTTCTATATAAGCGAAGACTTGGAGAATTCTCAGTAAAAAGAAGTAAAAATTTATCTGAAAATATAAAAAATTCAGTAATTGGATTTCATTTGGAAAATGACATTTTCCTTATCGGATATTACTTTTACCTATCCGAATAAACTAACTCCAGCTTTGGAGGGCTTTGTCTATGACGAATTCCTGCCAATTCAAGTCATGTGGACTGGTTTTGTGCTGTCAGGTTCTTGAGTAAAATCAACCGCTATTGATTTATTTAAACTTTGGTCTATTAAACGCCACAGCAAGGTGAGGCTTAAAGTTGATGGTGAAGTCATTCACTAGAGGATATACAAAACGACAAGTGGCAATAGCCATGTTCGGCGTTTGGGCCTCCCAGAAGGCATTTATTTAAGTGTAGGGGTTCTATAGCGGGAAAAATCATCGCTTTGTTTACCCAGTGTGGGCCAGAAATTTAATATAGATTCAGTAATAAGCGCTGGAAGTTAGCACCACCTTAACTGAGTTTGGTTACAGCTCCCTAAAAATGGGTATTGATACCAGCTCAAGTGGGGGACGTGGCGTGCAGTCCTTCGGGGTGGAACAAACGCCAGAGAATAGGAATAGCTAAGGGCCCCTTTTACACGAAGCGCATGTTGTTTAAGTAGTTCGATGAGGCCGAACGAAGTGCGTTAATGAGCGGTAGTTTGACTGGAAAAAATATTCATAATGGGAAGCGATTTCATGATTTCAGTGGTCCCAAAGAACTAATTTCATGATTGGCACAATCAGGTTAAAAACAGTACAAAATGCGAAGCATTTTATCTACTTTAGGAACGGGTTCGTTCATCTTGGTGTATACGGTAGACTATTGTCGATCAGGGTTCATATATTGATTTAATAGCCCGTAATTGCTAATTTAAATGAAATGGCAGAGCATGCTTAGTTAAATATTTTGGTCTTATTTATAATTTAAGGTGTTTTATTTTTTGTTTGGCCACCCATATTCCATAACAGTAATATACACGACCAGGTAGAGAACACTTAGGCAGTGTATAGATAGTCCCTTAAAAATGCCCCAGAATCGGGAGTACACTAAACCTTTTATATATCGCTTCAGATTGCGCTGCAATCCCCTGGCATGAGAATGCTATAAGTAATGTGCGAATATATAAAACACAATTGAAAATTGAATGGTTTTTTACACCAATAATTCTATTTTAAAGAGATAAATTTAGGAGGGATATCAGAATGCAACTCAAGCACTTTTTTCATATTTTTGAGCCACCGAAACAGTTATTGCCGATGGAAAGGATGCATGTTTATTGTTCTGGTAAAGGTTTTTTAAAATTTTATAACGATTGGCCTTAATTAAGGTTTTTAAAGATGAAACCTTCTTGTTATA
>Ga0163217_1041923_pt1 | contig 15082 bp, 7 predicted proteins | sample SynspAceP_FD_185933 | JGI IMG/M metagenome (GOLD analysis project Ga0163217, IMG submission 185933) | Saline lake microbial communities from Ace Lake in Antarctica - Synechococcus sp. Ace-P (PacBio error correction) | ecosystem: Environmental > Aquatic > Non-marine Saline and Alkaline > Saline ...
TTGATGGGTACTATGGCAGAAGATAGCCCCAGGTTCATCAGTTTATTTTACAGCTTCCTAGGACCGGTTTGTAGGGGGTAATACCAATGCTACCATCGCAAGCAAATGCTTTTTTCCAATACAGTCCCCATTACCTCAATGTCAACTAAAATGTAGGTGGTGGAGTATTGGAATGCGACAAACATACCTATAGAGTTCCAGCAGTGAACTTATGAATACAATCTAGTATAAGACTGGTTTGATTTCATACCCGCTCGTCATGTTTTTTTTCAAGCAGTAGGTACGGTAAACTGCAATGTTCCCAGACGGTCTTTGGCAAAACTAATACCGGTGGTTTGGTACCCAGATAGATGGACCAATGTTGTATGTGAGAATTGCTTATTTTAATGGAGGGAATCACTAAGACTATACTTGGTACTCGGGTGGCGCTGTTGCTAATTTATTCTGATTGGCGCTCGTAAATATTACTTTAACTGTAATATAAATAAGCTAAGGATGTTACCCATAAGGAAATATAAATAAAGTTCCCTTAACTAGGTAATCATCAGCAAACACAAATATGCTTAGTTTTTGCTACTTGCTGACAAAGCGTAAGGCAAGACTTGAAAACAGGTTCTCTGTATTGATTTGCGCCAATGCAGTTTGCATGGTTTGATGAGCGCAGCAGTTTAACAGGCGATCCTAAACCTCCCTAATATTACGGAAATCACGGCAAAGCTGAAACCATGACCACAAGCCTAGGGAGCTCTTCCAAAAAATGCAACTAAGTTTGGAATACAAGTTTATATGCTACTAATCGTGATAAAATACTGTTGTAACGTTCCAAATGTTTTCTCTACAATAGCATTCCTTACTTTGTGTTGTCCTGTTTCGAAAAAACACATAGTAATCAACTAACCTCATTAATTTTTTGGAGGCCATTTAGTTGATTGAACATCCAGATGTTCTAAATGCCTTGGCAAGCAATTGTTGATAGTATTTTCTTGGGCCCGGCCGCCTTCTATTTAATTTTCCTCGAAAAGGCAAAATAGGGTCCCTTTCTTTTTGTCCGTAGCCTTTATGAAACCAGACATAATTTCCCCTTAGGAAGTATGATACTCCAGCCCATTCTATAGCTTTTATTTCAGGTATTTTCATTATAAACTATGGAAGAGACAGAATAATGTACGCATAAAATTAAACGTTCATAGCCAAATACATAATCTTCTTTTTCTTCAGTCCAGTTCCATCGCACGCTGTCATTGATTAATGCAGCAAACGCATATGCGGTTCTACCATTTCAGAAGAATATATAATCGGCCATTAGTTTTCTTTCTCCGTAAAGGCCAAATCATTTATACAAACGCAGATAACTTCCCATATTTCTTATTAATGCTTTCTAGCATTAAATATCAGGTAGGAAAAAACCACTTTCAAATTTTTCTTTTATCTGTATAGTAGATGGAAATAGTCGACTTTACTCATAGGTATAGTTTTTAAGAATCATACATCAAGAACCTATGGCAAAACACTGAAGGGAATCTTCGTTTTTGACAGGCTGTCCGTATACTATACCACCGTGGCTTTTGGTGCTCGGCTTGTACGGCTTTATAAACGTTCTTGAATACTCATAAAGGTACGGCTTTTTTTTTTAATGATGGGGGTCGTATACTGAATTAAGGCTTTGTTGTATCCTCGCTTTCGCGAAGCGAAGTAATTTCTAAACAGCTTGTTCGATAATAGAAAACAGGGCGCAGCAAAATTCTTGAACGCCCCTATTTTCAATAATGCTATGAAAAATTAATTAGTTTTCATAAGTAAAATAATTTTTAATTAAAACTTTATAAAACTGCTTTCAAGCTTTTGTTTTTATCCTTAGCTTTCTTTAATACTGTATTGGATCATTATAGTTTTTTTTAAAACAGCGAGGTGGTCAACTTCAAAAACAGAAATATTGGAACACTCCTGTAAAATAAGACTATTGTTCAAAAGCATGTTTCACTAATAGCAACAATTATGAAAAAGTATTTACTGTGTATTAACAATCGTTTTTTTACTCATCGAATAAGGTTCCTAAAGCGCAGCAAACCCTGCCAAAATAGAGTAGTGGTTTAATAGTGGAACATCTAAAATTGGCAATCCTTCAGACGTCATTAAATGGACGGATACATAGAGCCTTTTTGTATCTGGGAGGGACGCCACCGATTCACTTTTAAATGGTCCAATCAAGAAACTTCATTAAATTCTAATAGAGCATCAAATCTAGTGGAAAGGTGTTTCTTATAAGTGAGTATCACAGATCAAAAAATCAATGCGTTGCAAAATCCTATAAAGGTAAAGCCAACTCCATTCCAGAAAAGTTTAATAGTTCACTTTGATGCCGTTGGTTCAGGGGGATGAGCAGGTTTTTTTATTTTGGGATCCTTTTGTGCAGCGGGCCTGGTATGACCCAGTGATTATGCCGATCGTAAAATTAATACCTGCCCCTAGCTGGACCGCCAACCAAATAAAAACACTATACACTTCAAAAGAAAATGGTAGAGATGGTCAGAGGTAAGGAAGGAACAAGAAATTGCTCTAGTAGCTATGTGAGATCACAGTAGAGACCGTTTAAAGCATTGGCCAGTGGAACGCTGAATTTTCGTTCTTAAAGAAGGAAATTAAATTTTAATCCAGAAGCGGGAAAGACCTTATCGAGCAAGGACTCATTATTTGGCGAAAATGAATATACGCGATCTATTCCTTCCCCCTTCCTAATGGGGATATAAGGAAGAATCAGATCCGTTTTATTGTAGTAATGGCTTTATTTTGGGAGGCTGCATTTTTTTTACGATTAGAATGGGCTTTATCAACCTAAGGGGGAATTTAAGCATTCCCTAGCAATTAGTAAGAGGTAAGTTTAGTGATCCTGAATGCTCCTGGGCAGTGACTCATTTTCAAACGCGCTAGCGACTGCTGTGTCTGCACAGTTAGTTTAGGTAATATTGCTGGAGTAGCATTGGCAGTTTCAATAGGTGGCGGCAGGACTTACTTTTTGGGGATGATTTTGGCTGGTTTTTAGGGATGTCCAACAAAATTTGTGGAGTGCACCTTAGTGTAAATACCGTGAAATTAAAAAAGGAACGGAAAAATTTTGGACCCGGACCGATGAATTTTTGCGTTTTGGCCTTGAGAAGCGCAACCTGAAAAAGTTCGGTCAAGTTTTAGGGGGGTTGTTTTCCATTCTAATGCGTAGGAGCCTCTTTTGGAGCGGGTAATATGTTTTTCAGTCCAATCAGTTCTTTTTCAAAATTAATGGCCTCTCAATTTCTTTTTTAGAGGGTTACGGATTATTGGTTTGGTTTACGGGATGGCCTTTTTTTAGTAGGCCATAGTAATTATTTGGAGGAATACAGTAATTGCAAAGGTGACTGGGGAAAAATGGGTTTCGCGGTATGGCACGCGGTTTTTATATTGTTGCAAAGCGCTGGTAGTGATTGAAATAATATTGAAAAATATTGGGCCGCGTTTTCTGCGAATATATAATGGTGCCTTCTCGCCCAATGCTCTTAAAGGGTGGATTTTATAGGGGTGTTGTTGGTAGGTTTCCAAAGAGCTGCTTTTCTAATGAGCTGGTGTGGGTTCTGCTGCATTGGCCATAGTGCTACAAAAACGCAATAATCCTCCTTCTGAAGGTTTTGTAGGTTTTTTGTTAGAACCTTTCTATTGATACAGTTTGTGGTGTGTACTTTGACAGACTAGTATTGATATTTACAGGAATGCATGAGGTTTCTGGCGTCGCTGAAGTAGAGGCTACTTCTGAGGCATTTGGAATGTTATTCTTCTTGGTTTCCTTTGGTACTGGCTATAGCGGTTTTCTTATTTGCCTTCTCTTCTATGATTTTTTCATGGTCCTTTACGGTTTTGCGTGGTGGACCTATCTCTTGGAAAAACAAAAAAATCAGAAATCTTTTATAAAGTTTTTTTTCTAATATTTGTTGGTTGTGGCTCTTCAGTTAGCTTAGGTTGCTGTACTTATTTTTTCAGACATGAATGATTTTTGGCAATGTCTTACCTACATGATAGGCCCCTCTACATTCTATTAGGCGAGAAGGTTGCGAGAAGATTTAAGAGATATTAGAACAATTGAAAAAAGGAGAACTGAATTTTTCTGCAACTGAAGATTAAATTACACGAGTCTTCATCAGAGTCCATTTCTGTGTTTTGCCACTTTCCTCTAATTAGTGTGAATAATGAGAGCAAATAAAACTTTTGTTTTAAGTTTTTTGGGCACCAAGTTAAGCAGTTTTGGAAAACATGAATATGTTTCAACTGTCCATTTACTGTGATGTTTTCGCTGAGCTGCTAAATAATGTGTTATGTTTTCTTGAAAAATTAAAGCGGTCTATCAAAAATTTACTTGATCCTAAAGGTAATTTACTGGCAAACTGGAGTGGTTCACTCAATTCTTCACCACACTGCCGTTAAAAAAATGAGCAAGACCTTTACGGCCGTGATTTTGCCATTCCAATAATGTCCCCTTTTAAACATCTTTAGTGTATTAAATACACCTTCTTCCACAGAGTTGTCGTTGTATATGATGTAATCTGTTGGTTCCACATTGGACATTTTTTAAATAACTGCAGCCACCTTTTGCCTCAGCCTCTCTGGTACTTAAAAAATTGGAAGGGGTATTTGACATAAAGAAGGTGAAAGGTCTGCATTTTGTTTTTTTTTAGCAAACAAATCGGCCTCTTTTAGAGCGCTGGTAGCATTAGGTCAAATCTGTTGCACAACAAAATCGGTTTTACATCTAATTTCTTTTTTTGTCCTTTAAATAAGAACAGGACTTCAGAGTTGCGTACCACTTTTCTCTGCATTACGAGCTATAATAGATTTTTCGTATTTCCTTCTGTCCATGGCTTCCATTACGATAAGATCTGCTTGATGTCGTTTAAACAGTATGCATAATACGCTAAAAGCTGCCTCCAGTTTCTACATCACATGATTGTAATTCCTTGAAGGTATTCTTCTTTAAGTAGAATTATCGAAACTTTTCTTCGGCGAGTTTTTCATAAAAAAAACGGCTCTGGGCAGTTTAGAGCCAGATTGTTTGCTAGGTGTAAGGGCAAGTCCAGCTGGTGTAGTAAAAAATAACTCTCCGTTATTTTCACGTACAATAATCAGCGCGACCTTAAGCCGTTTTCTGCCTGAACTGAAAAGTCTGTTGGCAAACGATTATCTTCTTAATAAATGTTGGTTTTTGAAATTACTTAAAGATACACAAAAAAATTAATTTAACTTTAGCAAGCGCTGTTTTTTAAGCCTTTGGATACTTACAAAAATAATGTAAATATTTGCAAAGTTAAATTTAAACAAACACGAGGGACAAAGTCCCCTCTTTTTTTTATAAATAACTGTTGAAAGAGAAAGTAGAAAAAATTATTAACGGAGGCGTTTGAATGGAGCGTCCAGACTTATTTTTGATTGACTTCAAATGGGTGCTGGTAACGAGAAATCAAGGTCATTATTGATGGAGATGAATGGTGGTTAACACTAATCAGATGTATGTTTTCTCTAGAGCCGTAGAGCATAATTTAGATAGAGAAGATATGATTTTTTCTATTGAAGTGTTTAAGTGCTGGTGCTTCCTCTCCTTTGAGTTTTCCCAGACAGTTTTTATTAAAAACTTGGGTAGGGATCTTCAATCGTAGAACAGAGAAAAAAGACTGAAACAGGTCTTTTAAAAGGTTGCCAACGAGAGAGTGTAACTATACTTGGAAGGCTAGAGAGCCCAAACCTATAGGCAAGGGTAAAGTCACTTGTTGAAAAAGAGTGGACTTTAAAATATGAAGACATTAAAGCAAGCGAAAGTTTGTATAAAAATTAATTAGAAATGTAATATGGAAAATTCTCGCATTGATCGAGTCTTTTTCTAGTTTAAAGGATGATAAAATGATTAGATCGCGTCACGTTGAATGGCGATCTTAGAAGATGTTATTTAGAGCCGCTTTGGAAAAGAGTAACGGTGAAGAATGACAAATTTTTTGATATTATTATCAATTCAGACAAAGGTGATTTAAGATCTGGCGTAACCGTGTTGTTGTTGCAGATGACGAAGTGAAGATGATATCTGAAATATCTCCTAACAGAAGCTCAAAAAATTGAGCCAGATTACGAGGTAGGTGAAAGAATGTTTGCAGAAGAAGTGAAGTTGATACAATTAGGTCCGGTCGAGCTATTTTGGCGTTTGAGACATAAACCTTATTGCTAAGATTCACGAACAACGAAATAACAATAATCTTTAAGCATTTAAAGAATTGAAGGAGAGATTTTACAGCGGCAGAAAGTACAACCACAATAAGACACAGAGCTAATCCATCTTATTAGATGATGACGGTAATGTAGATCATTATGCTAAGGATAGACAGATACCAATCTGAACTTTCTTTAGAAAGGTGAGAATGTACGCGTTTATTGAAAGCGTAAGAAATTAAGAGGTAACAAGCCTAACATTTTCTTTCAAGAATCATCTCCTAAGTTTTTAGAGAAATTTGTTTGAACAGGAAATTCCCAGAAGTTTTTGACGGAGTTATTTCTATAAAAGCACGTATGAAAGAGAGCCAGGAGAATGAAGGCAAAACGTAGCTGTAGATAGTTATGATGATCGTATCGACCTGTATGGAGCTTGTGTAGCGTGTTAAAGGTTTCCCGTATTCACGGTAATTCGTTTCGTGAATTAGGAAATGAAAACATTGATGGTAATTAATTACACTACTAAACATGCAGTTGTACATCGCGAAGAGCCTTGAGCCTGCTAAAGATAACTTCTATTACTATCAATGAAGAGAGCTAAAAAGCTGAAGTTCGCTTAAGTCCTGAGAAGTTCTCTTAAGGCATAGGTCCGTAGAGGTCACAATATTAGATTAGCTGGTAACTAACTGTTATGAGATAGACGGTGATAGAAGAAGGTGGTGAAGAAGAATGTTGGAGCTAACGCGAGTTAACCGATGGTGATCGACGATGGGTTATTGAAGAAATTGAGTAAAATAGGACTGGATACTGCCAGAAGTGTTTCTAGAGCAAGAACGTTGCGACTTATAAACGTACCAGATCTTGAGGAAGAAAACCGTCTAGACTGGTTAGAATCCTGAGAGCAGAAATTTGAAGATTAGATTAGAAATTAAAGTCAATCCTGAAACCATTTTTATGGCCTGAAAGTAAAAACATGAGACTCAACAAAGTTCTAAGAGAATTCAACATCCTCTTTAGCCGGTGCCTGTGGAAGTAATCTTAATTCTAAAGGAAATTGAGATAGAGGCTCGCCTACCAAAAATGACGAAAGCGTCTATCAGCACTTGCTTGATGAGTTTCAAAACTGATAAAGACCAAAAGTTTGCCTCAAGGAAGTAGGTGCTGAAGCGTCCGCAAGGAACAAGGAAGAAATTGCGAATGCAGCGAGAAAAAGAACTTGAAGGAACAACAGAAAAGACAAGAGGTTTATTAAGGCTAAAGCCTCTCTTGAATCGCCTAAACAGGTAGGTAAAGTAGATCTCGGTGCTGGTAAGCAGAAGAAAACTACGAACAACCTGCTAAGACGGCAGAAACCTGTTTAAGAAACTATCCTGAGTAGAGAAGGCTTCTAAGGCAACCAGAACCTGAAGGTAGTAGAGCAACCTAGAAGCCGAGCAGGTTTTCTCAAGTTTCTAATAGGACCTAAGTCTATTGGACTAACCGTTAAAGGTAAATAATCTTAGTGGCCAACACATATCTAAGCCTAAGGCTAAGAAAAAGAAGAGGCGCCTAAGAAACTGAAAAGAAACTCCGAAGACTGTGAGCCAGTCAGAAGTTAAAAGTCAGAACGAAAATACAGGAAAGACGCTCCAAAGAACGCAGCTCCAAAAGAAACTGCTCCAAAGAAGTTACTTGAGAAAGAAGCTGCTCAAACAGAAGTTTCTGAAGAAACCGAAGCCCTGAAGTAACTTAAGAACAGGTATAACAAACTCGGTGGTCTTAAAGGTACTTGGAGAAAAATTGAACTTTCACAATTTGCAAAGCCTAAGAAAAAGGCAGCAAGATCCAATAGAGGTTCAACGTAAACGCTATTTCGAAGCCGGGAGCGTTCCTGGTGGGGTGCTCCAGGAAAGCGCACTAGTAGCCCGAGACGTGGTGTCCCCTTCTAGTAGTGACCTGGTCGTAAGAATATTGTCAAGGAAGAACTACTGATGAGAAATTCAGAAGAGGTAAGAGAGACTCCTTGAAAAGCTTCAAGGTAAATCCTTAAGTCTACAGGCAGCAACGTTACCGTAGAGGATAAGAGAGATAGTCACCGTGATAAAGTGGATGCTGCAGAGCACAAGCACAAGCGAGGATAAACCCTACAAGTAAAGAATTTGGTTACAGTTAGTGACTTGTCTATCATGATGGATGTGCAGTTAACAAAGTTATTGGTGCTTGTTATGTCTCTTGGAAAATGACTGGTGACTATGAATCAAGATTAGATGCGACAACGATGTCTATCGTAAGCTGAGAATTTGTTTTGAAGTAGATTTGTTAAATGCAGACATTGAAGAAGCATTGCAAGAGGTAGAAGATATTGAAGATGATTTAGTAACACGCAGCCTCTATTGTAACGCGTCATGGTACGTAGTCAGGTACAACAAATCTTTTAGATTATATAAGAAAAGAAAACGTAACGCTGGAGAACAGTGGTGGTATTACACAGCAGCAATTGTGCTTATGGAGTACCAACTAGAAAAGCGGACAGAAGATAGCGTTTCTAGACTACGCCAGGTTCACGAAAGCCTTTACGGGCGAGCGTGCACGTGGTGCGCAACTAACAGATATTGCTATTATTTGTCGGCGGCAGATGATGATATCATGCTCAAACTAAGAAGCAATTTTCGCATGCCAAGCAGCGGGAGGTTCTATAGTTTTTGCTAATCAAACAAAATTGATAAGTTGGTGCTAACCCAGAGAAAGATTAAAGAAGGTCTTGCTCAGATGAACTACTATAGAAAGACCTGGGAGGAAAATCCAAATCCCATAGAATATTTCTGTCTAAAATAGGTACAGGTGTTAAAGAATTACTTGAAAAGTATTACTGTGAAGCAGAATTACTTGACTTAAAAGCCATCCTAATAAACCAGCTCTGGAAACTGTCGTGAAGCATTCTTAGACAAAGGTCGTGGATATGGTGTCTACAGTTTTAGTTCAATCAGTACTTTAAAGTGGTAGGAGATTATCTTCTTGCCGGTCCTAGACATGGTAAGATCAAGGCATGCAGATGAGCGTGGAAGGAAGTGCTAGAAGGCAGGACCTGCAACACCCAGTAGTCTGTACTAGGTCTGGTGGCTGCTTCCACAAGCAGGTGATAAGTTCAATGTATTTGAAGATGAAGGGAAGCAAAATCTATTGCTGCAGAGACGTCTCAACTTCAACGTGGAACAATCGTCGGACAAGAAACCATATCCCTTTGATTGAATTGGTCGACGTATCGAATTAGGAGAACTCTAAAGAATTGACTTAATTCTTAAAGGTGATGTTGATGGTTTCTGTAGAAGCATTATAACAGATTCATTCCAGAATATCTACCGAAGAAATTCCAAGTAAAATCATACACAAAGGTGTAGGTGCTATTACCGAAACTTGATGTGTTTACTCGCTACGGCATCTAATGCTATCCATCATCGGATTTAATGTAGTTCCTCAAGGGAAATGCGAGATCTGTTGCTGATAGAGAAGAAGTGGATATACGTACTTACTCTATTATCTATGACGCGAAATCCATGACTAAAGATGCAATGGAGGAATCTTCTCCCAGGCTTAAGAAGAGATCACTGGGTAATGCTGAAGTAAGAAAACTTTTAAATCTCTAAAATCGGTACCATCGCAAGTTGTATGGTACAGATGGTAAGATAAATTTAGAAATGGTGGTGTAAGACTTATCAGAGACGGCAGTCAGTTATACATAAACAGGAGAACTTGTGGCCCTAAACGTTTCAAAGACGATGTTAAGGAAGGGCTAAAGGTTATGATGTGGTAGCAAATACAACGAATTACAACGACTTGCAAGAAGGAGACATTATGGAATCCTTTAGAGAAGTGGAAGTGGAAAAGACTTAAAGTAATAAGAGTCTGATATAAATAAAAAGCGTCTTCATGAAAATGAAGACGCTTTTTTTTATGAGTTATAGTTTGAACTAGCGGTTTAAGATGAAAGCATGCCTTATCTCTTCCTTAATTTTTAAGTAGAGGCGCGATCTTGCTTCTAATCTGCTTGCGGTACGGACCTCCCATATCTTTATCGGTAAGGAGATTCCCATTTTTAACTCTCTGCTTTCCCAAGGTAGTTCTAAGGCGTCATAGTTTTCTTTTGTAGTGCTCGCTTTATCACGATCTTCCGTAAAATAATTGTATGGTAAACCTGTCTTTAAAATCTCCAGATCGATCAAGCTTATTTTGGTAAGAAATTAGTTGGTCGGATTCTTTGTTTGTTTACAGGTTGAGAAATTTTGTGCAATTCCTTCCTTGAAAAGCAATGCAGAAACAAGGCCTACAGTTAAGAGGATGGTTGTTATAATTTTCATAGATAGTAAGTGTTTTGTCGAATTCCCCGTTTTTGAAAAATTCTATTTTAGACCTAATTATAAATTATTTTCTTCGTTTATTAGAGGCAAAAATTAAAACGTTTTATGAACCTATTTTTGGCGCTAAGCATTTACGATACGGTAAAATACCGTAATTATTGTGCAAAGTTATGTAATATTCATTAAAAAGGATGAATAAATAAGGAAATTACATTTTTCCGCATCGCGCAGTTTTTTGCTAGCGCTTGTTTTTTCGTAACACTTAACTCTATAAGTGTATACGGGCAACAAGACGCTACCACCTCGATGGTGAGCCTTGCGGTACCTTGTAAAAGCCAGTGTCAGTGGAAAGCCTGAACGTCTGCAAAAGGAGCGAACTCTTTAAGGCTATTGTGCCTCATGCCAACAATTGTACAAAAAACAGTTTGGACTGCTCTATACGGCGTTTCCTCCAGAAGTACGAAAGGAATGGCTGTACAAAATGGATCACAAACTCTGCAGATTTTATAGCCTAAGTGGAGAATGCGAGAGCAAATGCGATCTACACACGAGTACAATCATCAACATGAATGCTTTCCCACAGCTTTCACGGAAGACATTGATAACATTATTGCTTATCAGATACAGGAGAAAGCCTGCCCTGTTTGCTGCCGTTGCCGGTGCAGAAGGAACTTCGCGGTTGCCTGGATCAGGAAGATAGTTTCCATACAAACAAATATTATTTTAGAGCGCTTGCTCTATGGTTGTTTGTATTGGTAGTTCTTCTAATTGTAGTTAATAAGCACATTAAGCACGATTTTCTGAGGAAAATGGTATTTCCAGACAGAGTTTGATGTAGAGACTGAAGAGCGCACTCCTATATGGGAAGCTTTTTGCTCAAAATCAATTTTGGTTTTTTGGTTACTGCAGTATTCCTTTATTACTAGCCAGTGCTTATTTGGGTTACGGAGCTTTTAATGAGTGTAGGTTTGATCAGGTTATGCGCGCAGTGCAACCTATTTCACTACTCTCACAGAATTCACGCTGGTCAAGCCAGATTGAAACTGTAAGTACTGGTCACTCTATGCTCGTGAATCTAAGCATTCAGGATTCTTCCTAACGTATGTATTGAACTTGTCATAAATCTATCGCAGAAGTGGCAGAAAGCATACCCAAGAAGGAATGGAAGAGTACGGAAATAGACTACAATAAGAAATTGAAAGTGTATGCGGCAACCGGTTTGGGATACAACGAACAAGCATTTGTAGGAGAAGAGCAGCCAGTGAGATGGGTGCGTAATTCACAATTTGCCTGATCTTGCCTTTTCAATCACGAGCACAACACGTAACAGCAGGTAAATAGCCTGTCAACATGTCCGGTCAGTAGAAGAAATGGACGTGATGTTATCAAATATTCCCCATTGACAATGGGATGGTGTATCAACTGTCACCGAGCCGACTAACGTAGATCTTCCAGGGGACGTTATTATGAAAAAAATTCATAAAGAAACTTTCTGAAGCTCGTGGTGGTCGTCAATTGACTATTGCAGATTTAGGAAAGGACTTTGAAATGTGGTAAATGCCACACTAATATAATAGTTTTTGATATTTAAATGGTATACTAAAAATATGGAAAAGTACTGCGCAACTAATGACAGAACAAGAATGGTAAAAGATCTTGAGCAGAATGAGTTTTCGAGCGTTCCTACTGATGGAGTTTTAGGAAACCGATAGGCGAATGGAGGAATCAAATACTTCACGTCGTGACTTCTTAAAAGTATGGTTGGATTCAGCACAGCTGCAGCTCGTTAGCAGCCTGGTAAGGAACGGTAATCTACTCGTACCCTATGTAATAACCAGAGCCAAATCATTCCTGGATGGCTAACTATTTGCAACTACTATTGCAAATGTTACGATTATGCGACGTGTGCTGGTTTAAAAACACGTGCAAGGTCGTCCCGATTAAAATAGAAAGCAATAGAGATGCTGCATTTAAGAGGTCATGCAAATGCCCGTGTAATGCCTCTGTATTGTCTTTATAGACAACAACCGTTTAAAAACTCCTATGATTAAGAGTGGAGTCTCTTGGGAAGAACTTGATCAACCAAGTTGCTGCCAAATTAGCTCAATTAAATGGTCAAAGAATTGGTGGTGCTTCGCCAACTTAGCCAGCCCAATCCATGTCCCTAAAATCATCGCTCAATTAAAGATACCTACACCCAATGTACGTGTATTACTTATGATACCGTGGTGAAGATGCTGCCTTAAATGCATTTGAAGCAAAATACGGGTACATAGAGCGTCGCAGATTATGATTTTTACAAAGCAGAGACTATAGTTCTGTAGGTGCTGATTTTGTAGGCGACTGGCTAGGTGGAGGATTTGTAAAGGTTTATGCAAATCACGCGGTACCTAAGAATGGTAAGATGTCTCATCATATCAATAATGAGGCTAACTTGACCTCTTTTCTGGTTGCAAATGCTGATAGACGTTACCCAGTTTACTCTACAGAGCAAAGCAAATTCCTTGCGGCTCTTTACAGCAAAGTTGTTGGTGGTGGCGTAAATGTTCATTATCTGATAAAGTGGCTAACCTGTTAGGAGCAAACAGCGATTAGTTTAAAACGAGCTGGTAAGAATGGAGTGCTTATTATGTGGTAAATTTCCAGACAGGCCGCAAACAACAGTTGACTATTGCCATCAATGAGCTTTGATTCTTTCTATTATGGATCGGTTGCCAACCTATTATGACTCTGTCAAGGTGATAGAAAGCAGTGATCAATCTAGTAAGGTGATATGAGCGCTGGTAAAGTAGGTGCTATTTTTATCGCTGGCGTAGATCTTTATACCAGTTATGATGATAGTACGCTTTCGCGAAAGCGATAAGAAAATGTAGCTCTTAGCGTATCTTTTGCTTTCTTCCATGAATGCACAGCCGGCTAAAGTAGGCTACGTAGCAACTACACCTCACTTCTAGAGTCTTGGGGCTGAATCAGAAATTAAAAAAGGTCACGTGTTCTTAACACAGCCTATATAATCCTAATTTTAAGACACGTCAATTACAAAGAGAACTTTATTAAAGTGGTCTGGTAATGAGCAGTCTTAACAAGGATTTTAAAAGAAACACTAATTCTACTGAGCGAGTTGGAACCAGTCTTTACACAAGACGGTTTTTTCAACACTCTTTCTGAGGTCATGTGACAGCGGGAGAAGTAAAAGAAATTTAGCTAATGCTCGCTGCATTAAAGTGCTTTGGCAATGCTAAAAAACCTTCTGGATACGAACTTACTTTTATACCAAACAGGATTAGTGACGGTAGCATGGGCAAAACCATCCATGGTTACAAGAATTAACCAGATCCCTATCACAAGAACACTTGGGATAATTAACGTTTACTATTTCACAACAGATGCCGAGACGGTAGGTGTGGGTGAATTGAGAATGTTGCTAACGGTTGCTTAGATGGTATTCAAATGTATGTACTTTAGATGGTGTAGAAGAAAGTTTCCCTGCCTTATCCAACCAGGACAGGCCCCTGCTGGAACAATAGGAATTGCCTTAGGTTAGGACAGACTGGCTTTCTATTCAAGAAGAAATGCATAACCGGTTGTAAATGCATATCCTTTTTCTATAAGAAGGGTGTTGCAGTGCAAGCGGTTACTGTTAAAGATGCTGGTGGAAATCACGAGTTTGCTTGTACCAAATTACAAATACCAATGATGGGTCCGCGATATAATTCCGTGGAAACAATTTGGCTAACTTATAAAGAAAATAAGGATGATTTAATCCATGCTGAAGTTCTTCTTCTGAATCACATTGGAAACCCCAGTAACTTACTCCAGAGTTGATTTGGAATAGTTTTGGATGATCCTGTTGGGCATATTCAATATGTCTATAGACTTAAACTCTGTACCGGTTGTGTGCTTGTGGTAGCTTGTCATGCCGAGAAATGAACGTGCCTGTCTAGTAAGGTAAGTCACCGAATAAGAAAATTCTCGTGAATATCACTGTTGCGTATTATAGGTATTATTCTTCTACTGATGTTTTGAACTGATGAAGATAAAAAAGATGGTTTTGATCGGATTCATTTAGAGCAATGGTTCATTAGGTGGTTTTTGGAGAGTTGGAAATTCCAGCAGATAATCCAGAAGTATCTTTTCCTGCAGTTATGTGTTCAACACTGTAATCACGCACCATGTGAAACAGTTTTGTCCATAGCAGCATCTTCTCATCGTCGTGCAAGGTTCAGAAATCAAAGGGCTATAACCGTTGTGTAGGTAACTTCGGTACTGTGCTAGACCTTGTCCTTAAGTACGTCGTTTTTCAACTGGTTCCTTTATAACTGGAATGATGAGTTTGATTACACATAGAAATAATGACGTAGGTCGTAATGGTGATCAACCCAGATGTGGGCCGTAAGAAGTCGTGGGGTAATGGAGAAATGTCTCTTTGTATCCAAATGACTCAAATGACTATTGGGAACTAAGAAAGATGGTCGCAATGATCAAGGATGGGTGATTTGCTACAGCATGTTCTAGACGCTTCGTTCTAACGGAGC
>Ga0163217_1099346_pt1 | contig 15082 bp, 16 predicted proteins | sample SynspAceP_FD_185933 | JGI IMG/M metagenome (GOLD analysis project Ga0163217, IMG submission 185933) | Saline lake microbial communities from Ace Lake in Antarctica - Synechococcus sp. Ace-P (PacBio error correction) | ecosystem: Environmental > Aquatic > Non-marine Saline and Alkaline > Saline ...
CACACAACACACGGGAGGAAAGGGAAATTTTTTTTGCCCCCCCCGGAATTGTCTTATGCCGCAATTTTTGGCAAGGAAGTCCCCATTAACTTCCCCCAAGTCAGGAAAAGTTAACACCAGGTCTTGAAAAAAAAAAACGATTTATCGATGCCCAATCTTCAGAATGGGATTAAAGCAATCCCTTGGAAAAGATATCCAAAAACTTATCTTGATGGGAACCAGGATATAGGAGAGGTATGGCGGGGTTGCCTTTCCAAAATCCACCAGATGGTTTTCAAAGCGGAAGTTTCGGGAGCACAGAAACGTGTTTCCGAATACGCCCGCTTTGCGAAAGTGGCAAAATTAATCGGGGCTGATTGGGAACCTTTCCCATCAAGGGTTTAAATCCATGGTGGAAATGCAGTTTTGCAGATTTTTCGTCACGGTAGGCCCCTTTAACACCAAATCATCAAATAATCTTCGAAAATCCATTACCGCTGGGGCGCAAAATGCAGACGTAGTCGTGAGAATGCCCACCGGTGCGGGGAATGGGCTGCAGGACCTTTTCAACTCCCAATTCGGAATGAAGCTTGGTTTTTTCAATACCTCCGAATTGAAAATCGTCTATCCTCCTTCCAATCCTTATGATGCCGAAAGGAATGCTAAATCAGCTTTTGGAAAGATCCCTATCCTTTAACCTCCTATTTGAGCACAAGGCTATGTACCGCTTCCATCAGTTGCGGAAGATTTTCCAGATTGAATTACTATACGGTAAGAAATCGCAAAAGCAGCTTTAGCCCAAAAGCGAAGATCAGATTTTCCATTATCACCTCGGCATCGGGCGTGCATTGGGCACTCCAAAGCCAGTGGAAGAATTGGGGATTTCCTGCTGACAATCCTGGATCTGCGTACACTTTTGCCTTGGGATCAAGAAGCGGTAAAAAGCCACGGTTTAAGAAAACGAAGCAAAGTGAATTTTCCTTTCAGGAAGATTGTTTGACAAGGTGGAATTGGCGCGGAGATCTGCGGCATGGATTTTCGGAGCATTGCTTCAAAAGATTTGGACGCGCCGGTGGATGCGGGAAGGAAGCCTTTGGATACACAGTTTCCTTTTGCCCAAGCTTGGAAGCAGTTCTACCGGTTTGACCGATTTAAGGCAAATTTGAAAGAAAGTTTGGCGGAGTATTTGATTTTTAGTTGGAATAACTTGTCCGCCCCGAGGCGGATTTGAAACATTGGAAGATTCCCGCATTGCCGGCTGTTAGTGTCCTTCACTCAACAGTAATAAAAAATAATAATTGAATTTTCATTTCGGTGAGTGGAGACCACTCCACCGGAGGCGGAAAATAATATCTTTGGCCCGCTTGTCAGTGTCCTTCAATCTAACAGCAAAAGCAGATAGTCTCCATTTCGGTGATGAAGACACTCACCGAGGCCATTGATTTTTTAAATTTCAGTGAGTGAAGACACTCATCGAGGCCTAAAAGTTTCGTCCTTTAGCAAACTCAGAATTAGAGGAAACAAAAGCTACAAAGGGGTTTTTTTCCCGTAAATGAAAAGAAAAAAACTTTGGATGCCGAAGACTTTTACTATTTCCTCTTCTTTTTTTAGTTTTTCGGCCAAGCTCATATTTTCCTAGGTGGTGCACATTCACGGAAGTACATCAGTCGGGAAACCTTAAAAAAGAAGCTGGAGCGATTTTTCTTTCCTACTCTTTCAGGATTTTTATGCTCTATGAATTTGAGCAAGCACCCATACAAATAGGTCTGATCTGGGCTATGGACTCTATGGAAGGCAAGCTGGAAAAGCGAACAGACTTATATCAAGGATTTACTGATGAATTGAGACTGCGAAGAAAATAATCAATCGTACAGGTTTTTTGTCCCTATGCGCTACTTACCTCTTTGTTCAGACCAAATTCACTCCTTTTAAATTGAAGCCCCAATTTTTGGGCGCATTAAACTTGTTCACTAATTACCTTATACGCACCTCCATTGATGAGGAGGCTTTTTTTGAAAAAGATGTAGAACATTAAAGGATTGGGCTATAGTTATCGGACTTAGGAGCAGGAAATCCCAAATTCCTTTACCTTTTTTATAACCTGAAAGGACTAAGCTGGAATTCAAAGACTAACCTACCATAAAAAGCAACAGCATCCGATTCTTGACAAGGGAGATGTCACCCTATCTACCAGATGAAGGTATTTTTGATTCAATTTTAGAAAGGGGACCTTTGGAGTTTCTTATTTTCTCTATAGGTTGTGTGTCTATGAATTTGTTTTATTGAGTGGCTTTTCATCAGCCTGAATCTTATAAAAACAGATTTATAATCTCGCTCGCACTTCTTCCGTCGGCTACTTGGCCGATAAGCGTGGCATCTGGAGTCCGAGATCCACGGTGCCCCACTGGAAGCTCATTTAAAATTCCGATTTGCTTGATCTTCCTTTGATGATGATATAGCGGCTTTTGTCTATAGGTGGTCATAGGCTCTCTGAATTCTGGGTCCCCCTGAAATACTCCTCCGATTTTGCTTTAAAATCCATTAAACAATGTTCCTCAGGCATTGCTTGAAAAATGTCAAAATCTGGTAGTCCCCGAAAGTCTTGGATGTCGCTAAACTCCAGGAAAAGTTATTTGATCGATCCTAGTTTGGCTTCGTTACTCGTCCGATAGGATGGCTCATTGTACTACTGACTGATATACTGCCTTATTCCCTCCAACTTGTAAATCCCCAAGTTGCTTCCCTTTGCGGTAAGGAAGCCATGTTTTTGGTGTTGGGGTCAAAAGAAAATCATCGGATGACTAGGACCTACCCAACTTGAAGTTCTTTCTTGAAACAGTCCAATTTCGGGATATACATTGAATAGTGTACGGAGTCCTTGCGCTATGTCAAGAACAAATGCAGTATTCACTTTAGTGTAAAAATCAGCTCAATAGTCTCTAAATTAATATCAGCGATAGAGAGGAAGTTCCGGTCCTCCCCAACTATCTTATACTTCGCATCCTCTTCTATACTGCAAAGCTCCTGCTTATTTGAATAATGGTCAAAGACATCAAATTTCCTTGACAGTACCCACTTGTTCTTTTTAAATCTTGTTTGAATTCCAAATCAATAAATATGATAGGCCATTTCCATGGAAAAGTCCGTTGAAACATATCCCAGATTCACGTGTAAAATCTTTTCATTCAAGAAAATTGTCTGAATTTTGATTTGGCCCTTCCCCACCTAATTCACGCTTTTCTAAGAAATCTCACCCCTTCCCATCGACCAGGAAAACAATTCCTTCTTTGGTATTTTCCATCAGATATAATCCTTTGAAGGCAAGTAATCCAAAATGGTTACGGGTTCCAATAGATCTACGACAATGCTTATTATTACTCAAACTCCAATGCTTGAATCGGATCAGTAAATAGTAGAACTGGAATTCTTTTTTTCGGATTGAGAAGCAGGAGAAAAGCGTGATTGCAAAAAGTGTGGGTAAAGCAACAAAAGTGGATTTATTCATTGGAAGTGGGTTGTCTACCAAGGTAGTCGGAAAGTTGAAAACTATAGACACAAATTTTTAAGTAAAATTTACTTATCCCCGTTTTTTTTAAAATAGATTTTTTAAAATTGGCGGGAAAGATTTTAGTTTTCAATCTTCTAGGACTAGGTGAAAAATCGCAATCTGCGGCCTTGCACCTTAGCGGGAGACTTTATCACACCCTACCTTCAAACCTTCGAGGAGATTCCTTCTCCTTCGTCGCAGGAAAATGACCTGCTTCCGTTAGGCAGGCACCTCAAAGGTTATCCAACGCCGCGGTCGCCGCGAGCATTAAACCTATTCTGGAATCTTCGCATACAAATCACGGATTTAGACTCTCCGTCAGAGTGGCTAAAGAGGCTTTGGCCCTCATCACTAAGGTTTAGCTTTTCACTATTTCTCACCAAAAATAAGGCGCATAGGTAATAAATACTAGTTGATCTCCTTCTATTCCGTAAGCGAACTTAAAAATACCTTGCTCCTCCTATTTAATTCAATCTTGAACTCTTATTGCTTGAACTTATTCAGAATGAAACAATTCCTTCTTTTGACCATTTTTGATCTGAGTGACTACATCTGCGCACTAAGTATTTCTGTTCTTGCAATAACAAGAATTTGAAAACCCTGCTTATTAATCATACTCAAATCCCGGAAAGGCATCATCTCCCAATACCTTGTCTGGAACGGTAGTCGCTCCCAAATCAAAGCGGTTAAACTTCCCGTAAGGAAATCTCCCTCGCTCAAACCATATACGCTAGTCTTAAAAGACCTCCCTAACACACTGCATCATCCCCCGCTCGAAAAAAGGATTTGCTCATCAATAGGTAGCATTTTTCTCAATTGAAATCATTTGGCAAGCAGCTTCTTTTTTTCAACATTCCCTGCGCATCGCCATAATAAACGATGATCACCAGCCACATATTATTACCGCTTGTAGAACGCATACTTCCGTCCTTTATTCAGAGATACAAGGCAAAAATGCATTAATTGGATAGGGAATAGTGCTCGACAGCTTCTTCCAGACCTTGTTGAAAGAGTGAATCCTCAGCGAATTCCCATTCCTGTATTCACTTGGACCACAATCTTCGAAAAGCCTGAAATTCAGGCGTATTCCCCTAACCTGCCCTGGAGCCTCGCCGATTTCAGCCCCACAAACCCAGGTAATTCCCCATCCTTCGAGAAATGTTGGATTTTCCTGTAGGGCGATTATAATTAAGCCACGAAAAAATCCGTCCTTGTCATATTTCACCCATCAGAATATTCACACGAGCAAAAAGCAGTAGTATCAGACCTCAAGAAGTACGGCTTTTCCTATCAGCAATCCGAAGAAACCGGCCTCCACCGCTCCAATATCAATCAATTTCACGGATTCTCCAGTTCTTTCTCTTCCGCAGCGAATTATAGGCCCAAAATGCAATGCTAAAAGTTTTTTCTGCTAGTAAAAGTTATATTTTTAGTTAAATATTCATTCACAATCTTCGGGGTCTCAAGTAACATGACATTGATTTGATAATTGCTAATTGAGCCCTTTTTTAAATTTTTTCAAATCTCAAGTTTTCAAACTCAATTATTCCAAGTACTCTTAAGCTATCAGATAGCTTTACCCTTACTTTTCTTCCACCAACAACATCGGCAGCACCCAGAATACTCCCACCATACTAAGATCAGCCCGCCTATCGTCCCCCGATGGCCAGTGAAAAACGCAGAAGATTTCATTTTGCCCTTCAATCAAAATGGGATCAAACCAAAGCAGGTGGACATAATCGTCAGCAAAATCGGATATCGCTTTTCCGGCAGGGACGGGATTTTAGGACGTTTCCGATTATAAAGTCCGTATCACGATTAATTCAGATCATTGATGATAAAGATTCCCCGCATTCAACGGGCCAGCCTCCCAGCAATCACAACCCGCCGGGCATACCACCTGATCGAAGTAAAAATCAAACAATGAAAGATTCAAAAATAAGCCGATGAAACTGATCGGAATATCACAATGAAATAGACTTGGCTGCTTAAAATTCTCAAAAGCCACCGTGCAAGATGAAGACAATCCCACGATCAGCAACCAATCAATCCATATTGCCGCTTTGCTTTTTCATAGTTCCAAGACCAAGTCTGGCTTTTTCGCCTTCAATAGCCGATCGGCATGATTTGCTTCAATTTCATCTAGGACTTTCATCGCAAGTATTCATTACCCAAACTTGCCTGGAACCCATATGTCAAATGATGCTACGCGAAGGTATTGCCTGTCTTCTTTGTGGTAGCGCCATTGGTCGTGTTTCTTTTGTCAGGGTGCCGTAACCGAGATTTTAAAGATTCGATCATTCCACGCGATCTAAGCCCTTTCTGCTCCTAGGTCAAACTTGCTAAAATCCTTGGAATCAGTTTTTTCTCGAATCAAACTATAGTTTTTTATTCTTCCCAAGTCAAACATCCCCCGAAGGACTTGAGGTTTGGCTCAGATCCAAGCAATGGTGTTTGATTCACCCGTATTGGTTGGTTTCTCCAAAGCGATCTGATTTTTTGATTCCAGAACTCAGCACATATTCTTCAGTCTTTTGCTCATCGTATCCGCAATGCGCTCATTGGTATTGTACCTCTTTGAAATCCGCTTTGTGCTTCAACAAGCTTTTCTGCCAAGACTACAGTTTGCCTTTCGAGTTTCGTCGAAATTGTAGCCGCGCATCTTCTACTCGGAAAGCGTAGGAATCCCTCAGTCCTCTCCACCGGTATAGAAGCCGGCCTGACGCGCACACCATAAAATATTCATTGTCGCCGGACCAGTTCCGGTTGACTTTCCCGGAGAGGTTTGCCTTTCAAACTGATACGGCAAAGCAGCTTTTTCATAGGCTTCCTCGAAAGTTATCGAGATCTGAGCACCTCATGTCCAGATGCGGACTACGGTGACAAACTGATCGATACCTTTCAGTCTTTCAGAATAGCTTCAAACTCCCGCATGAATAAATCCATCTGTTCCAGCGTTGTTTCCAAATGAAGTCGCGCTGGAGACATAAAGTCTGGTTTTTTCCTGCTCTCGATAGAGCTTTTCTCATACACTCCAGGAACAAACATTTCCGAAGCGATCCGCCTAGCGCTTTTGTCCACATAGGGGCCGGATTTCTCCTGAAAGAAAGTGTTTCCGACGGTCCTTATTGGTACCACTCCTGTCCTTCCCATTTGGCAGGGAGAAAGAAACCGGAAAACCGAAAAAGCAAAATCAAAGCAAGGAATGAAAAGATTTGGCGATAACGGCCGTCCCAGGCAATTCCTTTCGTATCCCGTAAAGCTCTGACCCGACTTCGAAGTATTGGGAATGGTCAATTGGCGCGCTTTCTTATCCGAAATCGCCAAACATAACTTGGTAAAAAAGGCAGGGGTAAGAATAGTGCGATCAACAAACTATGCCAAAGCATCACTGAGACACAATGGAAAATTCGGTTAAGTTTTTCGGTCTTTCTTCGGTTAGGAAAAAGCGATCATACAGCCGCCGCAAATAGTCCGTCATAGAAGCCGCCAGCAAAGCCAAAAACACTTTCGATTTCGTGCTTGTGCAGGATCATCATGATGATCGCATTTATCCGACAATCAACCCAAAGCTGATCGTCAGCCCTGCAAAGTGAATACAAATGAATATCCACTTTGAGGAAAATACAGCCCAATCGCGAAAGACTCAAATTTGCAAACAATCCTAAAAAAGTATTGTGAGGTATTTTCAGATTGCGATTAATCAGGAGATAATACCAATCAAAATCAGGATGGAAAGTCCGAGCGCTTGTAGATTTTATGAGCTCTTTTTCCAAAAACCTCAGTATCATCACTTTTCGAGACGAACCTCAAAACCCGCGGTAAAAGTTCTCCTGGCTTGAATAATCGGATTCTATTTAAATTTGCGGCCAGCAAGACTTTATTTATCCTTCTCGATTGAAACCGAGAAAGTGTCCACTGATTTGTTTGCATTAATTTCGGTTAATAGCTAATCGGTTCCTGCTTTCTCCAAAGTTAGTTGGCACATCCTTAAGTCGGACGGGCATTCCATGACTTGGCGGATCGGTTAAGATTTCGAGTTGATCCATCTCCCTTCAGTGAGCGATCTACTGCACCAAAAGTGGTCTCTCCTTTGGTAATTTTTTGGCACTGCACCGGGGAATTTCTCGCCCGAAAAGCTTGATTGATTTTCGAATTCAAATCTGCTCGAGTCACCCGAAGGCTTTGCATTTTTCTGAATATAGAAAGTCACGTAAAGCTGTAAATCGTTTGCGCCACGAACAGAAACTTCCTCACTGCCTCAAATCTGGTTCAAAAGGGGGGTTTTAGAATATCTTCACTATTTTTTTATTTAAAGAAGCGAAGGGTCCGTTCACACTGTAAGTCAAAATGGGAGTTTTTTTTGCCTCTCTACGATACATCGGATTGACTGGTGTGATCTCCGGATAGGAAACCCGCTGATCGGAGCTGGGATAGACTTGACGGATCATAGAACTGCACCTCAAAACTTCTTGAGCTCCCATATCTTTGCCTTTCCTTATCAAAAGTCAACGTGATTCGACCTTGATCATAATTGGAACAGAGGCGATTTCCTTCACTCCGAAGTCGGGAAAAAGAACCTTCTAATGGAGAAGTAGCCAGTTTCTCCGAAACAATCTTCCGGCGAGATCTAGGAATCGCATAGGAAATTCTCAAAACCGGTTCGCGACCTCCGAGGATTCAGGTCCACCGAACGCCTGGGAATCACGGCAACCACAAATGGAAAGTAAGGACAAAGGCGATCAGAATCCGAATGGTGTCATATCCGCTTGTTTTACATTTGACTTGGCACAAAAACCAATACGCAGCGGCCACAAATACAAGGCCGTCAGCGTCCGATTAGTCAAACACCATATTAAACCGCTTCACCAAAGGTCGCTGCAAGTCTGCCCCCAGTTCCGCTGCTGAAATAATCGGAATCAAGGCCAGGATCGTGGTGATAGAAGTCATCAAAATCGGCTTCAATGCGAATCTGTCCAGCTGGTGAAAGTGCCAATTTCCAAGGCTTGGTTCGGCATTGATTTCATCAGATTCTACATACACTAATCTTAGACGATTGATCGTATCGATCTCAAATCGCATCATTGACCATAATTCCCAGCTCAAAGACAAGACCGATGGTCAGAACATCACATTCAGCGAAGACCCTGCTGCCAAAGACCAATAATGCCCACCGATGCAGAGGAAGTGTAAAACAGTAAGCGGCTGGACAAAAACTCTCAAATTGCGCAGCCAAGGAATAAAATACAAAAGCAACACGAGATCAGCAAGATCCCGATCATTGCTGTGATATTTTTTCCCGGTCTTTGAAATATTGGCCCGACACATGTCTATTTCTCCAAGTTTTTTAATCCTGACCCCAACGATAAATTCGCTCGCTTTCGCATCCAGGATTTTCTACAGTCACGCAAAGCTCGACTTGATAGATCCCACGCCTTATCGGCAGTCCCATATTTGTAATGATGCCTCATACGAAAATCTACAATTCACCGTAAGATGTATGAAGTGCGAATCCGAAGCATAGACTTCGGGTAAGTACGAAGCAAATCCTCAAAGCGATCATTGGGCTCTTTCAGTCTGATCGGCGGTCACCTCTCCAAATCTTCAGACCATTATCCGTGATCGTAAGGTACAAAGAGCTTCGAAAGCTGCTCCTGAAATGGCATTCACAGGAATCTGATAGGTAGCCATCGCTCTGCTCGAAGAGTAAATACGACTGAGGCTTCTTTTTGGCAACCCTGGACCCCGCTCCGCCATTCTTCATTAGGGAATTGACTTCAGCCAAGGATCCATTTTCCTCCTCCGCACCGGCTCCTTGGCAGTCAGATCTTCCATCTCACTCATAATACGGCAATGGAAGCATTGGAATAACTGTCAAATGCGTTTGGAGCGTCGCCAAAGGAAATGCTGCTGCGGAAATTAAGTTTTCGCTTACATATTTTCTCAAGCTTTTTCGATCGCAGCTTCTTTTGGCTTCCACATTTGTAAAAAAAAGAAAATAAAGTAGGCCGAATTGCCTGAATGGAATTTTCCCATCAAAAAAGCAAAAACTGTCGCCACTCCCGCGCCCACATCTGCTTCTGCCTGCGAATAATCACGCTTCTAACCGTTGCCCATCAGTTGGATCACCCGCTCCCCCGATTCTCCAAAGAGAAATCGGGCTCATTCCAATCTACTTCCAGCGTGGCTCTAACTTCTCCAATTTCCGGAAGTCCCTTCCGTTTCAAATACTTGGGCTGATCAACAAGTCCCAGGGGAATCCAGAATCGCAAAAAAGTTGAAAATGGCACCCTTCCGATTTTGCAGTGATTATGCGATAGCCCAAACTCATAAATATCCAGAACGCTTGGAGGAAAAAAGGCCTCCTCTTTCCATCATCCACTTTTTTGCTTTTGGAGAAAAGGAGATAATAAAGCATCGGAGCAGGAATAAAAGCCACCGCCAAGGAAACCGAAAGTAAAATCGCTGCCACCGCAACTGCCTGGTCCAAAACAAACAAGGCACCTGAGATCCCGCTCAGAAATACAAGCGGGACAAACTGGGCCAAGTCGTCCAGCACTGAACCTGATCAAGGCTTTCCATCACTACCTCCACAACCTGATCGCAAGCCTCAAAAAGTGGTAAGGCCACACTTTCCCGCTTTCGGGTAATATTTCCAAGACGAATAATCGCATTATCAATCAACATCCGATGGCCAAGCGCCCAAGCCCTGAGAAGTGAAATGATATTGATGGAAATATTAAAAAAGTAAATATCAGAAAACTGATCATAGTGAAAAGGCAAACTCACCCGATAATCAAGCGCAATCTGTAAATTTTCATAAAGAGGAAAAGAACGCCAAGGCGGAAAATGCCCCTCCGAGAGCAGCGAAGGTTCCAATTGGAATCGCCGCATTAAAGCAGGTTGGGATTGATCCTGCCGTGAAGTTCAAAATCAACTTGAGGATAATCTGTTTTGAACAGTTCCAACGCTTGCTTTTCATTCAGGAATCAACTCATTCATTTTTGCTGAGCCCTGCTTGTGGACAGTGATGACAGGCCTCCTTGGCTCATAAAAGGAATGGTAAGCCAAGCATTTCTCTGGATTCATAAGTCACTTTAAGCCAAAACGGACCAAGTGGAATGATCGCACCGAAGGAGACGCTACAGGAAGTGGTTCGATATCACTTGGAACTATCCACTCGAGTAGGCCAGTCGAAGGTAGTAGCGAAACTGTCGCATACTTCACCGAAATCCCCGGGAGCTCTTTCCGATTTCCGGATTGAATGGCCGAAATAAAACCTGCTGCTGGGTTCATCCCCAATGCGCAAGTGTTGCTCAATCTGTTCCAGCCGTGGATGATTCGCTCTTTCTTCCCATTGATATCGACTAGAGAAACCCTGGAAAGTTTGGCTACGATTCGCTTCTTGAGCACATTCTCTGCCAGCAAGCTTACTTCCACCTCGTCCCAAATCTTCCTTTGCACGAACTTTGAACACGAGCCACGGGAATATCTGAAGTATTGAATTCGGATCACTTCCGGTCGCCCCAAGATCCCTTCTGGAAGGGAATTGTGTTGAGTCGATCGATTTTCTCATTGACATCGATGTAGGCCAGCTCCAATCTGGGTGCTGTAATCGAAAGTCCCAAGCGAATCGTAACCCTACCATCGAACCTGCTTTGGAATCCATTTTCTCCAAGACCATTCAGCGTGATGCAGCCCTTCAAAACGGAATTGGACTGAGCACATTTTTTGCTCAATGGGATTTCCGGCCGGAGGCATAGGAATAGCTGATCTTGACTACGATCTTGCGGTAAATCGATCGGAGGCAGAAGTGAAATCGGCAGCGTACGCAAGACAATGAAGCAAGACCATCAAAGCATAAGAAGTCATGAAACCGCAATCGGTCGAGCCAGTAAAAAAATCTCAACATGGTTTAGGTCTTTTACGATTTGAACCGGTGCCTTTGATGCGCAAGTTGCAGTTGTTTGTAGTGATGACCGTACTTCCAGCGCCTCGATCCCGTCGAGGATTTCCCACTTCCCTCCCCGTTGTCCTTTTCTCTTCGACATAGTTTCCACTTGGACTCATTATTCTTCATGGTAAAGAACCACCGCCCTTCCTGAGCGATAGACCAAGAGCGGTCTTTTAGGGCGACTAGCGAATTATTTTTGTGGTGCACGCGATGATAGCTCCGAGCATTCCATTCCGGTAGCTAGGTTTTTTATTTCCTCCCAGAGAAATTGAAACTTGACAGGCATTTCATCACCCTTGGGTTGATTCTGTCACCCCGGCCAGATAAAGCCACTGTTGTACGCTGTAATCGGATAGACTTCAAGCGATTGCCCGATAGAAATTCTGTGGGATATCTGACTCCAACACTCTGACCTTAGAATCAATTGGATTCGTACTCAGAAATTTCGCAAAGTGCTTGGGGAATTTTACTGACCCAAACTGTCCAGAATTTGAAACTTTAAGTCTGCTATTTGTCCGGAAATAGCGCCTTGACCTGGCAGCGCTCGAAGTTCATCTGCGCTTCCTTGAGTTTCTACTTCGCAGAAATACTCCAGATTTTGCTTTAAGCTGATCATCATCAAGGCCGATCCGCTCCTGATCCTTTGGAAGAAAAAAGGCATCATAGCCGAACTTTCATCGATCGTATTCGGCTTTTGCGTTGCGGAGCGCTCTGAGCTTTTTTCCAATCCGAAACTGCGGCTTCCGCGGGATCGAGCTTGGGCGATGACGTCGCCTTTTTTGGACGTACTGGAACTTCTTCCCATTTGGACTTCCAAGAGTAAGCCAGCCCCTGCTCGATTAGCGCCATGACTTCCGAACGCCGCTTCCAGTTTCCGGTAGCATTGATCATAGGTAATCGAAGCTTTTTGCGCGTCGCAAGCGGCTGTTCTGACACTTCCGTAGCGGCCACTTCATTTCGAAAGGATTCAGTGGTGCTTGTCGACTTTACTCGTTTCCTCTTTGCGGAAAAGGTAAAAGTCAGCAGGCATGCAAAAGTATTCCGACAGCCGTTTTTTCAATGAGTTTTTAGTTTAACAACCTAAATAAACCTAACTAATCTTTCAAATCAAAATGAAGGTTTCGGAAAAGCTGTTAAAAAGGGTGAAAATCAAACTACTCTACTGAACAAACTTCTCAATATTTTCGCTTTGCTTGTCTAATAACCAAAATAAAATTGTTCATTTTAGTAAAATACAAATGCTCACCTATTCCCTTTTTTGAAGGTGAAATACCGCTAAAATCTCCTTCTCCAACTTTTTCTAATTTTTATCAAGTTTTATTACTTAAATCTAAATTGGTCTAAAGCACCCATAAAAATGAAATTCTACATCTATTGTCTTAGGTTTGGTGCCATTTCGGAAAATAAATTACTGTTCCGATGAAAAAATTTTCTGACCATCAAAAAACAAATGAAGTATCTTCCTCAAATTACTGAAGATAACAATATCACTTATTGGATTTCCCCTATTCCCGGATTTGAAATAGATTACAAAACTCAAGAATCGACTAGTGGTTTTCTTTATTAATTTACGCGTCTAAATCCGGTAAGAAAAATATGCGCGGGAATTTTTCCATATTTTAAATAAATGTTTGATCTACAATAGAAAAACTCCGACTCAGAAAATTTAAAAACTGTAAACCATCATCATGGAAATCTTTGGGGAAACCAAAATGGAGAATAATCTTGAAAGAATCTAGGTGGTAAATCCCAAAAATAGGGACAGTCTTGGTAATATTTCTATATCCTTTTTATCCATGTAATAAGAGATAGGAAACGCCAATCATTCTCCATCAAAATATATAGAGTTTTTGATGTGAGTTTTCCAACCCCATTCTTGAATCTTCCAAATTTGAAAGTTTTTAGTTGTTAGATCTCAGGTCATTAATTGAAATGAGGATAATCCCTTAAGATTATTGAATAGTCTAATGTGTCATTTTTAACACGAAATCAATCCATCTTTTTTTAGCCCATTTGGTCCATCGAAATGAAAAAATAAAGCTTCCAAAGTCCCTTTTCGAATTCAATATTGAATATAATCCCAAAGAATCTGTAAACCCATAGGTTATAGTAAAATGATTCCGCCGGAACTCCAAAAGCCACTCCGCTCATTTGGGATAGGTATATTATCAAAATTAAAACGCGATTATCGTATCTTTTATCTAAGAATAGGATAAACAGATAATTCCCTTTTTTTTTTCTTTGCTGAGAAAAAAAGAAAAGAGAATAGATATAATGAAAAATCACGCATAAGGTCAATAAACAAAGGCTGACAATAATTAGCCAGCCTTAAGTCAGAATTTATTTTACCATGCATCGCCAAAATTGGGCCTAAATATCACTTCCTATGAATTGAGCCAGGCATATTTGCATGCGAACCCGGAATGGAAGTACAAGTGGTGACCGATGAAAATACCTCCACTTGTAATAGGACATAACTATATTCAATTTCATACGCAGTTGATGTGCTGTTGTATTCCCTGAAATCATAAACATGATAATAGGAAATAAAAGAAAGCTACTTTTTTCATTTTTTTTTGTCATTTGTGCCCCGAAGCTAAAAACTGAGAGCGGGTTAGAAATAATAGAATTAAAAAAAATTCCGCTGGCTCATACCCCCTTGATCTTTCGTTTCAATATACCCCCCCAACTATATTTGCAACTCTAGGTTGAATATTTTTTTTTCTAAATATAAATTAGTTGATTTTGTGACTAAATTTTTTATTTAATGTAATAGATTTTTTTGTTTACTCTTTACCAGTCGTTACGAATACTACTCTTTCCCTAACTTCCAAGTCCCACCACTGGTTAGGATCGAGGAACTTGAAAAAAATGGCTATTCGTAGACGCGAACTCATGCAATACCTAAATATTCCAAGGTGTATTTAATCAGGTTTATCAGTAATATTCCAGTATAATCTTCATTGGCTTGACTTTTAGCCTTCACAAAACCGGTTGCCGATAAGGCATATAGTTACATTCCAAGATTGTTGAATGGCAGATAAGTTCACTTCGCTAATTTTTCGAATTGACTTATTAACATAACTCTATGTATATCAGCCCTCCTTCAACTTCCAACTCCCTTTAAAATCTGGAAATATTTAGTATCACCCAAAACTCATAATAGGGCCAAATAAGAACATCATCCCTGCCAGTTCACCAGAAATTTTAGAATATTCTTTAAATGAAATTTCGGTTAATATTTGTTCTGGTAACTTTTTTCCAACTTTGAAAAGATTGGTTTTTAGGAAAATTTTTGAATACTGTTTTCAATCAACCGGTTGAGTAAGTAAATTTGGATCTGACTTACATGGGTTCAAGAAACTATCAACTTATCATCCGTCCAAAAAAAGTTTGGATAATAGGGATTTGTGATGGCAGCCCTTTTTCACTTGATTTTGAGATTATATGATTATCTATCTAAGCTTCTTCTCAGAAATATTGAGTCCAACAGATTTATTTCTTTCTTAATCAAAAATCAATGAACCACTTCAAATTTTCAATTTCCGGGTTTTGGTATATCTAAAGAAAAAAGTATCCAGATTTTTTTCTTATTAAGCGAA
>Ga0163217_1107386_pt1 | contig 15082 bp, 21 predicted proteins | sample SynspAceP_FD_185933 | JGI IMG/M metagenome (GOLD analysis project Ga0163217, IMG submission 185933) | Saline lake microbial communities from Ace Lake in Antarctica - Synechococcus sp. Ace-P (PacBio error correction) | ecosystem: Environmental > Aquatic > Non-marine Saline and Alkaline > Saline ...
CCGCCATCATCAATTTGCGTTCTGCTTGAATTCATTGCGGTCGCCTATACCTCCTTGGCCTTGCCGTGACGAAATTGGTCCGATTCTTTTTCGAAACAGCAACCCTGGCAGGTAATTCTCTTTTGGACCCACCTATCGATCAGCGCAACACGCCGACGACCAACAGCTCTGACCACCAGTTTGTCCATATCAAACAATGAGAGCTTCACACCCGTCCTTGATCGGTCTTCGTTTCGGTTGAACAACAATGTGTCTATCGCCCAGCTCTGCGGTATCTCGCTTGTCCGCTTCATTTTTTGACTCGTCTTCGCCTTCCGGCTATGCTTTTTTAAATGCTGGTGAAGCCTTTCGGACGGTCGCCTCATCCAGCGTCTGGAAATCTTTGCCGCGCTCCCCAGAAAGTGACCAACACCGGCCTAACAACCTTGCAATCAACCAAAAGACCCGGAAGGCCGAATATTGTTCAACATAGTCTTCAACATCCCATATTCCGGAATGTATGCACAGGGGGGACTGCCCCGCGCCAGAAAAAACTGCTGATCCTTTTTTAGGCCCGCGTTCGGGGCAGCTTGAAGAAACCGCCAAACCAACGGGCCGCGCTACCTCCCGTGTCGCAAAATTGTGGTGTGACCGAGACTGCGCCCCTGGCCATAACGTCCTGACAGTTTTTGTGAACAAGTTGGTCCTTGCGGACCGCCGTCCGGACACGTGCAATGCCTTATATCTCGAGGACGGCCCGCAGTGATCGAATTTGTGTTTCCACTGCTCACGGTACCACTTTAGAGGTGACCCAACCAGTTGCACCGGTGCCGAAAGAATCTGGCGCGGCGCAGGCGTGTCCTTGCGCACAGCTTATAACGAGAACATCTCGCGAGATTACAGGCGTCGGTGTGGCGATCACGGGCACCCACGTGGTGCAGGCTAGCCGTTTGAACGCCCGCCACCAGTTTCCGCCGCTAGTCCCTGTCGCAAGAAGCAGGATCCAGAGGCCCTGCAGCTGTTCCACCTCAGCGGTTGTGCTTGAACCACCACCCGATCCCGACTTGCAAGGCAGCGCGAATCATGCCGTCGCCTAACCTAGATGCGACGCGGACGTCTGGCCTTGAAACGTGCGACATCCAGACACGCGCTGGAACTGTCAACGGGGTCGAACACCGTCGCTCCTTCGCCAATTGGCCGCACAGCGGGATGGCGAAATGTCTGCCGGATACTTCCTTCTTTCGCGCCGCCATCGCGCGCCGACATGCCAGTATAACTTCAGGCATCGTCTATAATGCAGGACGCGGATCGCTCAGGACGTTGGTTTTCGCATCCCCTTTGCTCCCCTGACCCAACCGGCGGCCACGCAGACTAGGCTCTGTCAAGGCTGGAATAAGAAGCTAATCAGGAGAAAACTGAAAACCCTTTCGCGCTTGAGCCTGAACTCGAAACATGCGCACCCTCCTGCTGCTTTCTGAACTGTTCACGTCTACGCGCCGCCAGGCCTTCAAATTGGATTAGGAATCCTCGCCGAAAGGTATCCGCGTGCAAACACCACAAGCAGGCGTTCCGCCGTTTTAACCGGCACAGGTATGCACAATGGGGAAGACAAAACACGCGGTCACGAGGCGCGCTTAAAGCGCGTCCAGCCACATGAACGGCCCCACGGTTGCTCTGGCCGGAAGACATTAAGGCACGGTGGCACGCGCACAGGTGCCTGCCGGTCAGTGGTCCATTACGAATTCCACCGAGACTTTCAATTGCCCATGACGCGCACGGAGCCGACCACCAGCCGCGGGCCGCGTGTCCCCAGATCAGTACGACGTCTGGCAAAAGGCACCCTTTTGCCCGGCGGGGTGCTCTAAAGTCGATCCGTAAATGGCTGGGGCCGAAACACGATATCCACACTCCTGCGTTCCATCTGGTACGGTCCGGCGAGGGGCCAGGAACCGGGCGCTAGCTGTATTCGCCAGCGCCCCCGTAACTTCGGCCCGCAGCACATTGGCGTCCGAGAAAAACGGACCGAGCGTCGATCGCCACAGGGAGCGCGTATAGACGTTATAGGGGGCTCCCCTGTTGCAACGATTCTAGACGTCGCGCATCAACGCGATTTCGTCGGCATGCGCATGGCTTCTCGGGTTCGTGGGTCACAGCATAGCCGAAGCGGTGTCCTGCTTGCATTTCAAAATAACCCAACGTCTCGTCCCGCGGATTGTCATCCCGCAGACGGTTATCAAGAACCCGAGAAAGGCTTCGTCCATCAGCATGATGCTTGGGCGCGGAGCCAAAAGCCCGCGCCAGCGCCACGCGCTGCTGTTCAACCGCCACACAGCTGATGTGGGTAGGTCGATTGAGGACCGCAAAATAGGTCGACACGGCTATCTATATGTTCTTCGAAGTGCGAGGCGCTGCGTATTCGGAGGCCGTTCGTTGTCCCGTTTTCAAAGGCCAAGGCTATCGTATCAGCTACGCTTCAGGTGCGGACACAGGAGCAAAGTCCTGAGAACACAATGCACCCGATCTCCTGGCGCCGCTCAGTGCGGCAGCGAGACAGCCCGGTGTACGCAATAGTGCAGTCAGCTTGCCGTCCACATGTGATTCGTGCCGAGCTGTTGCCTGTCATACTCGACCCGCGCATCATCCGCAGCGTGGTCGACTGCCCCGCCAGCCCGACGGACCATTCCAACGCATAGTGCAGGATTCAGCCTGCCCCGGCATTATCTTCAGGCTGACGTCATCGCATCGGCGCAGCTCCGCCCAGCCATAGGCGCGCTGAAGGTTCTTATGATTTCAGCCGGGGATGCTCTACGTTGAAGTCTGTCATGGGCGCGTCTTATATCCGATCAATTCACTCCGGAATCGAGCGGTAATCCAGGGCCCCGCCGCCGTGCCCGCAGGAAGCACCTGCTGTAAATCCCGGCTGAAAGCCTGCGACGCAGTACGGCTCACACAAACCACCCAAAAGCTGTTCGTATTTATGGCCACCTCGAAGGGCAGCACCGGCATTGCAAGGCGGGCCATATTGCCGCGCGTAAATATGGGCAAACGTCTCCCAGCATGGGTCGCGGACCACAAAGGCGGCGAAAATAGGCCCAAGGTGCAATCTGGCGCTTGCATCACCAGCACACAATCAAAACCGGCGTCATAAAACAGGCTGAACGCCGTCCCGGACCACGGCACGCGTCAACAGCGTCGCATTGCCCCACAGCGCTCAGCACGCGTGCCCTCGACCAGAAAAGGCCCAGTTCCAGCATATCACAACCCCGCCCGCCCATTGCACAGGTCTGGCTGGCGGCCGCGAGCCTTCAAGCTCTTGCGACGCGTACCAGCCGTTGGCGGCAGAAGAGAGCGCGGTAGACTTTGGCCACAGCCGGCCATTCGAAGGCGCGCGATACCAGCAGCGCAGATCATAGAACTCGGTCTGACAAAACCAGTGCGGTGGAATAATCTGTGGCCCATGTGGCCGAGCTAGGCTCGAGCCCTCCATTGTATTGCGCACTCCTCATTCCCGGCCCAAGGCTGCCGTGAATCACCTCAAAGAAACACAAAGCCGATTATTGCCACCACCGCGTCCGAGATTTCCAGAACGCATGCACGAATGAACGGCGCGTCGTCTGTGGATCAGCAAGAACCCGCGATCCATCATCACCCGATCAATGTGCGGGGTAGGAAAACACCTGCAACACGCCACCGCCAGTTAGCAACCCACCGTTATACGGCCCTCCCCGCCGTCCCAGCGTGCGTGACAACCGCTGCCCTAGATCAAAACCGGTGCGAGATCGACTCACGCCACAAAAGCGACCCCGAAGACCCACCAGGAACACCACATCTGCACTCCACAATCGGTGCGACAGCCGCAGAACTGAGCCCACCAAGCGGAATACAGCCAAGCTCCAGCAGAGGCGGCGCGACGATCAGGAATCGTCCCGCCGTGCCGATGCCTCAGCACAGCGTTAAAAGATCAGTTCCCACACCAGCAGGTTCGCAAATACCTCGGAACAAGAGCGCAGGCGATTCACCCAGAATTATGCATTAGCTGTGGTCGCCGTGCTGCCGCCCAAAAAGCGTGCCCCTAAGCCAATCTTGCACGGACATGGCCGGACCGTTCTGGCGCACAACGGCCCACGATAAAACCTGCCGCGTAGGAGCTGTACCGCTAAATATCCGGCATAGGCCCAGAGCGGACCAACCGCGCATGTCACCCGTAAAGTAAGTGCCCAAGATCGCCCTGCGTTCTCATCAGGCTGCGGGCGAAAATCCACGTGGTGACCTGGCTGCGGCAGCAACCAGCGTCCAAAGCCTGTTACATGCACGCTCAGCTGGGTACGCCCTATTTGGGGGCCTACGAGGATGGTTGCGCGGTTTTACTACCCATTTTTCGTCATTGGCCCATTAATTCCTCCGTGTGCCTCTCGCAGCAGTTTATGGAAAGGGGGGGACAAAAATTGGAGTTTTTTTGGGAAAACTGTGACAGAAACGTGGGAACCTTCAAGGTCGGCTGCGCTCTTTTCTTTGGTGAAAAAGCCACTGAGAAAGAAAAGAACGCTATCCCGTATGGCAGTGGATGGGCAAATGGAGAGTTTTATCCATTCCAGGAGGCTTAGTGAGAATCTCCCAGTTTTGATCCTGAAAACACCAAATTTATGGATGAACTCAGCCGATTTTTAATCGCTAACCTCGTACCAAACGAATCGAATTGTTGCCCATCAGAAAAATTAGTCTTTCCGGTAGCTTAACGCCGTTGTTGAACCTAAAAATTAACCATATGAAACTGAGTAATACTGCTAGTTCATTAGCCCTATTGGCAGGATTGGCATTTATGCAGATGCACGAACAATTAGACCCCGGTGCCCGCCTGGGCCGTCATTGACCGCCAAGAACCCTTCGACAGATGGTCAGCGCGAGTGTGCAGTCCTAGTAAGGCTGACGGCGATAACGACACGAACAGGACCAAACAGACAATGGGGACCATCAAAGGGGCTCTACCATTTAAAAGACTGTAACAAACTGATGGCGCGTACCGAGCAAAAACTGCCGGCCCGCTATCGAGTGCGCGCGGGCAGATCTGTTCCGTAAACCGTGTATTCGAGAGTACATGTCAGAACGCCGTGGCGCGCTATTCTTGCAGCACTGGTGCGGCTAGCGTACAGAACCCATCAGCCTTACGATCGAGTCAATCGCGTTTGTTTTCACGCGCCAACAGTTGTCGAGCAGCCAGTAGAGGTTACTGGACCACCATCAATAAGGCCCGCGTGCGTTCGACAAAGAAAGACGCGCAGCCGCCCGAATTCATGGAGCGTCGTGCCGTAACGCCCTGCGGGAATTGTTGATGCGCGCTCGGTGCGGGCCTCTTCAGCGTGGATGCCCTTTTGTTGACCGACCCCCCATTCCAGCGCAAATCGGCGCGGTTCGGTGGCGTGAATGCCCCGCAGCAGGTTGTTGATCGTGACACCCTTGGCCCGCGACCTGAACGCGAAGGTACCCGCGAAACATGCCGGGTCAGACCGGTACGGGCAGAGTTTTGCTGAGCCCAGAACACCAATTGGCGCCGTAGGGATTGCGAGGTAATGTTGACAACCACGGCCCCAGCCACGGTCCATCATCGCAGGCACCAGCGCTTTGGAATCATCGCCGGATGGGGCGAGCATGTTCGCGTCGAGCGCCTTTGATGAAATCCTCAACGGTCCCAATGCTCCAACATGCCGGGGGGCGGGCCACCTGCGTTGTTTGACCAGAATGTCGATGTCACGCAGCAGCGGTCCAGCACCAGCCTTCTGGCCTTCGTCCGTGGCGATATCGGCGGCATGGTGGGTGACCTCTAACGCATAGCTCCTGACGGATGCGTTCAGCGCTGTTTCCAGATCAGCGGACTACCGCGTTGGCGTTCATCACCAGTAATTCACACCGCGTCGGGGCCTTCGGCCAGCCGCCATCTGCACAGTCCCCAGGCCAAGACCCTTTGAAACGAATGCGCAAAACCAATGCCGCGTTTTTCCCCTTTGGATTCCCCAGATTCCCCATAGCGGCACTCTCTCCCGGGAGGAGCATGTTCGCTGGCAGGCAAGCTCGTGGAGCACCTGTCACTGCGACATGCGGCATAGCAAAACGGCCTAAGGGCTTGATCCTACAATGAGACAAAGCGTATGTGCAAAGGCCCTATTAACCACCCGGCGAACGGTTATGCGACGGCGGGAGATAATCGATTTACCTGTACCTATTCGTTGCGACCAAAAGGCCCGCCCCATAGACCTTTCGCCCGCCCCTTTCTCACCGCAAAAGCGTCCCGTCTACATGCGACGCACCATTCACTGGCGGAACGGATGGTGGCGAATATGGGCGGATCCGAATGTCCTTTTGCATCAGAGCTGCTGCTAGATGATGTCTACGAGCTATCCCTATTGGCGGCGGCCCCTGTGCGCCTGTCGATACAGACGGCAGCAAACCGGCAGCTTGTCCGATCGCAGCCTGGATACGCAAACCGGGCACCAGCGGCGCAGCGAGCTGCATCTTGATATGTGCGCTTGACCTCTCCAGTGTCGCCCGATGGGCAAATCAAACGACGCGATCCTGGGCTAGGTCGAGGTGGCGAACGACCCTGGACCACTTGGCCGAGGCGAATTTACCTTATGCCCGCTGAGCGCCGCTGTCGCCGAAGTGAATACCGGCTGGTTTGGCAGTCTGACACAAACCATCGCGCTCAGAAATTCGCGTGAGTCAAATGTTGGCCATGTCGTGTCCTTTACCTTCCGCGCGGCACGCAACGCCATACGGGTGGTACCGGCCGGAACAGCTTCGAAGTTGGAAATCTGGTGGTGGGTGAACAAGATACACTCACCCGCGATGATCGGGCGTGCCAGGCCATCCCGCTGGATCAAGGGTACCGAGACAGCAAAGTGCGTGCCGGCGTGAGTTTCTGCATCGATCTGCACTTCGATTGACGGGCCACACTGAAAAAGAAGACAATGACCTTATCGTCCAGCCCCGCCCGACGCGACCCGCCTGTTCATCTTACCAACTTGCAAAGACCAGTCTGGGCACGCGGCCGAGCGGTCTCTCTGTTATTATAATAGCTTGGTCAAGGCACGGCATCTGGTGAGATTTCGGTGAATACAGTGCGCGTGCAAGACGTTGGGCGGCTATCGTCGATTAACTATCCAGCTGCTGTTACGACAGCCATGTCAGATCAATCTATGCCGGGGATCGCAGCGGAATCATGCTGATCGAAGCCGCATCCAGAGCCGGCCGACGCAAGGGAGCTGTGCGGATGCCAAATGAGTGCGCCGATGTCATCCCTGGTTCATTCCGACTGCCCCATGCGGGGCTTGATGTGTCCGAACCGCTGCTTGACCGTCCCGACCGCAAGCTGAACTGTCTGACGCGCGCTGCAGCGATAGCGCTTAATTCAGTGCCGCGAGACAGAACTCCTCGCCGTACGATTTTGCACCATTTTGCACATGGTAAAACAGCGAACTCTTGCATCTCATTTTCTACGTTGCGGGAGCATGAGCCTTTGGGTTCGCGTGCGGCAAACGGTCAGGAATAAGGCGAGGAGAGCGTTTTTCGTCGCCAGTGTAGCATCGGTCGGCTTGGACGGGTTCCTTGGAGCGGCCGTAAGACCTCCGAATCGCGCCGTCCCAAGGGATGGTCGTATTGCCCCTGGACCATCCCGTCGAGGCCCTTGATTTCACGCCCGTTACCGTGATTCCCATCGCGTCGACTGATCAACGTGCATCCGCCGCGATAAAAGGCCGATCAGGGAGTTCGCACAACCTTCCGGGCCTTTCGTGCCCCTTTTCCGGCCCACACTTTTTCACCAAATGTCTCTGCAACTCTGCTTTCAGCTCCATCGGTCTTTCCCTTTCATGACGGCTCACGCACGCGCTCAATAAGTACGCCCTTATCTTACGATTTTCACGCCGCCCCAAAGAAATGCCCATCCCACCGCCTGATCCAAGCAGCCTTGCGCGTGTGTTCGGGCGTGGATATATGGCCATACCATGTTTTGGATACCCCCTCAAACCGCCCCGCTTTGCCTGCCGAAATCGCTCGGCCGCTCGCAAACTTTGCGAATCAATCTCCCACCTCGCGATCGGGGAAAACCACGCTGACAGAGAAATTCCTGCTGTTCGGTGGGCGATCCAGATGGCGGGACAGGTGGCGTGGCCCTAAGGGCGAGGGCCCGGCGCACCACGGTCCGAACTTTATGGCGATGGAAAAAGAACCGCGGAATCTCTGTCTCGGCGTCCGCCATGTCGTTCGACTTTGTGAACAAGGGCACGAACTACCGTTTTAAAACCTTGTGGACACGCCCGGCCACTCGACTTTCCGAAGATAACCTAGCCGCACGCTCACGGCGGTTGGACGCAGCCCGTGGATGGGGATAAATTACGACGCGCCGCGAAAGGCGCCTGGAAAGCCAGACGCAGTAAGTCCTGTTTCGAGGGGTCTGCGCGCATGCGCGACCGTGTGCGATGCTCTGTGACCTTTTTGTAACAAGATGCGGGAGCGCCGCGAAGGAGGCCCGCGATCCGCCTGTTCGAGATTCATTCTGATCCGCATGGATTTAGGACAACCTCGCGATACTATCGTCGTGACCTCGCCTCGCGAGCTGGCCCATCGGCGGTGGGCCGCGACTTTATTGGTTGCTATGACATCCGCGGTGACAGGTCGGTTCGTTTCTGGAACTGGAAGGACCTGGGACCCGGCCGAACCGCAACAAGTATTCCGCAAGCTATTCGCGATCGAAGGGTTGGACGAAACCAAAGCTGGGCCGAAACATGTGCCCCAGCCGCGCTGCTTCGAAAAGCTGCGTGAGGATCTGGAAATGCGTGCGCGAGCTGATGCCGCGCTGGATGCTTGGAAACTGATGTGCCGAAGGGTCACTGACGACCGATCTGGTTCGGGGCCCGCGAGTTTCAACTAGCTATTCGCGTCAAGGACTAGAGGAGGGCATCGCTTACGATTACGGCGGGTCGGAATCCGACAAATTTCAGTCGGCGCAGCCATAGGTAAGTTTTGTAGCCTGAAGGAAACAGGGTTCTTCCGTGTCTTTGTGTCTTCAAATGGTTCAAGCGAATATGGACGCGGCCAAGCCGACCGCCGACCGCGTTGCCTTAAGTCCGCCTTGCCCTCGGCCATTTTACCCGCGGCAATGAAACTGACAGGTGGTGCGATCTCGAGTAAAGTCAATGGTCTGTGACCAACCTGATATGATGTTCCTTGCCGCCGACCCGGGAGCTGGCAGGGAAGATAGCTCGGCATGGGCCGGTCGACAGTCCAATGCGGACATTCGGTCCAACCAGCGAGCCAATTGCGCATCGGTGACAACGCTGACCGGAAGCGAAGCGATCCTCGTACTGGTATCTTTCATACCCTCCTTGCTGCCCGGAATTGCTGCATATAGGCGTCCGTGGCGGGCGACCCCGATGAAGTCAATAGCACCTCCGAAAAGCGCTGAGTTTTGCGTTTCGCTGAAGAAGGTGCCGCGAAAAGTGTTCAAAGCCCGCCATCGGTCCCGGCTTTGGTCGTGGGCCGTTGTCGGGGCAAAATTGCAGTTCGAAGTGCTTCCCCGCCAGTCCGGATTGAACTGGAATATAGCCTGCCTGCTCGCAAGTCGTTTGAGCATATTATGCATACAGGTTCACGTACCCTTCGGCAACGCCCTGTGGGTAAACGGTGAACCGGCAAGCCGGGTTGAGAAGTTTACGAATGCCAACAAGCAGGCATAATCGGTCCCTCGACTATGGGGGAGGCTATGCCGCTATTACTGCATGACGCTTGGGCCACCTGCAATGGGATATCGATTCGCGTCGACCGGCGGACTATCGTCCGATGTGGTCTGTAATAGACCGCGACAGGAAATGAAAAAAAAATGTCCCCTGGCCCCCCCCCCCCCTAACATGGGCTTGCAGCCTCGACATGCGGGGGCACAGCGCCGCACATTGGCCCCATGACTGATGTGACATGGGGCAATCGCCTCTCCATTCTGGCAGCCGGAACCGACGCGCTGAGCATATTACCAGTTCGCCTCGCCTATGAGTTTTGCGCGGCGGGCGCGGCTCACCGCTGGTATATCTATCTTGATGCGGCCCAAACAGACGAAGCCTTTGCCCATACTGGACACGGCCACCCCAATTGATCCGCGTCATTACCTGGTGGCGACACAGGGCACCGCCCCTATTTGGAAGTCAACGTGCGCAAAGCGCGATTCCGGGTCACGCGAGGCGCACCACGCAGACGTCAGAGTCCGGCCAACTGGAAGCTCAGCCGTCGCCACGCCTATAAATCTGCTCGGGCAGACAGGTCGACCTGGCTGATCCAAGTATGATGTTACGATCTGTATACCTCTTGGTCGCCGACCGCCCCGTGCGCTGTAAACCTACCTGGCGAGTGCCCACCAATCCGGAATTCCGCCCGCCACCATCCACGGCGTCCGCCACTCGAAATGGACACGCCGTGGCTGTCGGCCGACTCACGATCACTGTGTATTCACATCGGACTTTGCATCACCCGACGGCCTGACGCTGCGCACCTTGCACATCGTGGCAGATTTGCGATGTGACCTCGACCTTAATGTGGCCTAGTCTGAAATAGGCGGATTTCTCAGTCATTGGGAACGCGTAAGTGTAGAGGGGGCTCGGGGACTCTTTGTCCCGCACCCAGGGCTGCCGAACATCGCATTATGCGCATAAGCCACAATGTCTTTCAGAGAGAGTACGCGAGCATGCTGGCCCTGTACATTTGGGATGCGCCGACGGGCATCGCTCGCTGGCCATGCGCCCATGGCAAAATCAATGGGATGAACTGAAATCGGCTCCTATCGCTCTACCTCTGAGGAGGTCGGGTGTGAGAAGGCAGCTTACCGCCCACCGAACTGCGCCCCATACCGGCTCCCTAAGTATGACCGAAGGGGACTGTCCGTCTCAATGACGGCCGGGGGCTCATTTTCAATGTATCGACGGGCGAAGTGGCGAAGCGGGACATCTGCGCGCCCGTTCTGGGTTCGGAGGGTGAGTCTGCGCCCTGAATACTCTTCACTCCCAATTTACGGGTTGTCATGGCGCCTCGGGGGCTGCCCGCAAGCCACAATCGGGCCTGCGTGCCCGCGGTACGATCTGGCGCTACCGGGCAGGACGCATAGGGGCTGGCACACATGTTGCCCATTCGCCGCTTCCAACAGCGCGGCTAGCGCATTCTTGTTTGGACAATGACGGGCAAGTTTTCTTGCTAATGGGTGCAGAACATGTCGCCGGAGAGCCTCGACCCTTGGGCCAGCGGGCCGACTGAATGCTGCCGCGGGCCAAATGAGGCGTCCCGCTATCATCGGACACACATGACAAATTTTTCTGATCTAAACCTAATCCTTAAAGTCCTAAAAGCCATTGATGAGGCCGGGTATGAAACCGCGCCACGCCGATCCAAGGCCGGTGGCGATTTCCATTCTCTTTGCCTTTGCTGGCAGAGACGTGGTTGGAATCGCCCAAGACAGGTACAGCAAAACTGGCAAGCTTTAGCGGCGGCGGCCCCATGGAGCACGGCTCTGCTTTGCCCGTGGACCGCTCCGAGCGCGGATGGCACGCACAGTCTGGTGTTGTGTCCTCACGCGGGGAACTGAGCGAGCAACAGGTCGCCGAAACTTCGACAAGCTGATACCAGACGCACATGAAATTGACCAACGGCGACTGTTTGGATCGCCGGCGTTTCTCTGTTCGTGCAGCAGGACAGAGACTTGATTCGTACAATAGGGGTCGAAGTTCTGAGCGAGCGTGGCCAGGCCGTCTGAGGTTTGTACCGATGGCATAGTTGAACGCTTCGGGAGGGCGGCAGGTTTGCTGACTGATGTCAGGCATTTGCTTCATCGGCAAACTGATCTTTCTGACGTGGAGAGATCATGGGTCGTCCAGGAGGCGACCGCGGACCGGATGCCTCCAGAGCACATAAGGGGGTTTTATATCGCCGATACTTCCCGAACGTTTACCTCGTTCTTCCACCGATGACGTTCCCACTTTACCCGTACAGGACGACAACTGTTCTTTCTCGGCCCCACCATGGCCGTAGCTCAGATGATTGAGTATTCATCCAAATGGGCGGCACCTTCCTTGTCCGCTCCCCGCGCGTAGAATCGAAGTCGCGCTCGTCACAGGCGACCAATGGGAGCGAGAAATATCAAGCAAGACGCGTGCTGATGTCAAACCCTCGCGCAAGGTACCAGACGAATAGGCGACGGAAAAGTTAGCGCAAAGGTCTTGCGCGCGTTGAATCGATGCCGAGGGCGACAAATGCACGAAACAGCCATCATCCTTCATGGCACCGCAAGATGGATGCTGGATAACGTTGGGCAGTCGTTTGAAAAAAATAGCGGCTATGACGCCTGTCACCCAATCCACGGCGGATCTGGACCAAAGCGCGAGCGGACCAGAGTGGAGCGCACTCGAACGGGTTCCGCAATGCGGGCGATCTGCGCTACCTGGTTTGGCTTCTGTGTTTGCGGCCGGGGCGGTTCGATATTGCCTCGTCAGGTCAAGCCATGTCTATGAAACTTTGATGTGCCGTCCCCATGCGGAAGACATATGTAAGCACCGCATTGGCCGGACGCCGGTTCCCGGGTGCGCGGCCGCGACGGCAAGCGAGTCGATTGAGTCTGCGTACACATGATGGAGTTGAAAAGAATCCTCGAGTATCGTGGATCGTGTCTGTTGCAATGCTGCGGAGGTGTTGTCCGGCTGTACTTGGGTGAAAGGCCGCGTTGGTTGGACGAGAGGATAAGTATGAGTATGCTGTGACGGTTCCAGTTTACAGGAACGCCAAAGGGATAGCCTGAATGTCCCTGCTGCTTCAAACGACGTCTAGGACCTTCCGCGGATATAACTCCAAGCGGACCCGTTCGTCGAGCAGGGTCCTGCAGAAGCCTGTGAAGCGGCTTTAAGACTTGACGCCGATCAGACAGTGACCCCCACAGGCAGATCATCGCCACAAGGCACCGAATACGGCGGCAGACGGATACCAGCGCAGGCCAGGCAGCCCAAAAGGCTGACGCTCCGAAACTGGAGCCAAAGCACAGCGGCCCAGCCGCAGAGCGAACAAAATTCCGAGAAAGCCTGCTGTCAGGGCAGCAAGCCGAAATGTGAGGCCCGCTCAGCAAAAGGGTGGAGCGCACGCGACGACGACTAAGTCGACCAACTACCTGTCCGCGAGCCCCAGTGGCTGGGCTGATGGGGATAACATCATTCTACCCGCAATGAGCGAACAGCCGCCATGCTATGACACACGTCAGCCGCAACCTGACAACGCGTGTCGTCGGTCTAGCGATTTCACCACCCGAAGTTCATCGGCCTGGCCTTTTGCCAGAGCGCTGCGAATGAACCTTTCGCTTTCCGCCTGACACATTCTAATAGAAGGGACAGCGGGGCGCAGAGCATTCTCATGCGCCTTTCTTATATTGGGCGCTAGTATGCCTGCTGCCGCGTTGTCCCGCATCAGTCTTCCATAACAAACCAATACGCCGCGGCCAGTGGCCTCGCGGTCGTTTCGGATTTAGTGTGTCGATGCCTTTAGCTTAGAACGGCTGACAATGCGTATTGGTGACTTTGCGGGCTTGTTTTACCGATTTCATCATTTAGCCCGACTGACGCACGAGTGCGCTATCAAGTCCGATCGTGCTTAGCTTGTCGTCGTCGCGCAGTGGTTCTTGGCATTGGCGCGGCAAGGAACTGCTGCGCCACAATCGGCCTCAAGCAACTTCGACGAGCGACTGTTTTGGACCGGCCCTTTGCTCTGGAAGCCATAGGCGGCGACGCCAAGGGTCGCCCCAACAGCTTCGTCCGTTTTCGTTCCATGATCCACAGTCACGGTGAACGTGGCCGTTCCAGCGCCATGCGAATACGGGTCGCGTACAACGCCGTCCATTCGCGCGCAATTTGGCGGTCGAGCGTCCCAGATAGGTGCGCCCCGCTGCGACATATTCAACAACCTTCGCTCGTGCCCGATAGGTCGATCATCAATGCCGTTACGGCCAAGAACACGACCCTTCATTTTCCCTTGGCGTTGGCGATTTTGGTATGTTCGCGCAGGTGGCGGTGTTCGCCGTGCATCGGGATCAGGATCTGAGGTTTTTACCCACATCATGCAGCGTTTCCAATCGGACGGTTGCGTGGCCCGAACACGTGTAACAGACCCCGAACTGTCATCGACGATATCAACGCGCCCATTAGACAGCGTTGAATGACCTTGATCACGCCACGTTCATCCTGCCCGGGATGTTTTTTGGAGGAAGAACAAGGAACATGTCCCCTTTCTTTCATCTCCAGCCCCATGTATTTTGGCCACGCGCGCAGCCTGCGCCGGACGCCGCACGGCGTTCGCCTTGCGAACGCGGTCACCTAACAGCATCAGGTTTTCACGCGGGATGCGCGGCCTCTTCCGGGCTCAACGACCGGTGGAAGTCCTTTCAATCACGCCCGTTTCAAGCGAGGCTTCCGACATGCCGTTTCATCGAACGGACCCAGCAGAACGACGGAAACGCCTGCCCGTTCGCGCAGCATCGGCCAAGGTCTTCACCACGCGCGACGTTCGAGGCAAAGGTCGTCCGCGACAACCATACCCTGTGAGGACCCAGAAGCTTTTCGATCTCGGGCCCGACGGTTGGCCCTCAGACCGGCCGGCGTTCTGCGAAACACATTGGTACTGTCCAGTCAACGCTTTGACGCCGTCCTTGGACACATCGGCCCCAAAGTTCGGTCATTAGCCTCACGACGCGCGTGTCAAACAATGTCCGATCTTGAAGTCACCCCGAGTGGATCAGGCGATCGCCCGCCAAACGTCGATCACCAAGGACGAACGATTCAGGGATAGAGTGGGACATGGGCAGGAAGCCGACGCGTGACCGCCCGACCGGTGGTCTGCTGCGGCCACGGTGCACGGTGTCACCGCGTCTTCGGGTGGCCACGTACTCGTCCATCTTGCGCTTGGCAATGTTTCGCCGGTGAACTTCGCGTAATAAGATAGGGGGCGCGCAGACCTTGTGTCATAGGTATGGGCCCCCCCCCCCCCAGCACGGCACCGACGTGGTCTTCGTGGGCGTGGTGAGTAAAATATCGCGGTGCGC
>Ga0163217_1002653_pt1 | contig 15078 bp, 7 predicted proteins | sample SynspAceP_FD_185933 | JGI IMG/M metagenome (GOLD analysis project Ga0163217, IMG submission 185933) | Saline lake microbial communities from Ace Lake in Antarctica - Synechococcus sp. Ace-P (PacBio error correction) | ecosystem: Environmental > Aquatic > Non-marine Saline and Alkaline > Saline ...
AAACCAAAAAAAAAAAAAGGAGGAAAGGAGGGGGAATTTTCAAAAATTTTTAAAAAAAATGAAAAACCCAAAAAAAATGAAACACTCCCCTTATAACTAATATCAATATTGGAAGCAAATAAAGGTTTTTAATCAAAGCTAAAGTGCTTGTTTTATAGTTCCCATTTTCTTTTTTAAAATAACAATGTAATATCTTGAAAATCAACAAATGGAAAAATCAAATCAAAAAAATAAATTTTTTACTGTATCGGCGTCACTCAAATTGAGGAGATTTTTCAAGTTACGCAAATGAAAGAAACCTTTAAGATCAAAAAATAATTCCACCAAGAAACTTAACAATAGCTCTTGAAAATTGAAAAGTTCAATGGATTTAAAGAATAGAAACCTGCTCCTTTAGTGAAAAATACAAGAATATCATTGAATATTGCATGGTAATGCCCTCCCACGGAAACAAACTAGTTTTTGGACTAAAAAGGAAGCTTCCAATTTGAAGTCGATTTTAAGTTGGCGTTTTAGACTTTTTGAATACAACCGGCTGTAAAATTTGGAGTAATTTCTTTCTAATAATCGCAAACAAAATTACGCCTTCAAAACGTGCTTAACAGGCCTACAAATACGTATACTTTTTAAGGTACTATTCAATCCACACCATTTGACTTTATTGGTAAGACATCAAGCAAAAAAACTGCGATAAAAACGTTTGAGTTCTTTCTTTCGGACCAGTTAAAGAGTCCGAAGGGCTTTACTTCTCAGGGAATGATATCAAGGAAAGGACGGCAGAATCCGAATAACGTGAGAATACCATGAACAATGTAACTGTTCGACTACTTGAAGTTTACCGTTGTTCGTAATACGAAAAATTTGAATTAATAAAACACGCTAATTGTGTAAACATCACTGTTACGAAAAGGAAGTCATTTTCTATAGAGGCCACGGTGAAACGATGACAGTAAATAATATTGGAACTTGGTGATTTAAGATAAAAACTTCCAACGCCTGAACCATAAGAAGGGTACAATATTGTTTTATGGAAATATAGTTTAGTAGCATAAAAATAAAGGAAATCATAGAAAACAATAGAAGCGATTAAAACTGAATGAAGGCTACCGATTCTTTACTTGGTAATTCTAGATAGCCATAAATTAGTCGAAAGGTGGTCTATTGTTAGACAAAGTGAATATCTTAAACCACCATTATTGAAGAAGACAAACGTGATACTGCTATCCTAGTATTCTTGCTGAATACAGCGAGAATGAATTGATGAAAGCAACTTCAATATGAGTCCGACCCAATTGGCTGAGATAAACTAAAATATTGGTGGTGTGTCATAAATGTCAAATTGATAAAGGGAAAGTAATTAGTGGAAGTATTGATCAATCAGGGTTTATGACCTTTAGATTGTGAAACGGAAAATTTGAAACACAGAATCAATACTTGTCTGGAGACCCACGAGGCAAATTGAATCTCGCAATCCTATAAGTAAGGCCGTAACATATTGAATAAATAAGTAACAAGTCAGCTTAAGGAAAGTACGATAGCTTATAAGAAAAAATTCCTTGAATTGTATAAGAGAAAACGGTTAATAAAACTTGAGATTTCCATTTAAAATGAACTGCCCAGATAAATAAATCCGCTTAACGCACTGTCATCAAAATTTACAAAGCAAAAATGAACAAAGAAAGAATTGAATAAGAAGATTGATGATATTGACGAGATCATGCACGAATTCAAAAATATCAAAGATGTCAAACATAGCCGAAACTCTTAGTAGGTTCAATCAACAACTGAACAATGTCAGAACGATGTAAAAGGAGTAAATTGGAATACGATTTCTATGAAGATATTCAACTACATCTGTTGGATTTGAAGAGAACAAATTAAATTTAGGTGATAAATCATTTTTGCATGATCGGGTTCTGTAAAATTGGGTGGAATGAGATTAGAAGAACAGCGCCAAAAAATACAGTATGACTTTGCCGGAGATTACCATAAGAAACCAATACAGAGGATAGGCAATACAAGCAAAATGTGAAAAGCCGATTTGAAGTTTTTAATTGAAGGTATAAGTAGAAGGAGTAGCAAATTTTACTAGAGATTGAAACTTAAAACAACTGATTAAAAAACTGAAAACTTGAAAGAAAAAGAAAAATTCCTAAAGCCCTTAAACGAAACAGAAAATGAAAAAATAAATCTCCCATACTATTCATTTTAAGCATTGATGTGTTTATTGGCTTATAATACCAAGTATTTTGGAAATAGGTGAAATTTAAACAGGACCACATAAAAATAACAAATAACGACAGTGAATTAAAGTGATGAAGAAGTAAGGACCAATGCGATAAACGCGTTGGTGTATTGAGACTAAACTGTGGATTTACAACGTAGTTGTGAACTAGAAAAAAAGGAATCGATATAATCTGCGCACAAAAATGTAACCCTCCAGTATTGAGCGAACTAAATCGGAGCGAACCGCCTCACTAATAGAGAACAGATTAACAATAATGGTACATTTTCCAATGTAAAGTATGATTTGAAAAGAAAAAAAGAAAACAAGCCAACAACTTATACCGTATGCCAGAAAAGCAATACAAAATAAATACTGTGGTATACACGACCCCTAGATAATTTCAAGCTAAAAAAATCACAAAAGAAGCATCGTTAAAAGGTGATGCAACAACTAGAAAACTAAAAAGGAAGATCGCATAATGAATATAAAGATCGGTTTCTTTATTCATGAAAAGTTTTACTATGAAATTGATTCTACTTAAATGAAAAGTAGATGTGTTTGATTAAAAAAATTCGATAAAACTACAATTTATAATAATAAGTATAATCAATCCCCAATATGACTAACAAAGAGATATTTTAAAATTAACGATACCAAAGAAGATCAGTTCTTCTTGAAAAGGAAGTAAGTTCGACTGAATAAATGTCGAATAATCTGCATTCGAACAGGAATTTATAATCCAAACTCATGATCGGACTAGAAAGTATACATGGATAGGCCCATTAAATTCGTAATTTAAATTTTAAGGATTCTAGACTACATTTCTGAACCACTAAATCACCTACCACTTCGAAAATCCATTAGATTAGAAAGTTTCCTGCTACTTACAATCAACAACTTCGTGGGCGGAATTGAAGCTACTTCGGAAATCGTAATCCTGAATGCGCCGAGCTCCTACGTGAATTGATTGCATGGATTGAAACTCAAATCACTAAAATGCAAAAGAGAAAAATCATATGACACTGGGCTGAAGTGGAATGATTCCCGAAGTTTATTGTCCGTCAAAATTAAGTAGCTCAATAAAACACTCCAACAAGTTTTACAAATTAATTACGATTGTTAAATCGATTCAATTATATAATGAATTCATTGTTTTCTTGGATACCGTTGGAGGAGAGACAAAAATAACACGAAACAATAGTCACATAACTTCTAAAGTGTCAGATACGAAAACCGATTTTGAATCATACTAGATCAAAACCATTTGATTAGAAGAAGTTTGAAGAGATTAAATCATGGGTCACCTATTCCTCAAGTAACGCGTTTAAAAAGAAAAGACACAACTTCTTTTCAAGCAATATAGACATTTGGAATATTGCGCAAATAGCAAACAGCTATTATAAAGGAGCTCTTCTGAATCAAGCAATTAACTATTCGGTGCTGCATTTAGTCAATATTGAGAACTGATTTAAATTTCAAATACTTTATCTTATAATGATAAAACAACAAATTGTCATCGATTAAAGCAGAGTTTGGGATCAATAGGAAAATTCAGCGGCCTGCCACTACTCAAGCAATTATCGGTGTTCAAGACAGCATCTCGCATTCAAGCAAGAATTTAGGCCCGGGACTTTATTCATCGTTGAACATAACAGCGAAGCTTTATTAAGAAATAATATAGATATAAATAATAGAATAGCTAGAACCGATATTGAATCAAAGCCTTTAAAGAGCCATATTGCTGCCAGCAGGAAAGTCGTTACGAAGAAGACTCATAGTGAGAAGTTTGAGGTGGATCAGTATGACGAAATAGCAGTAGGCACAGGAGCGGTATTTCGAGTTGGATCTACCTTTCTCGTCATCCGTTTTTGATTGGCTTTATCAATTCGTAAGCCATTACCATAACAGTGAATCGATGGACATTTGAACCCATCAATTGTTCAAAGCCTTGATGCAGATAATTAGTATTTAAATAGCCATTGTTATCCTATAGACTCAATAGCTCTAAACTAATTACCACGGGCGGATATCAAAACTAAAAGAACAAATAGAGAAATAGCCATTTCTTTTAGCCATGGAAAGGCTCCATGAATGGATAAATATTGCACAAACATGGATAACACAGAGGAAAGAGGCATTCTAGTAATAATCCAAGAATAAATCAATACAGGACAAAAACCTCTCCGAATAGTGTCAATCCATAACGAAACACTTATCCGCCCTAATGATCGAAAACAATGAAACTTTGTTCAAAGACATCATTAAGGCCAACGATGGTCAAAATAAACATCCTAAAAAGTTAATCTCATATAGAAAAAGACAAAAATCGATGTATTTAATTAAATTTTCATTAGTCAATGTATTCTTTTATTACAAAGCATATAGAACGTCGCCACACAAAAAACTTGACGAACTTTTATAATCGCTCATTTTGTATGTAAATTCGCTAGTAAAGTAATTGAAATTAAAAACCCTTAGCTAAATTTGGACGCTGTACATTTGAATTTCCAAGGGATAAATCTCCAATACTTTCCTGTTCTTATCGAAATATAATGGACTTTGATATTGAATTGGGATCTTTATTTGACGGATTTATAAGTATTCGCAATTGTCTGAACAAAATTATCTTGTCCACTCGAACTTGCAACATTGACACTCAACATTGCTTACTTCCTTTCTAAATATATAATATTATTCTATATATTAGCAACCACATAATAAATATAGAATTATTAACATTTAAACAACTCACTTTTTTCTTCCATGAAAACGAAGATGGATGTTAATTGACATATATTGTCCGTATCGCCCTCAATTAATTGGCGGATAAATTTCTAGATCGAAAAATGCACCTAACAAAAAGTATTCCTTCAAATCTTCAAAGGTTAGTTTCTTGTTAACTATATAGGTACAAATTTTGTTAGAAACACTTTAGATAACTACCATACGCTGAAATATGAAGATTCTCAAATTAACTACTTAGACCAAATTAATGGTAAAGCATTTATTCTAAATTGATTCCCATCAACACATGTCTTCAAATCTCTACTTTTCGGTATATCCAGTTTGTTTTAGGCTTACAAGAACGGCTTCCCTAACTTAACTGGATAATAGTTTAAAATAATCGGTTGCTGATATTAAATGCTTTTAAAGCATAGTAATTGAGGGTTAAAAAATTAAATCACGAGTTTTTTTACAACTTCACGATCAATTCAAAAGCAATCGCATCACTGAAATTTAACATTAAAACAAGTCGATTTCTACAAACAAATAGGTCACTTTCTTAAGATTAATACAAACCTTATTTTACATCTCAGAACAAAAAATCTGAATAATAGAGTTTTTAAATAGTAGAGATTCTCATCTGATCAATAATTATAGCTCTACATATAAAATAAATAAAGTTAACTAAAATGGACCATGGATTGGAATTTAGTTTCTACAATTATCAATAATAGAATAAAAATGTCATAATAAAACCTGTTTTGCGGCTATTGTCAGATGCCGTTATATAACATCACGCATTGAATAAAATATTCAATATTTCGTCAGATAAAAGCGAAATATTTACTTTAATATTAATCATTTCAAGTCAAACCAATGATTCAAATAACAGAACCAAGTGTTTTATTCTATTGCTAAATGCTGCATCGCTAATTAATGCTGTCTAATCAAACTAGCGATTTGACGCTTTATTTTGCAGAACAGTCGAAAATTAGGCGTTTGGAAACATCTTTTGACAGAATACGTGAAAAATGAATTCATGCTTTTGAATATTCCTGCTTGAGTTATAGCAATGCATAAATCCATTTAAAATCGGAAGCCTATTCAATGGTTGGTTATTACATTGCTTGCCAAACAATTCTTCACCTCAATACTTCAATCAAACCCTCGTTTTTATTCACTCAATTATATCTGGGCTACTTCATTGGAGAAGTTGTTTGTTTGGCAAGTTCCACCACATAACTAACTCTCCTATTCTAGCGTTCCTCTTAAAACGTGCACAGAGTTGACTAACCATACTGGTTTGGCATTATTACAATATTTATATGGAGGTTGCAGTTTGCCCACGCTTTAATGCATCATCTGCTGTTAAACCAACTCATACAAAAATCTAAAAGCGAGAAAAGCCATAATATCAGTGGAGCACTTCTTATCTTGATTTGGTGCTACTATCACACTTCCTATATGAATGAAAGGAGCTCTAATAGAATGTGCATTTGAGCATTAATGTATTCGAGCTTTTTGCCCAATTTTAAATTGACGCACTTGGATATTCCATTAACTATACCATCTACAAAAAATTGTTACTTCTTCTTCCTTGGTGTTTGTATCAGTTGAGGTTAGGCGATAAGTTCAGAAAGCTAACACTGAAATATTTTTTAATCAACAATTATTGGGGAATTCTATTCCATCAATTAATAATACATACATCACTCAAGATATTGGAGCTGCAAGAAGCTTACCCATCATTAATTGTATTCGCTACCTAAAAATTATACTTATCAACCTAATTAAAGGAAACCTAATAAATACATAACTGCAAGCAGCTAGATTCTTTATACGATTGATACTCACGTAACAATTCATATCATTCTACGTACTCAGAAGGAAGTACGAGCAAACAAAGCTGTATAACAAATCACGCGATAGTTTTTTAATCTGCCCTTCAGGTTCTTTTATTCTCTGAAACATGTACCACTACATTTAGCATACAACATTTTAAAATTCTTTTAACCAATTGAAATATCGCAACTGAACTAATCACAAATGAAAGAATGATTTATTTCGAAAATCAAGAAGAACCACTAAAAGGTTGATTTTTACTTTTAGATTAATTTACGGTGCCACGGCAACTCACTGAAAATGAATACAAAGCTCCCTTTTTATTTGAATAAAAAATTTCTGCTATATGGAAAGAAAGCTACTGAAGACGCTATTCAGTTTTTGATGATGGTTTCGAATGCATCACTTGCTAGAAAGTGGTGATCGTAAACGATTTAAGAATCTATGAATAATCATAGGAAGATATCGATTACGGATTAGCTGAATTTTAGAAGAACATTATCTTTAATAAATAACTGACAAGCTAATTAATCTGCATGCATATAAAATGATAATTTTAATTTATTAAATGGTTTGAGCTAAATCAACAAAAAATGAAAAACATTTACATAACTCTTCTCTAATTAACTACTACCCATAACAATAATTGAAGGCCAAACCATGTCTTGATGGTGCTGACGGATTTATTCAAACATTAATTGCAGGATACGGGTTTATCTGGCGCAGAACATAGAACTTGGGTAGAAACTGCAGATGCCTGCCTACAGCAGATGGACACGATCAATTGATTATGGAACTATTATAACGTTCTCTGATTACATATGTTATTGTGGCAAATGCCATTCGATTAATTGTGGAATGATTAAGGGGACAATCCATATTAATGAAGCTTAATGCACATGTTGCGTTGTTTTATAACCGCGTTAACTACAAAGAGTTTATAGTGATGGGGTTCTTGATGTTTCGGAAAAGTAACATTATGGTAAACACTGGAACGGTTAATAATGCGATTGTCAACGAATTGATGATAATAACTTACAGGCGACTTGATGAAAGTTCGTTTTGGAATAATGCGACTAAGATCAACTCAATGCTGCAAACATGAGTAAAGAAGTTACTTTCACAGGCTTGGCCATGCATACTCAAATTAAATGAAGCTTTGCAAATGGCACGAATACAACATAACAACACGAAATGAAATGGGTGCACACCAACACTTAAGTGGTTTGCTTTAACTGCAATTCTTGCCAACGAATCTTGTGCCTAACTTCTGAGGTACATACACAAAATATCTGTACTGATTGTAAGATCTTACTATACCAATGGAAAATATACTATACAGCCTGGGACATACGTGATACTATCAATTCAAAGCTGTGGACAGAATTCAACATCAATTTGATAGAATAAAATCCCACTTTGCATTTTACTATGAAGTGTGCTAATTACGTTCTAGGAAAAAGACAGTAACCAACCACACAGTCGCAGACCTACTTGAATCATTTCCAATTCTTCAGAACTGTGAGTATTAATGCATAAATTTGACAGACAATAATCGTGGGAGTGATACCTTAAGGTAAAATAGATGAAGCAACAGAAGCGGAGTAGATACAGTGGTTGACACTGCAACAATGGATTTCTATTTACCATTGCACAACGGTGGTATATCATTTGTAAGCGATATTGCTGTAACAATTATTAAAAATGGAATGTAATTACACAAACAGCTTGCGTGCCATGGTAGAGATTGGGAATCACAATTCTACTTTACTGAAGGAATTAAACGATTAGTCATAATCCGAACCAATGAGCGTTACTATTAATTTGGTGCGCTCCAGGGAACCTATCTTTTTCATAGAAACTTAAATCGGGACAAATGTTTCTCAGGTGCTACGAATCCAATCTCAAATTATACTTAGAAGTAGAAAAATGGATCTACTTATACAATCAATCTTAGTGAGAAAATAATTCGAAAAGTCTGTATAAACATAAATAAATATAAAAAGCGCTGTTAACAGCGCTTTATTGCTCCTATAAATTACTTGACAAGCATAAAGTAAGTCTTATTAATGCATTTCTTATTATGAAAAAGAAATAAGTCCACTAACAGCTTAATATATAGAGAGCGTATGGAGATCCACACGCCTTTTAATCTAATTTCAATTTATTAAAATCAAATCTTGAATAATAAAAAAATTATCTTGATTTTTGATGAGAAACAGTTCTGGGAAAAAACTTTGAATATTCAAAACGAATCAATTACATAAAGACAAGCGGGTGATTAGGAAACTCATGTTATTTCATTGTTCTTTGGAGCTTATGTTATTATTGGCTGATGAAACAGAACAAGCTCAGGTTGGCACAAAACAACTTCATCGCTTTGATCTTTATTTGAGTGGAGAGCATACATTTATCTTACAGAGCATTAAGAAACGGTGGTAAAACGAGTAATCTAAATACCATGATCAGTTAAAACTTGACTCTCTCCATTTAAAGATTAATGGTATTTACGACTAGCATGTTTAATTTTTCATGCAAAAATGGAAGAGAATTGAATTCTCTGAGCGTCCTCATTCGCTATCATTCGAGATCTTGGCAGAGTCACACTTTTTCAAGAGATTCCACATTAATTTATCGCTTCCTATTTTGCGCAATGAAACTGAAACATTTGTCGAGAACAAAATTGATGAATCAAGATGTTATCAATATGTATGAGCTGAACTTATGTAGAAGAAAATGAAGACCAACAATAAAGATTAAATTATACAGAATTTGCAAAAAGGTATGAATCATTGAAGCGGTAATCATCATTGCAGAACTCGATCAAACCCTCTAAAATGCCCGATTGAATGAACAATCATGAGCGCATTGGAATGCATTGAAACACTTAACGTTATGGGAGCATCTATTTCTGAGATTAATCAAACGATTAAAGTTCGCCAAAAAAGAAATGCTGAAATATTAAAAGTACTTGGTAGAATATTTTGCAGTAGCTATTGCGCAAAGAAAAGCTAACAATGAAGACTTTTAAGTCGAGACCAATGGTTCATCACTAGATAATCACAATTACTACTTTTTACAGCAGCAAACTGAACTTTTGGGATGCTATGAATTGCTAAATGTAAATTGAATCGAGTTAAACAACATTAGTATCTCAAAGATTAAGTTGAAATGTGAGAATACTTTAGAGTGTGCATTTATCACAATCAAGACACCTCGGCAAGCCACAAAGAGCAATTAAAAATGTGATAATAGATTGGAAGAAAATTTAAAAATAAAACACACTAGAAAAGGAGAATATGACCATGCACGTTTTGAAACTGTCCCCTTCAGTCATTTTGTTTGGCTGATTTCGTTTTTTTGTAGAATGATACTTCATTAATTTGATTAAGTCTTTCAAAATTAAAATTTATCACACGGCTTTAATACCGTTGCTTCGATAAATGTAATTTTGGGTTACCCTTGAGGATTGCAATAATATTAACTGTTGATCTTGAGTTTAACTGAATTGGCCATCAACCTCAGTTTCATTTTATCAGTTGTGTAAAAAGGATTCGCTTACCAATTAGCAACTTGCATGAAAGTTCGATTTCATGGAGCCATCAACGCAATTCACGAATGTGATTTATATCTGCTATTTGAGACAACAACACTAAACAAGCGATTTTAGACGTCTAAACATTAGCATCCGCCTAGATGACCGTATTAAGAGCTCTTTTCTCGCGATGGATGGAGGTATTGATTTACACATCCGATTTAAGATTCGTAGGAAGGGTTTTATTTGCTTCCAAGTCTTTACACTTATGTAAAGCTAAGTGTAACTTACTGATCAGCCCTGAAAAAATAAAAAAAGCAATCAGTTTAAACGGATATACTCTGGAGGGTTAGACAAGCTATTAAATACTACAAATAAGAGTTTGATTACTTTTCCAGGATACGAATGAAACTTGGAAGATTATAATCTATTATTAAAGAGTTAAACTTTTATCCATGCAAATCTTATAAGTAGGGTGATCTTCCAATACATTGACATCAATAATCTCTCTCATTTTCAATAAAACTACTGCAGTCGCACTAAGTGTTTCAAAGTGAAACTCTTCCTACTTGAGGTAGGCAGCTACGAATTTATTCAATGCTTTCTATAGTGAATGTCTACATCTACTTAAGCAAAAATCAATGATAATCTTCTTACAGGGTCATTTAAAATATCAAAAAAAACCCTTTTTTCTCCGAAGCGTGTAGAACCAAAAAACAGCGGTCATATATTAATCGTATGTTGACCCCGTTTCATCGATACTTCGTTGCCGAATTCGTTTGCGTGTCCATGCAAAACAGCAGCGATAACCAACAATCAATAGCAAGGGCTAAATATGTGCTCAATTAATGGTGTCACTAACGTCACAAAACCTTAAACAAAAATGTTTGATTTTCGGGAATGCGCTTAACGTCTTTAAAATTGCCCATTCACCAGTTCCTATCCCGATACCTTATATCAAACAGTCATCGCGGCCATTGGCAAATCATTATCCTGCTCCCAACACTAATACAATCAACAAACATCACCAAAGCCACGATACTAGTCTGTCTCTAGCACTGAAGAAATATTGATCAACTCTGCCCAACATTGACTCCAATCATTCCAGAGAATCCTGAAAGTACATTTCCAATTACCTTGCGCAATGTCTTCTTTGTTTACTCTAACTCTCGGTTCGTGATTTCATCGATGATAGTTACAGGTCATAAACTTCAATTAATCCTACACCAGCCTGATAGCAAGCGTAAGGAAAATAACATATAAGATCTCTAACGTAAATGACTTCCGGAAAGTGAAAGTGGTGGAATCACCAGAAAAGAAGCCATATCTCCACCTGTTTTGGTGTACATCAAAAGCGCTACGAGTTGCCGAAAAATTAAGATCGCAAAATAAAGAAGGCCGGACGACTTCGTTAACTTTGGCAATCCCAATATCAACATGTGACTCACACAAAAACCCAACTTATAACATGGTTACAGTACACCAGTCCAGAACTCTTAACTGAGCCTTTGCGAACAGAAAATGATAATGCTTAGCCGTACAAACGAATGAACAGGCGTGATGGCACCAATTGCATCACTTTCCCAATTTTAAAAAAACCGGTGAATTTGTAATAATCGGCTAAAACTCTAACGTCAGCAAAAATGTAATTTTCATCGTTTGCTAAAACTACAAAATAAGCGACTGTTGCAGTAGCTCCTGAAATATCCCCCTGGTCGTCCATAAAAGAGTCACAAAACCATCATAAAAGCGGATACAAACTGTTAAAGGTGGCACTCAATTAAAGAAAATGCACTGTTCGGAATTAAAAGCCATGGCCACAGTTAAACAGTAAGCACTTCATTTTTGTAATTAGACTTTTCATCGAACGATCGAAAGTTCAAATATTTTCTTTCATTATTACTCTTGAAAATGTTGATTTTATTTTGAGGGTGAAAAGTAAGGATTACATGGGAAGTCATCGTTGATCAGTCAATAGTCAATCAGGAAGTCATTAATTTGGTGAAATCAGTCAATTTGGAAATCGTCATCATTAATTGTTGATAAGTCAATATCCATCATGAATAGGTTGAATGTTAATTGTTATCAATCCAAAATTGTTATATTTGAAGAATGACTTTTGATTTTAAAATATTGAATTTAAATTGACTTTGATTATTCACTATTGATATCATTGTTAAATTGAAATTTATTGTTAAATTGAAGTATTGATTCATTGTTATTGACTAATTCATTGTTTATATTGATTAATTTTGCCGCATGTCAAACAAGTACCGTATTTTTTACCAGAAATTAAGCCCAAGAACCATTTGACATGGGTTTATGAGAATAGTCATGCAGTAGCCTCGACCATTTACACACTGAAGGAAGAGCCTTAGACTTATTCCTGGAATTGGAAGTCCAGTAGTTTAGGGCACGGTCATACTGCTATTAAAAGCAGTCTTGACAGGTAGAAAACACATGCATGTCTGTTTAATCGAGCAATTTATTCAAAATCACACTCGTATTTAGGCGTAAGAATTACGATTGGCATTACAAAAGAGTTGGATATTATATTTTGGTAATTCAGGAACGGAGGCCATTGAAAGGCATTAAAATTGGTCAAAAAAGAGCCACTTGAAGAAGCAATCATTGCTTTTGAAAAAGCGTATCACGGAGTCCGGAGCCTTTTAGCGTAAGTGGCAATAAATAAACAAGCCTTCTTCATTGCTTATCGAAAGATAGAATCAAGTGTAATAACCTTTCGGATTAGATAATAATCACACCACAGTTGTGTTTTTTAGAAACAATCAGAGATGCAGTGTCAGGATTCCCAATTATCGAATCATTGGGCAAAGCCTCGACTAAAATGTTTCAGGCTTTGCGCATTATTGGATTTGACGAATCGAAGCGGGGCTACAGGAAAAATCATGGCGTTGAGCATTAAGAATTGTTCAGCATTAAAACCATGGTAAAGCTTGGTGGCGGATGCATTTGGTTTGTTTTTGCTCTCGAAAAAGATTGATGAATTACTCGAGAACACCTGTTGGGCCATCACCTTGGAGTACCTGTAGTTGTGCCGAGGCAGCGGGCCTAAAGTAATTCGTACGACAACCTGATTGAAGGAGTTCAAGCTAAAGCAGATAAAAAGCGTCTCTTTAGTGATCCTTATTAAAGAGGTGCGATTACAAGGTCTTGGATTGCTGTGATTTAGACTCTGAGGATAGAGTGCAAGAAAGTGGTTGAATTGTTTAGCAATGCTATATGAATTTTTGGTTTTTTTATCTACCCCCTCATTCCTTCCGTTTTGGCCACATTAAATATTTCTGGATGAAGACATATTGAGAAGGGTGTGCAAATTTTGGCGATAATTGAGAAAAACGCAACCTAGAATATTATTTGCTGTGTTGGCTAAGGAAAAAAACAACGCAACGTACAATTAAACAAAAAGCAATTTTAGTGGAATTTATTTGATACTTATGAAAGGGCATCAATGCATGGGACGAATCAATCGATTCGTGACTCTAAGCAAATATTAAAGGAGGCTAATTTGCGTTTTAAAAAAGGTGCGAATGGTTCGTTAAAACTACACATTCAGAGTATAAAGAAGAGCTACAAAAATCCACGACCAAGAGGAGATCGGAACTATTGCTCCATACGTGATTGGAAAAACTCTCTAAAAAAGAAAAATGATTTGGTTTGACGACATTGACCTGTACAGAGTACATCAATTCTAGAGTTGGGCAAAATGCAGATTGCACTACTAAATTGTAGGTAAAAGATGCATGACAAACGCGAGAGCTGAAGCAAAGACGATAAGCGAGCCAATGGAAATACGGCATAAGATCTGGTTTTTATAATTAATGGTGGTTTACTTCCAGAAGACATTAAACTTTTCGATGCATGTTACTTGCATTTGCTACATTCTTCAAATTAAAGGTTGAGTAATGTAACTCCTTATTTTAACTTGAGGTTGAACACCTATCGGATATTAAGTTCCTGAAAAATCAAACCACTTCAACACCCAACATCAGCAAGAAAAATGCCCTGATGCCAGAGATTCCTATATTAATTAAATGAAATCTATTCAAAATACGCTTTGCTTTTTCAAAGTGAAGCCATTCCATTGGTCCTCCTGTTGTGGAAAAAACGGGTTGACCACGCACCGGCGGATTTCTTTGGCCAGTTCTACCATTCCTTCGTTTAATCATTAGATTTAAACCAATTCCCTACACCACCCAATATCCGTTAAGTTACTTTGCCATCCAATTGAAGCAATACAAGAATAATCTCATTTCTGCTTCACTGGAAACCATAAATCTTAATCGAACCAGCATCCAAATCTTCTCGATAATCGCATGAATTCTCAATGTGTTTGTACTTGTCTTAATTTCCTTTACATTCTGCTGCAGCTCGCTTAAATTCTTCTACTGCTTCTGTAACTCTGAGTTTTGCTTTGCAATGCTGTAATTTGATTGCATCAAATCTTTTTGATGATTTTTAGCGCTCGTTTAACTGCTCTAACAATGCTAATTTATCTTACAAAATACTAGATCTGCGCTTTTCAGCGAGTTATGGCTGCTACCCTTCTCACCCTGGCAGCTACAGCTGGATTCACTCAACAATTTTAAATGACCATCTCCTTGCGTAGAAGACACATGCGTTCTTCACACAACTCAATGGAAATCACCAAACTTGATCAAGACGAACTACAATCGCCGTAACTTCTCACCAAACAAGGCCTAGCGAGCGTTCCCATTTTTCTTTCCTT
>Ga0163217_1031832_pt1 | contig 15075 bp, 8 predicted proteins | sample SynspAceP_FD_185933 | JGI IMG/M metagenome (GOLD analysis project Ga0163217, IMG submission 185933) | Saline lake microbial communities from Ace Lake in Antarctica - Synechococcus sp. Ace-P (PacBio error correction) | ecosystem: Environmental > Aquatic > Non-marine Saline and Alkaline > Saline ...
TAGGGAAGAAGAGAAAATCCGGACCCAGCGTAAGTTCCTTGGCCTACTTTGTTCCGTGGGCATAGAATCAACCTGAATTAAACTTCGAGCTTTTCTTCTTGGTAAGAACGCCTTTTTTTTGGAAATGGATTTGCTTTTTTTTTTCTGCACGTTTTTTTGAGTAAGAAAGCCATAATTATTTTTTTTACTGCATTCAATTTGGAGGTTTTAAATTTTTTTGACTTCATCTTATTGAGGTTTTAAATTTCCCTAATATCGACTATCATTTTTTATTTTTTATATTAAAGGTTAGTTACGAAGTTATCATTTAAAGCAAAATTATGTTGACATAAAAATTAAACCCAAAAAGAACTAGTAATCGCAATTCAATAAGAAACAAAAAGCCCTGAAAATAGTCAGGGCCTTTTTCTGAAATTAAGAAAACTTATGATAAAATGTTTTACTAATGACCCAAACAATTTTCAATACTCTCGAATTGTAATGATCCTCTGATGTCGTCAGAAATAAACGTCTCTCCATCCGCGTCCATCTAGACCAGTAAGTTTCTCAGATAAGTTAATTCTTTCTAAAGAACATGAAAAATTGCTTGCTACTTCCAATAGAATATCGGGTGTTTTGCTCAAAAGAACCGAGTTACTTTTCAGGCTGGAATTTGTGGCTATCAGCCACAGTGAAGGCAATTCTTCTGCCGCTATTTTTTGCAAAGCGGCGCTGAAAATTCCAAGTGCAGGCAAGCTCTTGAGAGAAGCATCAGTAAATCTGTTTCGAAGTGCAGCTTTAGCAACTAGCTCGTCGACGATGTTCCTTTTAGCTGGTGATTGGCCAGAGAATTATTCAAGGCTCGTTGATTCAATCTGGCGCCATAAACTGTTAAGGATACAAGAATTACCCGCACCTCTGTGCGGAAGAGACAAAATATGCTAAGTTGAAGAATGATTCTTTAGTGCATAGAATCGCAGAGGACATTGCTCTCGCCGTTGGAATCAGGATGGACTTTTGAAGCTGCTTCCAGTGGTAAACTCACTGATAGGATTTAGACTAATTTTGCTGCTTAAGGTGACTGGCGCAAGTGCCGAACTCTTTATTACTACTTGGCTTCAGCCAGTGTGGTAATTTTAACACTCCCACATGGGGCCTATTCTTCATCAATTGCGAAAAACTGGCTCATCCGTTGCGATTTCAATAGGACTCACTGGCTCTTCTAAAGTAGATCGACTTGAAAAATTCCCGGTCTTCCACTTCCTGGAACTTTGGTAAACGTCATTAGTAAGGTAAATTTCTTGATCTTCAATTGACTTTGAGTATTTGCAGTAACGGAATGCAAGTGTGTGAACTGTACTGGGCAACTTGTTTGACTCGATTTCCAGTTGGATTGAAGAGGATATCAACGATTATCACCGAGCTTTGCCTCACGTCCGTATGGAAATGTCCTTTCTCTTCGCATAAACCGTAATTCAATAACTGTGGTTAGAGAGCTCTTCAGTTCCTTCTTTGCTTTTCGAAGTTAGTGTTGACCATAAAATCACGGCATCGAATGTTCAAGGATATTTGACCATGAAGTCATTTCTCGGTCCATCTGCTATTTTAGCTATCAATTCAATCCATTCGCATCATGATTCTTTCAAATCGGATAAGTTTTATCCCCAAACCGAGTCAAGGTAACGCACTTGAATCAAACTTCCTCAGTCGAGGAATCAATAGTCAATGATTCATCGAGATGAAAGATGCGGGTGTATAGTTAACTCTCGCATTCTTTGGTCCCTCTTCTAGTCCAGTAAAGGGAAGGTCGTAAATACCGTCCCAGGCCCCAATTCATATCAAAGTAAGTGATAATCAGCGAATCGAAAATTGATCGTTTTCTTTGACAGTCCTTTATCTAAAATCCGAGTGTAGAAATCTATTTGGCATTGCGTATTACTGGGATTTGCAGTGATAATGGTGAATCCTGTGATGTAATGGTTGCATTGAGTTTCTTTCCTTTAAAGTAAAAAATAAGCTGCTTACGGCAGCTTATAGATATAGATTAGTTTGTGTTCTTCTCATTGCGCTTACTAGTTGTATGGTTTAAGTGTGAAATGTACTTGTCGCTACTAGATATTCCGGCCTCCGTGATAGGCTGAAAGGATAGACCAAACTCTTTAGATTTACTTTTCAGTCTATTTAAAATTCCGGCCGTTAGTCTGTCCATAAGGAATACTCTGCTCAACCGGCCGAAGTCAGCGTCTAATTGCTATATACTTGGTAGTGCCCTATGGTCAGAGTCTCACACACAGCTTTATATTATCGCCCACTTTTAAATTTCTTAATGCACCAGAAGAATGTAAAGATTTGGATGTCCCACTGGCATCAAAGAAATCTGCTGATTTCAAGTGTTGGTCTCTTGTCAGGCTGATTCGTGTTCGATGCTAATCAATTGCAGCAGAGAAATTCACTTTGGCTCCATCAAATCCTCTGAAGTAGTCTCCATGCTGCTTCAAAATTTTTTTTTTTTGAAAATAGAGTCACTGTCGAAAATAACCAATCTTCACTTCTGAAAGATACTTCTGAGTGAAGTAGGGTCGAATAAATCCATTTTAGTAGTGCTCATATTATAATTGTTTTTTAGTTTAATTTTTTATTGGTTGGAATGACGTTTTATTGTCTATGTTACACTTATTTTTTGAGGAAAAAATTATCCTGGCATTTTATCTAGTCTGATATCATTAAGCTTGATTTACTTTCTCAACGTCTAAGTTACAATCTTTGTTCGGTTTTGGCTTTGTCCACTTCAACTGGTATGCAAGATTAAGCGATTTAATCGCCGCTTGGTAATAAAGTTATATGAATTGTTTCTATAATTTAGGAATTCGTCTTCGTTTACATGCCTTTTAATTTCGTCTTCTCCAACAACGACTAGCATTAGACAATTTTTATTTCAATCATCCGGTCCTGAAAATAGAGGATACTTGTCGTTGGCACTGTCGTTTTGCCACTCTCAAAATCCAGTAACACAATTATAGCGTTTTCGGGTGATATTCCATGAGGCTTAAATTAAGGGTTGTTGAGGGAATTGAAGAACCAAATATAATTTAGTGTAAAGAGAAGATTTAAGAAATTTATTATACGGGATCCTAAATGATTTCTGTGAATGGCTTCTTCTATAGGTCACATGTTAATTTGTTGTGTGTATTATTGATATATCTTTAAATGTACAAAAAAAGTTTTCACACTTTCTAATTTTAAAAATCAATTTCTAATTCTCCTTTTTTGTTCGGCGGTATTTTTAATCTAAATCCTTTCCTAAGCAATTAGGAATCAGAAAAAAGTCTATTAATTTTTTCTAAAAAACCATTCAGACTATCGATAAAAAAAGAATGGAACATTCGGCTTCCAGATTAAATGGTGGTTTAAGCCATTTACATTCAAATTAAAAATTATCAAGAACAGACAGCTTAAGGCTATTTTCCGCCATTCCCCGATCAGTTCGATTAAACCGTCCTCCGGGTTTTAATACATAATACTAATGGTCGCTTCTGTACCATAATGGAGCTTAGAACTTTGATTCTCATCTGAATGAATTTAAAGCTTTTCCTCGGCTTAGTGGCCACATCTTCATCTCCTACAATGTACGTAGGGCGAAACTGATGCTACTATTCTTACTCTCTCGTTTCGATAATTACACTTTTCAACTGCAGCAGTCACCCTTTTTTCCCATTTTTTTCGAAGTTTGGGGACTTCCAATAGTTAGTCTTCTATCTTATTTGAGATTGCTAACACAGTTTGAGCAGACATAATCGCTGAACTTGAGTTGGCTAGGAAGTAGGCCAGAAACTCCAAACCATCTTCACAGAAAGCATTCAATTGTTTTTGTTATTTGGATGATTCTCAACCGGCTCAGGAATTGGCAAGATAGTTCCAATAGGTATATTAAAGACTTGATCAGTTCGGGGTATCTAGCCTCCATCCGCATCCCCGATGAGAAACTCATAACAAACCTGCAAAATGTACGGACGCATCATCGAAAGTGATTTGATTAATGCGGGCGCAATCTTCAGCCAAAGTATCCATGTCAAATGGAGTAACGATACTCGCTTTGACGCTGCCACGATGATCCGTAAGCAATAATTCCGGTACTTACTTTTTTAAAGTATTTCGACTTGTGCTACGAAACATGTTGAGTGACTCCAAGCAACACGCCATGGTGAGAACTAAGGTTTCTGTCCGCCATTTCATTTCTTGTAATAGATTTTTACTCGCGTTTGCCTTCTACATCGCATATTTTAAAGATTAATAGGTTAAACTTGCTGACTTATTCCAAATCTAAACTGGCTGTTTAAGCTTGCTATCCCATTGCTTTGCTGTTGTCTACACAATTGCTTTCACGTCTCTGAAGTTTTTTGGGCATCGTAGACGATTCCGTCTTTCACAGTATATTTTACTCCTCCCATCGGATAGGCTGATTATTTTCATTCAACGTATCGCACTGTACGCATACAATACTTTTAGGTTTTGAGTGGATTTTTCTTCCAAATATTAACGAAGTCAGCCAATTTCCAACTTTCCACAGAATCCGATTAATTTCTCCATTCAAGGGATTCTGCAGCGTAATAAGTAGCAGCTTCTGATTACCTCGAGCGGATAAAAGCCGCGTCTTTTCGCAATAATTCAAATTCCCGGATATATTGCCAAATCCATAGAGCTGCTATAACATTAAATCCGAGTCAGCACCGCAGTCAATCTCTCACGGTTTTTGTAATCAGACAAGGTACAGTCCATAGACGGTAAATGTCTCTTTCCATTGAATCTCGCTTTCGTAGTCATCAAACGAATACGAACATGCATCTGTGGCTTTGGCTGTAAGAACTGTCATAGCGAAGGAAGCGTGTAGAGTTGAATGCATTCCGCTGTGCGTGGCCCGCATCAAATCGGCGATGGCTTTCATAGATATTGAACGTAGGGTCAAGTAAAATTATCTCAATAACTCATTCATGACTTGTATAATCTCAGAGTAAGGCCTGCGACATGCTTCCAAGCTTGCCCGCCTTCACAAAATGATGTTGCTCATTTTTGGAAATTTAGAATTCCAATCTGAAGTCCTGAATAGTAGGTCTTCAAAAAAGTGGCTCTGGAAGACATACCAAGCTCCATTGCAGTCAAACCTGTCGTGGCAGAATTCAATTACATTCCAATCTTGCCCACCAAAAAAAAAAATCCCCCCCCATTTTCCCGCTGCTGATGGATGCATCAAAGAACGAAGACTAGTTTTTTATTTTCAAGAAATAGCTGCCTGCATGATTACTGGGGTTTTGCTCTCCAAAGAATTTAATCCCGTAGCACCTTTAGCTTTATTCTCATTTACCAGCAGCTTTTGCTTGCGCTGCAGTCGTTGGATCGGGGTCGATATATTTTTACTTTAAATCCTCGCTTTCTTTTGATATTTTACGCTCAAATCTCGTCAAATGGAAGTTAATGCAAAAGTCTTGGGGCTGTGATTTCCATTTGCGTGCAAAGAATTTCGCTTTTTCTGATCAGCACAATTCTAACACTTGCTGGGCAGAAGTCTTTTTACGAAGTGATTCATGAGCCAACAGAGTTTATACATACATATTCGGCTGGTGGTAATACCTGTTCTTCGCTCTCTATACATGCCCGTGCGAATCAATTAATTCCGGAAGAAATAATGCCCGAGTCAATATACCATTAATATTCGCCTACTTTTGGATCGTGCTCTTCAGAGATTGGAAGTCTGATAGCCCGACCACTTGAATCTTGTGGCAATTTTATTTTTCTCCACAACAATATCCCAGGACCAATTTGGCGGCTCCAGTCCATCGAGTTAAGATTACTCCACGAAGGTCAGCGTCCATATTGCCATGCGCTTCGCGCGGTCTGGTGGCGGGTGAGAATCTGGGAGAAGTGGAAGAATACTCCAGAAGCAAGTAAAATCAGTAGTGTAGGAATTTTATTTTCATAGAAATTGGGATAAAAAATCAAATGCAATACAGATAGGTGAAATATAGCTTCAACAAAAACCTGATTTTGATTAATGAAAAACATGAAAAAAGCCTCGGAAAATCCAGAAGGCTTATTGAAATAGGTTGGTGGTTTTTATAATATTTAAACTGGTCCCATCATCTCTCGGAGATTCCGGTAAAATGAATAGCTCGTCATGGAAAAGTCTGCATGTTAACATTCTGGGTAAAGGTCTGAGACATCGCACAATGTAATGCTGCGGCATAGATCGTGCAGAGCATTTTCAAGTGAGATAGTGATTTCAGCAAAATATAGAAGGAATCAATTTCTCCGATTCTGTGCAGCAGTAGTTTTGGTTGAGACTGGGAGATGGTATTCCTCTTAACTTTTTCAACTTACCAAATCGTAGCATGAATCTCTTTGCGATGCTTTCTAGCAATGCTTGTTGGCATCAGAATATCAGTATAGAATGGGAAATTCGCTGTACAGCGATATTAGATAGCACCAATAATAGGAAGCCAATCATTTCATCCGTCTTTTCTTTTTCTGCTATTGCTATTTGTAAAAAAAATCGAGAAACATCATAGGACTTCATTGCCAATCGTAATTCAAATCACGTGAACGAACTTTCCCGAATATTGAGAATTCTATAGAGTGCAACAAAAAGTAAGTGCTTCGCCAAATACTGCTTTGGCTTCGGCATAAAGTTTTTCATATCTCCAAGCTTTGTACATCAGCCGGAAATCACAATGGTTCATCTTGAGCGAAGCTTCGTTGATTGCTCCATTTCGGCATCGCAATAGAGACGCATTTGTCAACAAAGATTTCGCCCGCTTGTCTTTCGCTTTTAAAGCTGTTTCCATGCGATTGATTTTCATCCAAGCTTACGAGGTAATGATTCCTACTTTTCCTTTGAAGCAAGTTTTATCTGACATATCGTACTAGAGTGTTAATTTAAAATTTTGTTAAAAATAGTGCAAAATTTATTATTCACTGGCTTTCAAATACTCTCGATCAGCCCTACTTGCGGACCATTCTCGAGCAACTCTCAAAGCCTGACGCTGATGGAGAGACTCCTGAGATTTCATTTTTGCCGAACTTGCCTCTATTTCGTTCTTGCTAAGCTGCAGCATTTTGAATTTTACTTATTGTTTTTTTTCCGGAAGTATTGTCTTTTATACACGAAGTAGTGACGTCCCTTTCCTCAGCCACTTGGGGCAAATGTGTAATGCAATGGACTTGGTGTCTTTTTTGGAAATATCCTGATCTAACCGCCATTTCAAAGCTACATCTCCCCGGAAAAAAAATTAACCGGGTATCGATCTCATCGAAGAAAAGTAGGTAACTCCATTTTGTGCCTATCAAATAACTTAATGGCTAAAGAGCATCTAGAAATTCACCTCCTGAAGGCACACTTCTTCAAAGCTTGAAAGAATCTGCAAACTTGTATTAGCTAGAGAATTGATTTCTATTTCATCTAATTCCTGGACAATCCCAGCTGCGATTCATGATGCTCAATTTCAATTTTTTCGCATTTCTCCATACCCAAGCCACCAGAAGTTGGCATAATTCTTTGGCAAAAGCAGCTGTAAAATTTCACTCTTTTTGTCGGAGAGGACTGACCTGTGGATTGGAGGAAATTTTTTCTAGCTTCTCATAATTTCCAATCCGCTTTTTCTAAATTCATCTAAATTCTGGACTCAAGACTTATCAGTCCAATCTCGCTCAAGTTGAAATCAATTCTTCTCGAACTCAAGCCATGCTTTTCTGTAGAAGATAAATCTGCTAAGTCGATCTCTGGTTTGATCCAATTTTTCGAAATACGCTCACTTTATTTCCCCTCATACGAGGCTCTCTCAATATCCGAAGCTACAAGCATCATGAGTTGAAATCGCTCTCATCAAATGGATCAAAACAATTGCCGCCTGCTTAGAAAAGTTGCTGCATCCCTGATTGATTGGGTAATCCGACATTGGGCACACACCAAGCTGATCATCTTGGAGGAATTGAGTATTTCGTGATTCGAGAGGTTATTTCCTCTGGCATTTCAAGGATTTCTGAGAAGATTAGCTCAGCTTGTTACCCTGAAGAGGCATAAGTAAAGCCTCAATTCTTCCAATTGAAACGCATTGAAATCTGCTTCTTTTTTTAATTCGGTGCGCGATGAGCAAGTTAGTTTCTTTTTTTGAGTTGAATTTATAAAAAGATTTTAAAAAGAAATCCGATAACCTTTTCAATTCAATTTTATTTGGGAATAGGCATCATTAACCAATGGAAAAGCGCAAAAGCAAGCTGAAGCGTGTATGTCTGAGATGCACGTCTACAATCTTTCCAGGGTTTCAAGTATCGCACAAGACTGGAGTGTCCCATTTAATAAAAGTCTGGGATTTCCACTAGGGTGATCTTCTCGAATGATATCAGTCGAATCAAAATCTAAATCCCTGTAAGCTCAAAAACTTGTAGCTTAATGCTTCCCAATTTCAAATAAGGCTTCAACACCATTTCTATCATCATGAAAAGTAAGGACTTTGGTATCAGCGCGATTTCCCAAGAGTATCCCCATGCAGCGAGCATAAATTGATTTTCACGACCGGTGCTCCCCCGTGATCATGCTTAAATCTGGTGCAGGCTGCATCAACGTGATCAATAAGGGCATAATTAGAATGCTAAAGGATTTGAGCATAGGGGATTTAACTGGAGGTAAACTAAAAAATGACTCAGCTTTTCAGTATTCATTGGTACTTTTTTCGCATATTTGGATCTACTTCGAGTAGTGTTTCACTGTCACCCGTAACCTCTAAAGGTCGCATTTTTTAAGATTTGCGCGATTTCGTCACTTTTGTTCGTCGATAAACGAATGGTGAAAGTCCCATTCGGACTGCGTTTTTGGTTAGCTTCCGAAATAATCTAAAGGGCTCCGAAATTGTATACTGCCTTTGTCTGGCTCGATTAAGAAGATCATCCTCTCGTGTTATAACTAATAACCGTCTCGAATCTGCGTAAGACAAGATGAGACATAGATATCATTGATCATCCAATAGCGATTTCTTCGGTCTTGAAAGTGCTCTGAGCCAGCCCTGCGCCAGATTGTTGAGCATTCTTGAGATATCATTTTTGCGATTTCAAGAAAGGATACCCTCTACTTCAATAGGAACGTATCAATTCCCAAGCGATATGTGCATCAGAAAGATAACAGCGGAGCTTTAATTATTTCAAAAATGTAAATCTTGAAGCTCGATAAGGTGGGATTCCGATGTACTCTCAAAATTCCAGTTTCGATCTGCGAATTGAACAACAGACTCTCATAATTCGTCCCGTAAATCGTGCTGACATTTGTACTGGAAGTAGCATTATAGCTTCCACCTGAAGGCACAATCGTGATGGTAATCAGCATATTATTGATTCGCGTCCTCAGGTCTGAATTCATCTGTCGTCCAGGACCTTCCATTGAGAACTGCTTCAACTTGTTTTCATTTGATTGAAAACATTGGTATTCATTGATCTAGCTGCGTTCGCTATCGATAATACAGTAAAATTTTGCTCTTGCCGTAAAACATTCATTGTCCAAAAAATAGGGCAAATGAGTAAGATTTGGTTTTCATAAACTTTAAAAGTAAGAAAAATTACTTAAAACCAAACAGGATAAGTTTTGATTTTGGATCTAGTATTATGTTCTGCAATTAGTGTTTTGCCTAAGTCCAATTCTGAACGGACTGATCTACCATATGCCAAATAACTCAACTGATTAGTGTCCCTTTGAAACCAGACTCCTTCTACTTTAAGTGGCAATTAAAACAATCAAATCGGAAATTTTTTCTTTTTAGTTTAAGCATTGTTGCATTACCACTGTCGTTCTCAGTTCTTCTAAGCAAACCGACGAGAATCTGATTTATCGCTTCAGTTTACTTAATTCCAAAGCTGATATCGACATTCTTTTTCAAGCTTAATAAATAATCGAAGCGCTATCTTTTTTTTGATTCTCGGGGCGAAATTTTGAGCAAGGGCGCATAAATCATGCCACGGCCAGTGCAAAAATGCAAATATCTACCCTGGGATGGAGCTTCAAGCGGCCATTTTCATACTTTCATCAAGCACTAGTTAACCGGAGTTCAATGAAATTTATCTTTTCGGTACTTTTAGCGAAATAGGAGCCGAAACCACAAAATTCTGCATCCTCTTTTTAAAATGCTTCTGCAATTTGCCAGTCCATTTTTTCCACTGAATGATTGTAATATAGCGAACTGGGTTAGGGCTTCTTGAGTTGGGCCCAATGGTGAATAAGGACTTTTTTCATTAAATCAGATCATTGACTAGTAAAAAATTTTCTACAATATCCAAGATATGTTCGGGCTTCCTATCATTCGCCTCTTGGCCTGAAAGACAGCTGAGCTAAATTCCTCCTGATTATGCATGCAAAACTTGAATGACCAAAACTTCCAGGCGATGGAGATATATTGACTGCTCGGATGCTTGATACATTATCCAAGTCATTGTAGCTGGAGCGATCCATTACAGGGCATACTGGCGAACAATAGAGATCCTGCTGCTGATAAAATTAATACAGCTACCCAAAGCGAATTTCGCTAGGGTTTTGCGGCCTCAAAGGCGCAACTAAAAGTAGGTTCTGCCCAGAGACGGACTCTCACATGATATTTTCCATTCTCGGCAGGTTGCGGTCCCTTTTTTAAATTACTAAAAGCTGGTCTTTTTGGGAGTGTTTCTAGGTGTGAGTGGGGTGATAAAATGCGGAGGAGCACGAAGCGCTCATAATGTTTGCACTTCTGCTCCTGAATTTTTAATTAGTAAGGGAGTAAGATAGCGCTTTATAAGCAGCAATGCTGCGGTGCGTCCTAAAGAATTTTTTCTTCCCCGTAAAGATTACATTGACTTTTTCGCCAGTTGGCATCTTCAGGCAAATTCTGTTGGTAAATTTTTTATTTCTACAAATTCTTCCAACGCTAACGTACTGGCTTTGGCATAACGCTCGTAAAACTTAGAGATTTTCAACTCTGCTCTTTGTTTTCGAAAACCTCTTCAAATTATCAACTGTTGAAAGCAATTCAGAAAGCTTGCATTCAATTCCTTCTTTCAAGTATTTGAGAATTTGCTTTTGCGCGCTGAAGCAACATATATGAAGGTGATTCATAGATGTTTGCTGTTTTTGTATTTGTGCGATTTATCCAAATTCTCTACGTAATTGATTGTATGGATTGAGTTGCCATGAATCTTTTTTTTAGAGTTTTATTAAATTCTCTTTCTTTAACTAACTTCTTTCAGCTAAGTTAGGCTGTTTGCTCAGCAGCTTGCCTGTGCAATATTTATTCTTTAACGTAGATGTGATCAGTTAGCTCTTACGGGCTTCACTTTCATATTTTTTTCACTTCAACAGCAAATGGACTACTTGGATATCTTCTGTAAATTTGTGGGCCGTCAAAAGCCAGCGCATCATTTTAACTCTTCCTCTTTTTTTGACAAATAAGTCTGTTCTTAGCATATCTCTACTATACTTCTTACCAGCTGTATGCTAATTTCCTCATTATGATCTGACTCGGATAGTCTTTGCAAAGTTTTGACATTTATTGATAAAGCTTATAGAAATCTCCTGGATAATCCTTTGAGCGGTAATGAATATTCGACTCTTGACGCTTTTTCTTCGAATCTACTTGCAAATCAAGCTAAACATTCATTGCTCGTCACTAGCTGGCATAACCTGGGAATGCGTCACAATTCGGGCTGAATTTGCGAAACTGCTTCTTGAGAAACTCTGTTGATCAATGATTATACATCAAAGGTGAGTTCAAATAAAGAGAATAACAATTCATGAAAGTGGTCTTACATGGACTCCGATTATAAGTTCGATTGACTTAAACTGGAAATATCAGTGCTCTATATAACGGCCTTGTTTAGTGATCATCTGCATAAGTTTGTTAGCTAATTTTGCTTTTTTTTTTTTTTTTCCGGGCTTTTCCCCCTCTGATAACTGGAAGCACTTTGTCGGTACAGAATATATAGCTTATTGACTCCCTCAGCTTGTAATAATCATTTTGCCTTTATTAAAAGCCTCTCATTTGTGCTTTCTCAATTTATTGAAAGGGGCCACAGGAAGTGATCCGGGAAGGGATAAGGTCGTAAAGATTAGAAGGGATTGTACGCCATTTTTGGTTCAAGACCGCAAATATAGCGGGATAAATATTCGAATTCATGACGGATAACAGGATTGAAGAAATTGGATTTAACTTTTGACTTGTAGCTTCTTGTGTACAATAGTTTTATTGTCGTAAGGTAATTAGCGTAAATAGAAATAAAGACTGGGTGGTGAGTCTGAACACATTTGATCAGCAGTGTACTTCGTTCAGGATCCAATTCGAATTCCTGGAATTTGGATTTCCTATGAAGCTATTTATGGGTGATTTTTGCTTTGGACTTGTTTGGTTTTATGATATTCATTAATACCAGTTGAGGCAAGTACGAGTGCTTGGTTGGATAATATCATTAAGATCATGTCTTTAATAGTAACTTAATGTCACTTGGTTTTGAGTTTTTACTTCATATAGCTGCTTCAAGACAAAAGCTTTTCTTTAAAGTTTGATTTCATCAAAATGAATAAGATTTTCGAAGCCCTCTGGTCCTCGGCGATTCCCATCTCTAAACGTGATACATTCAGTCATGTTTTCTCAGGTCAAAGAGTCAGTTTTAATTTTTGCCAAATTTTTCTAAGGATTAAAGCACTGAATTCTTCGATGCAGATTTAATATTTTGAGATGATCCAATATTCCTCTTAGTTCTTTAGAAGAAAAGTCTTGGACTGATCTGATTCTTTTGTAGAATGATTGTTTAAAACGTTGGTTGAACCAAATCCATTGAACTCTAGATTTTCTGAGCGACGAACTTGCTGCGATACCATAGAAAGGTAACAACAGTCAGAGGCATGTTAAAATTATAAGTGATGTTGTTCAATGTAAAATTGTAATCTATAGCCTTTCAGTTATTAACTGTAATAAATATAAAGCGGACAAATTTTAAGTTTTGGGGTTATGAAAATTGTGAAATATTATGCGGTTATAATTCTGTTAACCTATTAGAAATAATTCACGGTTGCGTAATCAATTCGCTTGCTTAGAGGTTAAATAGGTTTTTGAATCTCTCTTTTAAGCGTCGGCGACTTCGTTTTTCAAGTGACTTTTGGATTCTCATTTCCGGTAGGCAATTCGCAATTCCACATCTGATCATCAAAAAAGTTTTTTGCATTAAATCTCACTTTTCACAGTTCGGCCAAGCATTTATGTCCTCATACTAGGTTTTCTCTCAATTCGCGCACTTAAATCCCTAAGTCGGAAGTCTCTCATTCACTAGTTTGAAAGGGAGTAAACTTTCTCGTCAAGGTTTTACGCCATAAGTCACTCGGGCGATAGTCATCTTTGGGAATCGAAAGTTTTAATACGTGAGAACTCAAGGTAGTGATTGCCTGAGTTAGTGTATCATTCCATGCAAAAATAGAGGGAATTCCTATTACCTGGTCGGATATCGAGCTTTCAATCTGCCCTTCTTTGAAATATACATTGATATCCGGCCTTTCATTTGATTTGTATATTGAATAAAGTAATCATTGTAATAACGAAGCATTAATCCTTCAAATAAACTGATGCAATTCTTCATTTGCAAATGTAAACAAACATAGGCATCAAGAGAAATTTGATTTTACTATTCACATTAAAGGGTCTTGAAAATCGAATCGAGTCAGAATATGTTGTAACAAAGAATCTGCACCCTAACACATTTAATCAATTTTGATGGACGAAAAGCAAAGAAAATTTCACTGATCCAATTCATTGTCTTGAGAAATCAGTGGAATATGCGTCGCTTAAAGTGGGTATTCCTTTTCAAAATACTTCTGACAAGCATTGCAATGAACTAAGGCCTGATTTTTCGCTCATTCCAATACTCCTCAAATCCCAAAAAACTCTACTTGCCGCTCTTTATTAAAAACACTTACTGTGATTTCGCTTTGGTATAGGCCCTCGCTATTTCTCATAGAAAAAGTCTGTTTTTCCCACTTGATTTCTGCTGGTCTCTGTACTCGACATCCCATCGAAAAACGAAACTCGTTTGATTGGTGTCTATAAAAACTGCATTTTTGAGCCATCCAAGCTGTTTCGCATAACTGTTGAGAGTAAAGTTTTTTGCCCTTAGTTTTTCGCTGTCTTTAGGACAGTGGAGATACATCAATAGCGTGAGTCTTCATTTGTGTAGTCGGATTGACATGACTACTCATCCTGAAAGTATGTTCGTTCCAATTCACTCGTACGTGCCTCTTCACTAGTAGTACAATTTATCTGAATCGAGCACTTTTAAGAGTTGTAGTAATACGCCAATATTCCTTAAATCGATCATAATCGAGGTATTCAGTATAAAGTGTGTGGATCATTGTTGAGAAAGATCTAAACAGAGTATTTCTAAGTTTTGCCATTTTTGTTTTTCCATCATACTCTGCGTAGGCACTGTCTCGTCTCACAGATATCTTCGGTAATCTTCATACGTAACATTTCCAAAAAGCCTAGCTGATTTTCTTTCCTAAAAAAATGAGCAAGAAATCACAGTAAATCAAGGACTTTTGGTTTTTTTTCAATCTGAAACAGAGCCCGATCGAGTCTTTCGAAAGCTTTTGCACCTTGAAGCACTTCGGCCTGCATGATTTTAAAATGTCGAAGACCTGACATATGCTATTTTCGAACAGATGCAAATAGGCCCGATGAAAATAGAGGGTTGAATAGAAAGGCTGTTCGAGTCATGTGATTAGTGAATGTGGGCAAAATTAGGCAGAAAATGATATTTTTGATACAAGGTGGGTTAATCGCTTTATCCAGCATATATTGAACAGTAAATCTGTTGTTAAACTCTTCGCAGAACCTCTTGCTAGCTTGCAGTGGGGGGTTAGAACAGTAATCTGTTTGGGAGATACTTCTGCTTCAGCTCGATTCTTTTGGAAGTAAGTTCAACATGGAACTTGTAGCTTCGCGGTCAAGGAGGGACGAAGAAGAGGCATTTTGTTCCTCATGGGCAAATTCGAAAGCAAGCTTATCATCCCAATAAAGCATACAGATGCAAAGCTTATTTCTTGAATTT
>Ga0163217_1085014_pt1 | contig 15075 bp, 11 predicted proteins | sample SynspAceP_FD_185933 | JGI IMG/M metagenome (GOLD analysis project Ga0163217, IMG submission 185933) | Saline lake microbial communities from Ace Lake in Antarctica - Synechococcus sp. Ace-P (PacBio error correction) | ecosystem: Environmental > Aquatic > Non-marine Saline and Alkaline > Saline ...
AGAGAGAGATTACCCAAAAGAAAAACCCCAAAAAAAAAAAAAATTTTGTTTAAATTTGGGGGGGTGGCCTTTTTTTTTTTAATATTAATTGGCGGTAAAAAATGAAATTGATGCAACCATCTTGGGCCCTTCTTTAATACCCCCATGCCATAAAGCGCCCTTTTAGAAAAATTTAATTTTGACTCGAAAATAAAACGTAAAATTATGGAAAACCCAACAGAGCCCGTATTCTCTCTCACATTCCCAGTTAAAGGATGAAAATTTGGGATGAACTTGTTTTTCACGCCTTTTGGATCAATTTTCAGACACCATTAAAATATCACAAAAAACCAACGTCCTCCGAAACTCTGTCGCTACAGAACTAGTCCTCACCAAACATCCGCCAACCGACGTGCTTTTTCCGATCGACCTTATTTTCTACGAACTGTTCTAATGACAGAACCCTCCCAAATCTGACCTATCGGTTGTGCTCAAGACGGTTGAATTTTTTCAACAATACAACGACACGTAGGGCAATGCTAGTGGGGAAATTGAAGCTTACCAGAAAATCGCGATGATGCCTAAGTCATACGATCCAAAACAGTGCGAATTTGGATTGCTTTCGTTTATGGGGGTTGAAGAGTTTGTCCGCCCATACTTCCATTAACAAAACAGCGAAAGATCAAACCTTGTGCACCAAAATATAATGCAAGCCCCAAAAAGACCTAAGCGAACATAAAGCACAGGATGAAGCGAGATCTCAGAATAGAAATTTAAACAATCAGTATTGGCCATTGCCCACCAGAACAAAGGAGAAAGGCCTCCGACATAGACCCCTGACTGAAAAAAGCGACAAGGCGCTTTAATACTCAAAACCAAAGGCCGAAACCAGCAACGCATATTGATGATATAGAATGAGATGAAAAGATAACTAAAACAACCGGGTTCCTTTAAATTCGTCGTATAAAGACACCACCAAACCGCAAAGCGCGCCACACGCCAAGCAAGCCCCCATTAAAACCAACATTAGCCAAAACCGGCATAAATGGAAATAATTTGACCGCCAATCAAGCGCACCGGCTCCAATACCCAAGGTTAATAATGCGGAAATACAAAGACATAATAATACTCGGATGCCGTTGGGTTCCACATTCAATACTCGGATCTGCATACTTAAACCAATAATCATGATTGATGCGCCCCAAGAACAAAACGCTGACCACGCAAACAAAGACATATTTGCAGCCACAAAATACAAAGGTCGCGCATGCAGCAAGAACAATCGCCCGACGCTTAAATCATCATCGCGCTGGTTCAATTTTTCGCTCAAAGTAGCCAAATAATACTACTAACCGACAATGCCCCCATACCAAACAACAGTTAAAAATCAAGCGTGGTAAAACCGCCACTCGCCAGACATATCTCGCTTTAGAAACGGTTCAATATAACTGTAAGCCCGTTAATGGGCCGAAAAAATTAATGAAAATAAACAGATAGCATGCCAAGCAAGACACGATGCGGAGCACTTCTGGACTTGCTCACGAACCTGAAAACAAACTGGGTAATTCGGCAACAAGCGATATACAGAGTCCATAAACATGGATGATTAAAGCGAATCAATGGCAATAAAGGCAAACGTAGTACGCCAGCCAAAAAGTTGACCAATAATAACGCCCTGCTGGCACACCAATACCATTGCAAGCCCCGTTCCCGTCGCCATACAACTCAAGGCAAACGTATGGCTTACCCTGGCGGGGCAACAACGATCGCAATCGACGGTAATAGACCAAATAATGCGTGAGCAAACGCAATGCCAATCCGGCCTGCTTTAATTAAGAACTGTAAAAATTTCCACGCCACCACCGATAATATTATGGCTGACAATAAACAAAGAAAACAGCCATATTAACAAGGTTTTGCGCTCTAGCTTACGTGTCAGCAGCATCATTGGCAGTGACATCAAAGCCACAACCCAAGATAAACTGTCACATCAAAACCCACTTGAGCAGGCGACACAATACAAACCGAGAAAACTCTGCGCAATATCTGACAAACAAACCAACCCGGAACCAAACTCCGTGGTATTAAAAATAAAGGCGCTAAAACCAGTTAACAAAACAACGCAATATGAAATGCGGCGAGAGACCGGTAATCTCTGAAGAAAGAGTTGATATCATGATGACCTGTAGAATGACCTATTGAAGTGTGGCATATAAAAGAAGATGACTATTGTCCAATTTTTTTCAACAACAACGGAAATAGGGGAAATATGGATTTTATGGACATTTCCAGCAATCGGAGTGGGGTCGTCTTTCGTTACTATTATACAAGAACAAATAGATAAGACAAAAAAAACCTAAAATATTACAAAAACGACCTCACATTTTATTAACAATTGGCCACACCATCCTGTGAGAAGATATTTACCACAATACAAAAAAAATGAGTCTAATAGAGCCTTCTCCAACCCTCTTTTTTTCAACTAAATTAACGTCATGTAAGGCAACAATTAGACAGCTTTTTATCTACTCATGGATATGCTGTCGAATGGCAACAAGTGACGCCATTGGATGACAGTCCCGTTTCTTCTTAATTACCTTACTTTCAGAAAAATGACATTAAAAGCAATGACTGGCCTTCTTTTAGCGTCTTACAGAAAAGCGATCATAATCGTAAGAAAAATGGAGCATGGAAGCTATATTGAAATGGATTAAAAGAGGCGCGTAAATTGTTTTTTAGTGATGGGCGACAAACACACTGTCGCTGGTTAATTTCGAAAATATCACAGTTTGCTTTAAGCTCGCTCTGGTCGTACTGACGATGAGTTTTTGCAAGTGAATCATCGATGCCATACCTGTCTCTTTTCTTTAAGACCAACCTCCATTTTACGAGGCTGCAACACTGCAATTTTGTCAATTAATCGGCTTTTCTCGTGAACAAATATAGGCCATTCAGTGTATGACGTTGCGCCTAAACACCTTGCTGATCCTATTACGAAGGCAGATTTGTCAATTATTAGCTCAAGGCGGCACTCAGTAAATTATGAAGCAGAAGTACGATTCCGCGATGGCTCAATTCAATGAGATAGAATTTTAATAAAGCTGTTTTTTCACACCGTTTCCAATGGCCAAGCCTAGACAAGTTGGTGGATCTGACATTACTGAGGCGCAATCAACTCATGCGCCCATTAGACAAAGCACTCGCACAGATCCTTTAAACCAGGCGCCGCTAATCGTAGAGAAATTTGACCTCATCATTCATGATGAGTACGAACAACCAAAAGAGTTCAAATATCCCCTCTTAGCCTAATGACGCTAAGACTTGGATTTTTTTTAAACAAAATCAATGATCGGTTTGGTCATGGGGCGGCGAACCAAGCGCTTCAACTAATCGCTGAATGGTTACAAAACCAAATTACGATCAACAGACACAACTATTCGTGTAAGGTGGCGAAGAGTTTTATATTTTAATGCAGACACAGACATACAAGCCGCATTAAAGATAGCTGAAACTATATGCAAAGGGTATGTCCGAAAAATACGTTTTTGATCAAACAACAAGAGGTTTCGTATTACGCTCGTCTATTGTGTGATTGAAACTAGACCCAATGATTGAACTAGAACATGCCCTCGAAATGGTAACAGAAGCACCTGTATGACGCAAAAATTCAATGGTTCGTAATTGCGTTTGGCCCCGTGTATCCGTCCATATACATTCAATCGCGCCTGCTGGTTATAATTTTTTTGTTTCAAGGCGCTCAGCCACACCACCTTATTTACAAAATTGATAAAACTGAATGGTAAAAACAATAATAACGGGAAACGATATTTTTTCTAATTAGTATTGTTCTACACGAGATATAATTATTAACACTAACAATTTTTTCACTGTAAAAATAGGTACTCATAATGAAACGCCACAATTAAAAAAATGCCACTTTCATTCTTTTCAATAAAAAAGCGCTTTCTGTATTAGCTTGTATCACTTTTAACCGTGAGCAGTTTGTTCCTGTACACTCAAGGTGGTGAAGTAAACGTCTATTCCGCTCGTAGTGAAGCACTTAATTGCTCCACTTCTGACGCCCGTACTCAACAAGAAAACCAAGTAAAGTAAACCTCATTACCGTAAAGCTGATGCATTATTTAAGTCGCTTTAATCCGAAGGCAGCGCTAGCCCAGCGACGTATTTATTACCGTGATGCCGGACGTTTATATCGAGGCAAAAGAGGCGGGCGTTCTTCAGGCTTTTGAAAACCGACCATTTAAACGCCATCATCCCTGAATACGCTTCGTGATCGCGATGGTTATTGTATGGTCTTTCTCAGCGCGCCTCGGCGTTTATTTTTTTATAACCCTGAAAAAGTATCTGCAATCAAGTCTAATCAAGCTACGAGATTTTAAGCTGATGCCCTAATGGAAAGTCAAATTTGTATTCGCTCTTCCAGCAATATCTACAACAATCTCTTGTCGCGTCTTATGGATCGTGCAAATGGCGAAGCTGAAACAACCGAATGGTATTAAAGGTCTCGTCGCTAATTTTGCCCGTCCACCAGCAAGGCGGCGATCTGACAACTTAAAAGCAGCCGCGCCGGCGTGTGTGATATTGGCCGTCGCAAACACCTATTACTTTGGGCGCTTAGGTCTAAGCAGCAAAAGCTGAAGACCGTGCGTTTTAGAATAAAATTAGCCATGTTTTGGCCTAACCAAACTAAAGTGATCGTGGTGCAACATGTGAAAACGTCCCCAGCGGTATCGGCATAACAGCATCATCGAAAACAAGAAAACGCGCAGCACTATGAGTCCTAACCAATGAGCAAAGCCCAAAAATGGTACGCGAAACGTTAACAATGATACCTGTTGTTGAAGGTATTTTGCGCCGCCAGGAAAAGTCCTAGCGGTGTTTTGGTGAAGTTCAACAAATCCGAATACGGTTTCTTTGAGTGTATATGGGCGAGAACAACCGTCAAGCCGTCAAATAATGACCAAAGGTGGTTGGAAATAAGCCTTTTTATTATAAAAAATAAATTCTGTTTTTAAAATCCAAAATGCCTTTCAAGTAAATACATTGAAAGGCATTTTGTATACGCAACGAACCCTAATGAGTTTAACAAAACTTCTGGAAAACGAGATTAACCTCTTCTTCCAATCAACTCAAAAGCTTCAACTCATCGGTTTTTTTAAAAAACCCTTTTTTCAGCGCACCACAAACCAATATCATAAGGTTCAAGCTCTGGCCATAACGTCCAACACTTGTACCTGTCCTTCAACGGACTGTATCAAGCACGATTTTTTGGACCACACAATCCCAAAACTAAACTGACCATGCCTCACAATGGCTTCATTACCCGTCACCTGAGCATAGATTTTGGCGTAATGCCATGCAGACGAACCATCGTCCTACGCGGGTTCTCGACACACCGTTTCAGACAAGATCATCGGAATACTTGCCCACTCTTGCGGGCCAAAGGAACACGATTCGGGCAACGTTAGGTACTTGCTGCTCAGTGGCGCGATAAACAACAAAGGAGAAAATCGGCGATCGGTTTTAATACGCCACACCACGTGTAATTGGTTGGGCCCGAGCCGCAATGGTAATGTCTTCTTTCCGTCGAAGAATATGCGCAATGGCGTGTTCTGGAATCGCCAGTACGCAGTTTTGATCTCGAATACCGAGAGGAGGAGAGAGAGCGCCTCAACAGCTCATACAAAAAACTGTCACTGGCCGTCACCGAGCCAACAAAGCTAATCTCACCGCTAAGCTGGTCAGTAATTATCTGTCAAATTCATGAACGGATCAAGTTCGCAATTGGCGCTGGTATCGCGCGCGGTACTTAAGGAACTTTTGCCGCTCTTGCGTTAGCAACCACTGTTACGATTGTCGCGGTTTAAACAGCGGCGACACCCAGTTCAATCTTCTAAATGAGAATGTTTGCGCGATAACGCAGAAATACTATGTGACATCTCGTCCTGGCACGCCCAAAATGCAGCGCATCAGCCAAAGCGAGAAAAATGTTTGAGATTTCTTATATTCATACTCATCATCATAACGGATGTTTGCAATAAAATGGGAAGTTATTAGTTGCAAATATATCATTTACGAAAGACTGGATTTTCTATAAGTAGCATCACTCCATTTGATCGGCCGCTTTTATAGTGTTTGAATCAGCCTGTCACCCCTTTTAAAATATCGACGTGCTTAATCGTCGAGACATTAAATCATAAACATCTAGGATGGTGTTTTATCTGGCTAATTACTCATACTTGCCGCTAGCGTGAGCAACTTGGCTCAACTAGCGAAATGTCGTTTCAAATGGACAGCTCTGAATTTTCCGATGGCGTAGAAGCGCTTAAAGGCAAAAAAATTGTTGTTTATCGGTTGTGGTGCTCAAGGTCTTAACCAAGGCTTGAACCTACGTGATCTGGTCTAGGACGTTTTCTTAAGCACTTTGCGTGCTGCTGCGATTGCTGAAAAACGCCAATCTTGGAAAACGCGACTGAAAAAAATGGTTTCGTTGTTGGTACTTACCAAGAACTTATCCAACAGCTGACGTTGTATTGAACCTAACGCCTGATAAGCAGCCACACACCGGTTGTGGACTGAAATCATGCCGCTTATGAAGAAAGACGCTTGCCTATCTTACTCTCACGGTTTCAACATCGTAGAAGAAGGTATGAAAGTTCGCGAAGAATTTAACCGTATCATGGTTGCGCTAAAGTGCCCAGGTCTGAAGTTCGCGCTGAATACGTTCGTGGTTTTGGTGTTCAACGATTTCGCGGTTCATGAAGACAATGATCCTAAAGGCCGAAGGCCTTGCACTAGCAAAAGCTTAACGCGGTAGGTACTGCGGTCCATAAAGCAGGCGTTTCTAATGTCTTCTTTCATCGCCGAAGTAAAATCTGACCTGATGGGCGAGCAAATACATCCTTTTGTGGTATGTTGGCCAAACTGGTTCTATCCTTTGTTTCGACACAAATGGTTGAAGAAGGCATCGACGGCAGGTTACGCAGTCTCGTCTAATCAATTCGGTTGGAAACAGTTGACAGAAGCATTGAATACGGCGGCGTTACCACATGCTAGATGTCTTCTAACCCAGCTAATAGATCAAAGCATCGATCTTTCTGAAGAACTTAAATTGATCAATGCGTCCTTTGTACAACAAGCACCAAGACGATCATCAGCGGCCACTTCTCACAAACTATGAATGGAAGACTGGGCAACGACGACGTAAAGCCTTCTTAAATGGCGTGCAGACACAGCAGAAACGAACTTTGAAAAAAACACCGGCTGGTGATGTTTGAAATCTCTGAACAAGAATTCTTCGACAAACGGTTATTTTGGATGGTTGCTATGGTTAAAGCCGCGTTGAGCTTGCTTTCGAAAAGCATGACCGGCCGCTGGCATCGTGGCTGATTCTGCTTACTACGAGTCACTACAGAAACAACACACTTATTGCGAACAACAATCGCTGCGTAAGAAATTGTTAACGAAATGAACGCGACAATCTCTGATACGGCTGGTACGTTGTTACCTATACCAACCACGCTTGGTGTTCCACTATTGCTGACCTTCATGAAAAAAACATCATAACCGACGTCAATTGGTAAAGGTCTTTCTCTAGAAGACAACGGCGTTGATACGCTCGCTTGATTCGAAGTAAACGCAGCACTACGCCTCATCCAGTAGAGCGATTGGTGGTGTTGCTTTCGTGGTCATATGGCGACAATGAAAAAAATCGTTTAAAATCGATTAATTGCGCTCGCCAATACTTTGTTAAAAATAGACCGTTTGGCTTTGCTCATAACATCGTACTTTGAATCAAAAAAGCCGAGTTTTCCTTATCGAACATCGTTTTTTTTTGTTCTCTACTTTTATTTTTTCATTCTTTTATCTGTGGTTTAGGGGCAATGTAATGAGTAACTCAATATCTTTTAAAGAAAGCAACGGTGACGTTTGTGAGCGTTTTACCTTACACTGACATTGATTGGGATATTACATCAACCAGCATTGGGTGATTACAAGGAACCAATGGCTCTGCAAATGCAGCTTTTTCGAGCAGTCTTGCAGGTGTAGGCGATATTGAAAGAGCGGTTTCGATTTCAAGGATTACCGAAAAGGGTAGGTTTTGGTGTCTTTTTGGAAGCGCAAAGCCGAAACTGATTGCCAAAGGAGCTGAGAAAAGACGAACGGCAGACATCATGGACGGTCATTTCACTCGGCCACGCCCGTTCAAATGAAATGAATTTTCGATCGCTGGCAAACCCAGAACCTTGCTCAAAAACTGGTGGAAAAGTTCGGCTTAAGTAAATTACTCGACCGCGCATTTCGGAAAACTCTCCACACGGCGAAACTCGAAAAGTCATGCTGATACGAGCGCTGTCCAGCAAACCGGAACTTACTCATCCTCGACGAAACCTTTTGATGGTTTAAAGACGCGATACGCTCGCTATTTACAAGAGCACCTTGCTCTATTAATTAAATACCGTTCCTATGATTATGGTACAAACGTTCCGATGAAATGCCCGACTTCATCACGCATGTTGCCCTAATGGGATAAGACGGTTCAGGTAAAAACGGTTCAAATAGAGGAAAGCTACAACTGGAAATAGACCGTCAGGACAAAGCCGCCTTTAAATGAGCTCTACCAACTACCTGCATTTAAAAACCAACCGAATCTAAACGTGCCAAGAGGCCGACCAGCCGGAAACAGCTGCCGAACTCGATCCGAAGCCAGCCCATTAGTCAAACTCAAACAAGCGACTATCAAATACGGCGACACGAATCATTGGGTCCGATAAATTGGATTGGACCATTTGAACAAGGCCAGCATTGGCAACTCAGTGGTCCTACGAAGCGGTAAAACCTGTTGTATTGTCCTGATCACGGGCGACCCACCACAAATGCTATACACCAACGATATTTTGTGTTCGGGGTTTCCAGCGTGGTAACGTGCGAAAGCATCTGCAAGATCAAAACAATTCATCGGTTACGTTTCCACTGCACTGCAATGGGAAATAATCGCGTTAGTACCGAGCTGTAAAAACGTGATTATTCCCGGCTTTTCACGACAGCATCGGCATGTACAAGTAAAATGTCCGATAAGCAGAAGAAAAATCGCCGACCAATGGCTAGCACTACTCGGCAATGACAGACCCCCCCCCCCCCGGCGCAGACGCAAACCCTTCAACAAAGCTTCCTAACGGGCGACCAGCGTTTGCTTGCTGCATGCGCCCGCGCCATGGTCAAACACCCGCCATTATTTGATTTCTATGACGAGCCTGCCTCGGCCCTTAGACGACATGAACCGCCAGCTCGTTTTAGCTTTGATCGAGAAAATATGTGAAGCAAAAAAACAACAGGTTCTCTACGGTCACCACCACGCAGAACAGACAAAATCAAGAGGAATAGAGAACTGCTTGGAGTTGAAAAAAAGAATAATGGGTAAACGATTGCCATACTCTGAACAATCAAAATAAGCAAAGTACATGTCATCTCCTACAAAATAGGGCGTTGCATGAAATAAATTGTGCACCCTTTAAGTTTTTTAAAGTGGAGCTCTGTTTTCACAGCAGTTAAAGCATAGTAAATGAATCAAGCCCTTAGATCTTACAAATGCGACTGCAACTGTCACCCTGGCAACGGTTCGGGTCAAGTTTGAGTGATTGTATATGTGACACCATGCGAATATCCTAAAGTGGATTTCCATCCAAGTAAAAAGCACGACAGACAAGACAGATAAGTTGAGAGGTTAATCCATATTACCGCTCCAAAAATCGTAAGGTGACTGTGCTGCAAAATAATGCCAATACTCCAAGCAAAACGTTTTGGAATGGCGGATACCATCTGGTTGTTGGCCTAATAATTTCTAATGATAAAACGGCAATTATACAAAACTTGGAGAATATTGAACGCCAAACAAAGACCCTCAAAAAAAAAGTCTATAAACGAGTAAGTTTGAGAAAAGTGTGATAGGTAAAGGCCCCGTAGAAATACGCAACACAAAAAAACAATGATTGCACCCAGCATAGTAATACGCGGCTGCTCTGACCAGTTCGCTCATCCACAACCCCATTTGGATAACTTTACTCGCTAAGGGTGCCTGCTGTTTGTAAATCAATCCTCATTAAAACTCTTTTTCATCAATAAACACGATCTGCGTAATTGTATGAGCTCTTTGTATGACATGGTCGTGAAAGTAAAGAAGGCTTTTTATCATTCTAAGTCCCTTGTTTTAATTCATTTATTCCCATAGGATTTTTTATCACAGATAAGTCATAATTGGATTGGAAAATCATAGTACACAAAATATTAAATTGTATAGGTGAGTGACGAAAAATAAAAAGCAAAGCCGAAATGAATTTAATTTTACACTTAAACAATAAAGGTGCGCCTACCCTCAAAATAGAACGTCCAATTGTTTGAAGAAATTGGGCGCTAAAGCAAGTTATATACCCCCCTCATAAAAAAATATAAGAGCCTTTCATTGAAAATGCTTCTTCACCAAAGCCTTTTCAACATAAACCCAAAGTGTCCTTTGAACCTGCGCTAATCACTGACCCGTTAAGCGTGTTCACTTGTTCGTGGCCTGACGTTAAACTCTAATCTTACCCATGTTCCGCCTTTAGTGGCGCGTTGTGAAATAAGTGGGCTGTAGACGATCCAATGATTTTCGCGAAAGACAGCATCGTGAATTTTCGGCGGCTTCAAACTCGTACCAGAGGGCTTTGAGTTCTTCACCTTGTGACGTTGGGAAGTAAGCCAAAAATACACGTTCTGGCGCTTTTTTTCGCTCGGCTTCTTGAAGTGAATTGTCTATGGTTTCGTGGGAGGGGATGATGCCAAAGCACGATTTCAACGATGTCATGAAATCAAAGAGCTTTTAATCACGCGATCCAGATTAAATATTTTGGTCCGAGCTGTCTTTTTAGGATCAACGCGGGTACATGCCCAAATGCAATGAACGTCGCTGAGTCTCCCCTTCCGTGATTGATCATCAATGGCGATTTACGGATGACAGATTGAGTTGATCGATCTTCACAGTAAAAAGTTCGAGTTGTTTATCGAGAGTTTGTCGTTTAGTGACCTCTGGCATGAAATACCTTAATCTGTCTTATTAAACGTTTGTTAAGAGTAACTAAGAAACCATGCTGAATTCGAACCACTAAGTTTTAAAGCTAATCTACAGATAGCCCGCAATCATCCTTTTTGCCAAATTTTATCGCTGCATCCTCTGATCCTCGCCAAGGCGACACTTCTGATTGTTTGTTATTTTTAGCAGGCGCACCCGGAAACCCGCCAATGGCCACTGAAGCCCATTCACACACACACACCCTGCGTCGGGGATAGAGCCATGTCCTCTACGCAGTTGAGGGAGATAATTATCGCATAGAAACTTTGATGATACAGACCTGTAGGCGCCTGATCAACAGCGCTAGAGTATCAGCAGGAGGCTGCCCTTTCCCTGTTTCCGCTTGTAAATAAGTGTATGTGTTGGTCATCTGTACGTGCGAACCTTGGCCTCTTATCCTGATACAAGCTGAATTAAAATGCAGTCGCCTGCGGATATATTGCTCCAAGTTCCGAAATCTGTAATTTTTATGGTTACTAAGATAAGTAATCGGATCCAGAGCAAACAATTGCGCCATCTTTTGAACGTCGAAAAGGATGTAACTAAACATGGGCAGCAAAGAAACAGCCCTGCTGGTACAAAAGGAGCAGCCTAATGGACAACACTTCTGCCGGGCCGCATTATTGCATAAAATAGTGGAATTTCGAGGGTCATCCCGTGCTTCGGCACTGCCTAAGACCCGCTAAGTCTTGAATCCCACTTGCTCGAAAAATAGGATGAGTACAGCCCGTCAAAATGTCTGACGGTTTTAGGGGTCGCAGTCAAGCACACATCTATGACTTAAAGTAACATGATCGCGCTTATCGCTGCTACCGCTTCGAATCGACGATCCTAAGCAAGCATGAGGAGGTCGTCTAGTCAATGGTCAAGAGTTAAATGTGGGTAAGCACTTGCGTGAACCCATCAAGATTTCCAAGAAATGATAGGCAAGGATGTACCCTTGTGCTGCTAGATAAAGCAGTTATGCCGAGAGACTTGAAACTTTAATCGGGGCCCGTTTTCATCAACAACAATCAGAGTTATACCTACACGGCGCAATGGTTTTTCGATGCGAAATGGATGCATACTAAGATTTCATCGCTTAACAGCAACTCAACCGATGAGGATTCGATGCATTTTCATGAGTGGCAAAGGCTCAATTGCCATATATTCTTGTCGCTTGCTACGGTTGTTCTCAGCGTTCCCTATCGACCCAAGTGATACCGCCCATCATCAGTTCAAGCTGGAGTTGCTAAGTAGTTGAGAGCAGTATTCTTAGGCATTTGGCTGGAGTGTACGATGTCTCTTAGGTAAGTCGATTCATGGTTTTTTTCGCCCCAGTAATGTCGAACCAATACAACTCATAGATGGGTCAGCTATTGCAATGAGTTGATTGATAGTGGGTACCGGCCTCTGGCGTTAAAATTTCTAATATTCATAAGGTATGCCATGGTGCTGCCTTGACGCTACTGTTTGCAAGTAGCACGTGGTACAATTATTAAGAAGAACTAAGCTCTTCACCTTTCATGCAAGTCGCCATTCATTCCAAAATTTTGAGCCAGTGCTTGTCTTTCAGTGGATGTCTTTCTGGAGGGGATCCAAAAGTCTGCTATTTCACCAATATTATTCTCTGTCCAATTCTGGACAGCGCACTCATTTGAAAGACTCATCATTAGGTTGAGAGACTACTTTAAACTACATCGAGGACAAGTCATTGTCTGCCGTATAAATCGACTCTATTTTCGCGGTTGATGCTATCTGGAAGATTCGTCAAGCACATCAATCATTAACCGGCAAGCAACTTCTACGAGGTTTAGACTTGGAATATCTACATATAATCTAGGTAGCGCAGCACTACAATAGAACTGGTAGTCAACGCAAACAGGCCCAGAGTAGGGCGATGCAGCTCTGCCTTTTAAGGATGAGTATGCCATTATGGAAAGTGCGCAAATAGTGCGAGATACCATGCCAGTGTGAGCATAACACGTCATAGCGTGGTGTAGGCCCAAGCGTTTCTATCGTCGCATAAGACAAAGTGGATCGTGGTTCTGAATTTTTGAATGATATATAGCAAGTATTCCGGCAATAAACATCGCAAAGTCCCTCTTTGGCAACATATCCGCACACTCGTGCCAGAGCAAACTTGGCGATTAGTAATCACACGCCTAGGTTACAAGCTCTCACGAATATATCTTCTGCTCCAACATATCGATAACCACTGGCGCCAGAGTCTCCTATCCGATGGGAATATTGATCATTGGAGGCCATTGTCGTAAAGCAACTTGTAACGCCGGCGGAGTAGTTAAGCGCGATGTATGAGGCAAACGCTGATGCCTACCAAAGGCTATCGAGCATATGTGAAATAATCGGTTTAATCCGTTTTGCTTTCTTCTGACAGCTTTTTTATTAAGCTGCAGTTCTTATTTCTCACACGATCACGACCCCTTGTCTTTTGCACCGGATCGACATAGCTGCGAATCGGCGCGTTAAATAACTCATCAATTAAATGGTCTTTTGCGGATGACTGCACACACAAGGCTCAACGTAATAAGCCACGAATTACCATCTACTTCCGCAAGCAGTGAGCACGGCTAAATGAATTTTCGTAGTTTGCCGCAAAGCTGGAAAGGCTTATCATCTATTCGCCGGTGGTCAGAGATTCCCAAGCCCGCCCCGAGGGAGATTATGGCAATTAACTCTGCCAAAGACTCTGCAATTGAAGTCAAGCATGTTTTCTAGGCATGCATATCAATGAGTTAGGTCTGGGCGTGAATGGATGAAGTACTTTGTCGCCAACAAAATGACCATAAGTGGTCGTTTGACCTTTTTTATGCAAATCGACCAACTAGATAAGGATGCAGGCGATTTTGACGTGTGACAGAATCAGAAGTGTTGCGCCGTTCAAAAACTATTGCCGAGTCTTATATGCCTGTTAGAAGATCTCTGTTGGCGAGTTCTTTTAATTTTTATACTCAAAAACCTGAAGTCTTCAGTGGGCTTTGCGACCAGGCATCCTCAATAGCTACAAAACATTTTTTTTTCGCGGCTTAGCATGCTCATCCTCTAATAGCTGCTCTCGGTCCACTGACTAGAGGGCGGATAGCTCGATTCAGTGTTCCCTTGAGCTGACTAGATCTCGTTTCTCAAAGTGTTCGACGATTAATACCGTTTGCTCAAGAATTAGGGACTCATTTGAACTTCTTCACTTGAGTCATTAGTTGCTTCAAAAAGGAATTGCTAAATAACGATCAAATGCCCAGAACATATAGCCATAACAAAATAGAAACTTAATGATGGACCGAATAGAATCAGAGAGCCAAATTACACACATCGAATATAAAATGACTCGAATGATTGAATAAAGCACAAGCCTTTCCAGAAAGACGCTTTCTTCCAATTAAGTGTACCCATTTAAAAATCTGACGTCGTATCGAAAAGATACAAGGGAGCTGAGCCCGAGTTGTAGGATCTTTTGGAAAGCATGGTTTGGGCATCCTTTATCGAAAAACGAACTTTCGATAAATGGGCCATATTTGACCTCCAGCGACGAGTACAATCAGTTGATTATCCGTTGTAAATGGCCATACGCTGGTAGAAATCAGGTTCACGGACGGTTTTCTTCCAAACCTTGTTCATTCAAATTGAGTAATTCGAGGTCCTGTGGTTTGGCAATATGTCACTGAAAGAAACTTGCAGTAGGCTAGTATGGTTCCATTCACGCGAGATAGAACAGCCAATATATGAAAAAATAGAAAAACACGCATCATTTTAAAAAAAATGGTTTAAATGATGTTTGTACGAAAAAAAAACTTAAGAAGACATTTAGCACATCCTTTTTCAATCAACTTTGAAGCTTAGTTGATCTTTAAATACTGCCGTAAGTTAATGGTAACAAACTAGACAAATCGCAATAGATGCTTTGCTAATTTGGTATTGTTTTTATTCGAATAGTTTTGCTCGGTCTAAATGGCCGAAATAAGGCTATGCTGGCT
>Ga0163217_1000918_pt1 | contig 15073 bp, 8 predicted proteins | sample SynspAceP_FD_185933 | JGI IMG/M metagenome (GOLD analysis project Ga0163217, IMG submission 185933) | Saline lake microbial communities from Ace Lake in Antarctica - Synechococcus sp. Ace-P (PacBio error correction) | ecosystem: Environmental > Aquatic > Non-marine Saline and Alkaline > Saline ...
CCACGGCGAGTCCTCCACGCGTGTTCCTCCACTGCTTCCGTGGCGCCGGGGACTCCTGCTGCTTCGCCTGGGCCCCGGCCCCGCGCCCCTCCTCGCTGCGTGCGGGCATGCGACGTTGTACGCGTCTGGGGCGCGAGGGGTGCGCTAGGGGGCCGGAGTCACGCGCTGCGCTCGCGCGGGGCGCCCCGGGGCCTCTGGGCCAGCTGTCCATGCGCTTTTGGGCGGCGTGGGCTGGTGCCGCTGCGCCGCCTGCGCCGTGGGTCGCCTCGGGTGCGTAGTGGTCTGCCGATGGGCGGCGCGGTTGCGCCGTGCGGTGCTAGACCACGGCGTCGCAGGCTTGTGGGGTGCTTCCGGCGGTACTCCATTGCTTCATACGGAACCAATCGCGGCAGCCGACACTGGGATACCACTTCTGGCGAATCTCGTGTGGCCCAGAGGGGCGTGAGCCAGGAGCTCATTCGGCCCCCCCTCTCAGGCGCGTCTGCAGTGTCACTGTTGTATCCCGGCAACGCCCCGTCGGTGGATGAATCACAGAGCGCCCCGCCCCTCCCCGAGGTGACGGAGTCGCAGCCGCTGCTGCATCCTTCGGCCGCTGACGATCGATACCGGTGGACCTCACTGGCACGCTATACGTGCACTCGCTCGTCTCGTTCCGCTCGCGTTCGCGTCGTCGCTTCACGCTCTCTCCTCCCGACATCGCCTCCGGAATCGCTCGCGGCCAGGGGCTCTGCTTCGCGCCGGCCATTCAGCCACGATCCAGGCCCGTGATCCCGATCCGACGCGGCTAACCCAGTATTCTACCTCAGCTTCCCCCCGCCCGGTTCCGTCCCTGTCCCGCCGGCGATCGCGTCTGTCGCCCGATCTGCTGCTGGCTGGTTCAGGCTCTAGGTGTGCTGGGGACCAGGCCTGGCTTTGGTCTGGGGTCTGGTCGAGGCTCTTGTTTCTTCGCCAGCCTCTGACGTCGGTCGCGCGCTCATACTCGGCATCGTGGTATCCTCAAGCCCCGCGCCACCACTGGGTCGCAGACAGCCTCGGCGCCCGGGGGTGCTGAGTCCTTGCCACGCGGCAGCGCTGGCCCCGACGCCGGGCTCCTGGCTCCCTGCGTGCGTGCCGCTCCTATTGCACCGCTCGCGTCGCCTGCGTCTGAGGTCCGTCGCGCGCGGCTTTTCCACCAGCCCTGCGGCAGGTTGGGGTGTTAGCCAGCCCCGGGTCTGCTTACCTCGACGGGCACACGCTTGCAGCGGCCGTGCCCGTCGAGTCACTCCGCCTCGCCCGCTGTCGGGTGGCTGCTCTCAGGATGGCTGCCCGCACACGCTCGTCCTACAAGCCCTCGCGCGCCTCTCGTGGGCTCTCTCGCCCGGTGGCCCCGTGTGCGTGGTTACGTGCGCCCTGGCGCAGCGCCTCTATCAACAAGCCGCCGCCCACAGCCACTGCGATCCACATTCCGACACGTCGGTGGTGTATGGGCCGGTTGGCCCGGTCCTGCACCGCCAGTGGTCCAGCCGGGATGAGGGGGCAGCGGTCGGGCGCGGCTCGCAGCGTGCGCCCGCCCTCGTCGTCGTCGAGGTCGCTGGCGTGGTGGGGTGCAGGGTCCTTAGGGACCGACTGGCGGTCCTGATGCTCCCTTCTGCTGCCCTCGCCGTCCCGATCGGCCGTGCCCGCCGCGATCCGTGGTTCATGCAGCCGTCCACGGAAGCCCGCCGCAGCTTCCCGTTCTTCCCACATGGGTCCGTTGTGCACATGCCAGGCCCATGCGATCCCGGCGAGCCCCGCCAGCCCCCGTATTCTTTTGCCTGGCCTTCCCATACGGTTCTGTTGGGGGTCTTGCGGAGTGGCCTGGGTTGGCTGGGCCGCCGCCCGCCGCCGCCGCGCTCGCCGGGCTCCTGCGCGGTCGTGGGGGGCTACCCGGCTTTGGCACCGGGTGTGGATCCGAGGGCCGCAGCGCGCGTGCTGGCCCTGCCCCAGGTTGTCGGCTGACGCGATCCCGTCCGGGCCGGCGCTCACTCGCCCGCGCGTCCTGCGTGCGCCCTGGCCTGTCGGCCTCATCCCTCCTCAGGGCACCCGGCCCTGAGCCGGCTCCTTGGTCTCGACGTGCTTGCGCCGCGCCGGTGCCCGCGCGGCCTGCGCCCTGCAGCACGCGCCCCCCATGTCGATGCCCTTCCACCGCCAGCCCGCGCTGGCTGGCTCCTCCGCCACGGCCCTGCGTGCCGCCGGAAAGTGTTGAGCGCGACTGGGGCAGAGCCCTGCCAAGCCCAGCTCATCCGCCGCGCCGCATGCCCCCCGCCGGCCAAGCGCAAACCGGGTAGCCCCGAACCCACTCTCAAGCCGGCTAATCGTCGGGCATCAAAAACTCCCCCGGTGGACTTTGTTTCCCCGCATAATCATTGATGTGGCGGTCCTGGTATCGCCGGATGGGAGCCGCGAGTGATCCATGGTACGCACCCGTTGTGCGGGTGCAAGTGGTCGCCATGCCTGGGTCCTCGTTCTTCCGGCCAACAGGTCTCACCGACGAGACTGAGTCACTTCCGGCTGGGGCACGAGGCTGGCCCCGGCCGACACGACGTTCACCACTGTAGCTTCGCGGTTTGGTTCGAGTGGGCTGCTCTGCGTCCACTTTCGCCTGCGTCACGGTCTAGCCGCCGGCGTGGTCGTGGGTGCGGAGACGGTAGGCGCGGCGAGAGGTGGCGAGTGCGGCATGCTGTCGGTGTCCGGGCGCGTTGAGCGCCGGATTGGTTGATTGGCGGACCCGTTCAGGCAGGTCGTCCCTGCGAATCCACCTTCTGTGCGCGAGGCGACTGGTGGCAGCTGCGCACAGTCCTCCTCCCTTCCCTGAACCGCACTGGGAACAGGGCGCATGAGGGGCACTATCACGATGCTGCGGGCTTGGTCCCTCGAGGAGCCTCGGGATCGGGCGGATACTGAGGCGAAGGGCTGCCGATGGGCTCACCATCTGCAGCGCAGGCTACATCTCACCGCTAACAGCAACAGCTGTCCGCGTTGGCGAGCTCTCCGCGGCTACGGACTGATCACATACTGCTGCAATCGGTGGTCGGGACTATGCGGAGATGTTTGGCTCTATGTGTCTCTCACGGCCCGGCTCAGACGAGCACAGCACGCGCTGTTGGCCATGACCATGTTTGTTGTGCTTTATCACACAGGACAAGCTTCAGCCGCTTTTGCCGCGCGTGCACCATGCTCTGGCTGATCCCTAAGAGCACGCTATTGCACGTCGAAACCGCGCGCAATCCGGGAATGAGCTCTGATGTCCCCACTCGAGCACGTTCGTGCCGGTCTCAGGCGACACGTAGTAGATGGTATATCGTCCCTAGACAGCACTTTGCTGACAGCGACGGACCGCTTCCACGTTGAACTGAGCACGCACCACACGGTGGCGGGCTGGGACCTTGTTTCATTCTCGGAGAACTTTTAGAGTGCCTGCACCCAGGTGCTCGCTCCAGCCAAGTGGCTCCCCATGCCACAGTTCTCGCATGCATGCGCTGCCGCTTTGCCTTTGGCGTGCGCGGCTTGGGGTTTGCTGGCGCGCGGTACGGCGCATTCGCTAGACGGAGCTCCGGGAGCGCTTTGCAGGTATCACTTGGCGGCGCCTTTGCGTAGGTTTGCAGAGTGAATGTTCTGGCCCATGCTACTGTTGGCCGGAAAGCGGCACACCGTGGCGCATAATTGATTTCGCGGCTGGCTGCTCCAGCCTTAGACCTGCATCGTTTGGACCGGTGGCCTGAGAGAGTGCGCTGTGTGCCAGGGAGGGCACAGCGGACCTGCGTTCGCCGGGCAACGACAGTCCTTTGGTGGCCGGCAGAACGACGTCCTCGCGCGCTGCTCGAGCCGCCGCACGCGAGAAGCCACGGGGTATGTTCTTTGGAACGGCCCGTCACGGACATGTTACGTATACCTAGCTGGGGCTCACTTTGGAGCACATCAGCAGCTGCTGACGGGCGAGCTACAGGCGCAAGATCCGCTAAGAGGCTTCCCTTCCTGAAATCTCCAACTGTCGCAGAAATCGGAGGAGAGCAGCAGTAAGCAGAAACTGCGGCTATTCGTAGGTTATGGGAAGTAGGGAGGGCGGACTGGTTTGGCTTTGGGTGGGAATCGACCGAGAGAGGTGTGCCAAGACTAGCTACACGCAGACACTCTTCAGGAAGTGCAAAATAGAGCAGGCGCTCAACCGGAGCCGCGTGCCGTTGTCTGCCCTTTCGCATTCCGGCGCGGCCCTCTGCTCGTCTTTCTCACGTGAGGCCGGCAACTGCTGGCCTGTGCGGACTTCGCGGGTCCCGGCCCGCTCTTGGCTGAAGCGCTGCACGCCTGGCTTCCGCGGTGCCCGCCCGCAGGCAGCCCCACTCCACTTCCGCCCCCGCCGTGACGGTGGCACCACTGCGCCGCTCTCCCAGGCGTGGCCGTCCGTGGGCTGCCTCGCTCGGCGCTGCGCCGCCTGGCCTTGGGGCTGCTATTGGGGCGCGCTTTTTTTCGTGGAGGGATCGGCCATGATTACGCAGCTGCCGCATGAGTAATGCGGCTGCTCGGCGTGTCTCGCCTTCGCTTCCTGCCGTTCAGTGGCTGGGCGGATCCTCGCTGGGGTTGTGCGGGGGTGGCTTGTCGGGGCCGCCCAGGCAGCCGGCGCAAAATGTCGTCGTGCTCGCGTCGCCCTGTAACCACCGCTTGCCGTGCTCGCCCTAGGCGGTGGTAGGTGCGTGTGCTCGGTGTTTAGTTGCCGCGCACCGGCCTTGTTTTTCGGCCGCGGTGGCGGCGCTTTGGGCGCCTGCTCGCGTGGCCTTCCGCCGCTTCCTTTGGCCGCTCGCCTTTTGATGCCGCCGCGGGCTCCCGCTCGCAGCTTCAACCGGCCCCCGCCTGACGCCGCTCCGGGGACGCCGACTGGCCACCCGCCTCGCCTCCCGCCGTTTCCGGCTTGCTTTCTGGCGGAAGCCGGGCCGCGGGTGGTCGACCTCGTTGCCTCTCTGCGCGATGCTCGTTCCCCCCGGCGCGGTGCTGCTGGCGGCGTTTCTTGCGGCCTTGGGGCTCCGCCGTCCGGTGGCGCCGGCGCTCCTGTGGCCCGCGCGCCGCTCCCCGCCTCGTGCACGGCGGCGGGAGCTCTGCGCCCCGATCTGCGCTTTGCGGGTTTCTTTGGTCTGCGGCGGGCTTTGGCTGCGGCTGCAGGGAGCCTGCATCTGCGCATGGCCCCGCCGGCTCTGGACAGTGTGCGCCGCGCTCGCGCCCCCTCCGCCACTGGGTGCGCAGCGCTTGTGGGCTGGCGTCGCTCCGTTCTGTCGCCCCACCGGCCGGTCGTGGTCGTTGGCGTCGCTGGTCCGCATTGCCGGTGGTAGTCGATCTGGGGTCACGTCTTCCCCCGGCTCCGCCGGGCGCTGTCCTGGGCTGGGTCTGGGCTGCGGCGGCTGAAGCGCTCCTCCAGCTGCGCGTTGCTCGATTGTGGCTCAAATGCGCCTCGGCCGCGTCCGTCGTACGCGCCGGCGTTTCGTAGGTGGGGGAGGGGCCGGGGTGGCCTGGTGAAGTTTTGCCGCCCCTCTGCCGTGTGGGTCTGGATGTTGTCGTGGTTGCTTTGCTCAGCTCTCAGTGGTGCGCCTTGCTCCCTCGCGGCCTGCTGCTGGCGGCCCTTTTTTCCGCTAACGCTGCCGTCCCTGGACAGCGCCGCTCGAGGAATGGCCTCCTCTGGCCGATCTCTCGCTTCCGCCCGCTCCGGTCGCTTCCTCATGGCCTCGCGCTGCTTGAGCGCCGCCGGGTGCGCCGGTACGGCCGCTCCTGCCCGTTTTGCCGCCCTGCATGCTGGCCATCGCTGAGCTGAGCTTGACGCTCGTGGCCTCCGCAACTTCTTGCCCCGCCAGGGATGATCTCGCCTGGCTGGCTCTTTTCTGCGGCCCCTCGTCGGCTTGGCGACCGTTTTCTTGCAGCCTTGCACGCGCGTCCGGTTTTTGTCTCTGTCCGCTGGCTCATTCGACGTCGCCGGCTTCCCTCGGCTTGCCTCCTCGCCCTTCCCTTCGCGCTCTACTACTTGGTGGGAGGAGGACGCATCGCCTCTCGCCTCTCGCCTGTCGCCGGCTCCGTCTTGCTTCGCTCCGTCGCCGCTCGGCCCCCGTGAGCCCGGCGGCGCCGTCCGCTGTCGGCGTCGTTCCCGTCGGCGGTGCTGGTTGGCCGGTGCGCCCGCTGCACGTACGGTGTCGCTCTGGGTCCAGCGTTTCCCCGCCTCCGCCGGGCGATGTCCTGGCGGGGCTGGACTCTCTCTCCCACCCGGGGCGGAGGCCCGCGCAGAGCCCCGCCGCCGGACATGCCGGGGCTCTGGGGGCCGCCGTGACCCCGCTCGACACGCTCGTGCGCGGGGTGCTCACCGGCCCGGCCCCGCCGGCACGCCGCTAACCAGCTGCTCCGGCGGCTGCCTGGGCTCAACGGGTTGGGCGCTCGGCCTGTCGCCGTGCGCGCCTCCCGACAGCGGCTCGGCGCCGTCGCGGCTAGGGCGCTGTCGCTTCTTTCTCCTCCCGTGTAGCGGCGCGCCATGGGATCTTCCTGCTCCGCGGCCGCTGGCCGCGTCGTTCGACTGGATGCAGCGTCCGCGCACCAGCCGGAATCGCTTCACCATGGGCGTCACCGCACCGGTCGCCCCGGCGCACGCGTTGGGCTCGCATCCACTATCCGCCCTTGCGGCGCTCCTCCCTGGCGGGTCCGCGTCTGCTGTCCCGGAGTACTCATCTCCGCTCCGCGATGGCCGCTTCCGGGCTGCCACCGGTCCGGCTCCTGCGTCTGCCTCGGCGTCGCTGCTCTTCCTCGCGCTGCCGGAGGGGGCATCGACTGCTCGGTGCGTCGCGGCGCGCTCTGCCCGCGCGTTCACTCCGCTGCAGCTTTCTTCCGCCTCATCTTCGCTCGACGCGAACCATGTGCCGGCCCTCAAGCGAGGCCTCGCGGCGCCCTCTCCCCTGGGTCAGACGCTGATGCCATGCACAACCCCGCCCACGTCCAAGCCCAACCCGTTCCGCGGTTTTGCTGTTCACTCCCCAGTGCCCGCCTGTCTCCCTCCCCACTGCCGCCCGCCTGCGCGCCGCAACGTGGAGCGGCCGACTGCGCATGCGCCAATCGCTCCCGCTTCTGCCTGCAAACTGGAAGTGCTCGCGGCGCCGCCCGCCCCGCCCGGCTCGGCCGGCGGCTCTGGGGGCCGACGTGGCCGCTCGTCCTCCGTCCCTGGGTGCCCGCTCTCGACCCCGACCCCTCCCCTGTTTGGGATGGCGCGCCTGGAGCCGCCGCCGCGCCGCGCGCTGCTCAGCCCTTGGCTGCTTGGTGCTGCGGGCGCCACCTTTCCCATAGGCCGCTTTGGCCAGTTTCCGCTCTGGCTCTTGCATCCGCGCCGCCGCCCTCGTCCGCCCCGACGGCACGGCGGCGATCGTGTCGCGTGATCGCGCGCTTTTTCCAGCTGGCGTTGCTGGGGTTCCGGGGCACCTCGTCGCCTGGCACGGTCCTGCTGCTCCCTGGGCGCCCGACTCCGCCCACTCGCGGGGTGCCCGCGCTCGAGTCCGTGCTCGTCCCGCTTCGCCTCCCTCCTGGGCGGCTTCCGTCCGTGCCACGCGGCGGCACTGGTGTTGTGCGGATGCTGTGCTGGCCCTGGACGGTCTCCCCGGCGGCCTCCGGCGGTTGCTGTGGATCTGCCGATCAGTTGCGGATCTGGGCGATCAGCTGGGGCGCTTGAGCGCGCGCGCTTGCGGCCGGGCGCGCTTGGCCTCCCCCCGGGCGGGCTTTTCCCAGCCGCCGGCATGGGTGTATCGTGCACCGCCAGCCCTGACTCACCGTCCCTTCTCGCCGGCGTGCGTCCGCGTGTCGGGGCCGGCGCTCCTGCGCTGCCTGGGGCGTGGCTTGCCTGTGTTCTTCCTTCCCGTGCCCACGTCGCGCGGCTGGCCTGATGAACCGCCTGCGCGATGGGCGCGCCCCCGCCGCTACGTGGCTCTGCGGTCGGGAGGCTCCCCGACGCGGGCCCCGCGCTCTCGGTTCCGGTGCGGTCAGTCTTCGATCGCGACGATGGGCGCCAGCGTCTTGCGGCTTGGCAGGGTGCGCCTTCCACGCTTGTGGCGGGACTTTGTGCGGTGTGGCTGCTGTTGTGGGTCAGGTCGCTGGCGTTTGCGGGTCCGCCGCGCTGCGTTGACGTCGCGCATCTCCCGGGCCGCTTTTGTCGTGCTGCGCGGCTCAGGGGTGGCGCTGCGCGGGATGCCTGGCGCCCCGGATGGGACTCTCCTGGTGGCGCTCTGGGGTGCTGCTCGGTGTGGATGGCTTTCCCGGCGCCTGGCCGGAGGGCCCTCCTCGTTCTCACCCGCCCAGCGAATTTCCTGCCTGGGCTCGTGTATCCGTCTTGCGTGGCGGGATCTGATGCTGCTGGGCCGTGCTGCGCATCCCGCCGGGATCCCGCAGGGGCGCTGCTGCCGCGGCCCGCCTGGCTCTGCTGCGTTCGGCGCCGCGGCGCGGCTGTGGTTGCGGGCAGCCGTTTGGCTGGCGCCCTGTTGCGTCCGCTCCGCTCCCCTGGTACTGTGCGCCGGGCTGAGTGGTCTGGCACCCTTGCCGATGGGTGTGTTCCAGCACGTTCGGGCCTGGGCCGCCCTGCGGAGCCGCCTTGCGCCGGCCTGCTTGGCGCTCCCCTGGCTCTCGACAAGGGTCTTGCTCGACGTTCGGCCGCCTCCCGAATTCATTCGCCGGCATCCGCGTCGTCCTCTCCGCACCCTGTTGCTTGTGGTGCGGCATGCTGTCGGCGACTTGTGCGCCTTCGCATGTTCTGCACGCCACCAGGTCCTCCAGTCGCCCCCTGGTGTATGCCTCCGGCCGCACGGCCGGGCCTCCTGCTCCTGGTTTGGCGTCCTTCGGCGGCCTCCGCGCGGGTGCCCCTCCCGCGTTGCCCGTTTCCCGGGCCTTGCGATCCTGTACTGTCCCACGCTGGGGGCCTGCGCTGGCCTCACCGCCGGTCTCGTTGGGTTCGCTGGTGGCCAGTTGGGCCCGCGCCCCGCCGTCCGCCGTGGCCGGTGATGCGCCTGCGTTGGGGCGCTGCGCGCTGTGCCGGTATGGTGGTTGGGTGGCTGCTGCCTTTGTGCCCCTGCCGTCCGCCCTCGGGCGCGCGGTCCAAGGGCGCGTTTTGCCTGGCTTCCCTCTCCGGTTTTGGGTCTGGCGGGGCCTGGGTTAGTGCAAGCCGGCCGCGCCTCCGGCGGGGCTCGAGGGGCTCGGGTGCACGGGCGCCCCCGCCTGGCCGGCCCGCGCGCCGCCCGCCCTGCACCTCTCCCCTCCGCCGCTGCGCGGCCGTGCCGCGCGGATGCGCCACTGCGCATCGTCCGCTGATGCTCATTGGCCTGCTGGGCCGCGCGGCAGCCGCGCGGATCGCGGGGCTCCTGGGCGCAGCGTGCCCCAGCTCGACGGCTCAGTCCGGCGTGCCGCCTCCGCCCGCCCCCGCCTGTTTGGGCGGCGTCCGCCGCTTCTGCGTCGCAGTCGCGCTGCGCGTTGCGCGTCGCTGCGCTGCTGCGCTGTGGCCCGCCTCTCCACTTTCCGCCGTGGACGTGGGCATGTCTGCTGGCGCGGCTGTTGCTCCCCGCCCTCCGTCCCAGCGGGCCTGGCGGTGGACCCCATCGTGCCCGGCGGCTGAGCGGTCGCCCCTCCCCCGCCTGCCGCGCTGGGTCGCTCGACGGAGGTGGGCTCGCGCGCGCTCCGCCGGGTGTGGGTGCTGGGTGCGGGTCACCCTGTGGGCCGACGCGCGGGTTCCCGTGCCGCTGCTGCACCGTCTGCGGCGCGCTCTTGGTGCTGGCTGCGCCCCCGCTCCACCGCTCGTGAGCAGTGCGCGCGCGCTGCTCGTCTGGCCCTGGGGCGGCGCCGCGCCCCCCCACCTGGCTGGGTGGGCTGTTGAGCCTGCCGCCCGGGGCTGGGCCCGGCCGGCATGGAGGCCGGGCTCATTAGGCTTGCCGCTGTGTCGCCCTTGGCCCCGCCGCTTGGCGTCGCCCGCTTCTGGTTGGTCGTGCAGTAGCTGCACGCCCTGGTCCGGCTGGCTCGCCCTGTCCCGCCGACGTGCTGTGACTGCTGCGCCGCGGTGCGGCGCCTGCGCTCTCGGCTGCGCGTGGTTCGTGCGTCTGGTGGGTTGTCAGCGTCGCTGGGGTGGGGGCGCGTCGGCGCTGGCGCCAGCCCAGTGCCTGTTTTCCGGGCCTGGCCTGCCGGTGCTGCACCGCCGCTCGGGCGCCTTGGGGCGTGCGCCCGCAGTGGTTGGGTGGGCCGCCGTCCGGCCCGGGGCTGATGCGCGTGCTCGTCGGGCGTGCCGAGTCCGTGCGTCGAGCGTGGCGGCCGGCTCCCGCGGCGTTCGCCCTCTCTCCCTTTCCGGTGCCGTTGTTCTCCATGATTCCATGGTGCGGCGCGGGGATCGCTGGGCTCCCGTCGTGGTAGGCGTGCTGGCCGCGGCGTGGGCGGGTTGGCGCCGGCTGCTCTGTACGTTCCCCGCTTGGTGCGGCCGTGGGTTGCCGTGCTGCCCCTTGGTTTTGTCGCTGCCGGGCTGGGGCGGCCTCCTCCCCCGGCGTGGTGGCTGCCAGGCCGCGCCTGCGCGGCTCCGGGCCGCAGCCTGCGGGCGCCCCCGGGCCTGGCGGCGCCCGTGCCCCGCCCCATGTCCCTGCCCCTGCCTGCCCCTCCGCGCTTGCGCGGCGTGCCGCGAGCGGGATTGGCGCACTGGCTCGCACCTCCGCTCTGCTCTCGCGCAGGCTCGCGCAGCGGTTTGCACCTGCTGAGGCGCGCCGCCGGCGCGCCTGCCGCGTCTGGCGCCGCAAGTGCCCGCTCGCTTGTCCTGCCCGGCGTGGACCGCTCGCGCCTCTTTTGGGCGGTCGCGCGCCGGTCTGCGGCGCCGTTGAGCGCGCGCCGAGCCGGCTGCGCTCCCCCGGCGGCTTGGGGCGAGGGTTAGTTCCGCCTTCGGGGTGGTCGCCCTGGGCCGGCTGCGGTGGGGCTGCGCGCCGTTTCCTGGTGCCGACCCTCCCTGGGGCTTTGGCCCCGGCGCGGCTGCGGTGCCCCCGGCCTGCCGCTTTCCCCCTGTGAGCTGTTGCCCGTCTGGCTCCGTTGATTCCGGGGGTGCCCCTGCTCTGGTGGGCTGCGGGCCGCGCTGCGTTTGCGTGGTCTGGGGGCTGCTGGTGCCCTGTCCGGCGTTCGCCGGCGCCGGGTTTGGCCTGGCCCTGGGGCTGCCCTGCGCCTGGGCGATGGGGTCGCGGCTTGGTTGATTTGGCCTTCGGTTGATCTGGTGGCCCGGCGTTGCTCGGGTTCCATGCGATCTTCTCGTGCATTTGGGTTTTTCGTTTCTTGGGTGGCTGCCTCTGGGCCTCAGCTGGCTCCGCGTGGATTGCTTTCGGGTGGGGGAGCCCGCGCTTTTGCTCTTTCTTGGCGTTCGCTGGCGTCGCTGTGGTGCTGGTCCCGCCGCCGCTTTGCTTTCCCTCGTCTTCTCTTGATCGGGGCTCTCGTCTGGGCGTTGCCGCTCTTCGGCCTCAGACCTCAGGTCGGCCTGTCCGGGTTCGCCGGGTTGCGGGTCCAGCTGCTCCGGCCGCCCGTTGCTGCGGCGCGCCGGTGGCCGGGGGCTCCGTGCTGGTCAGCTCGCCGCCCACTGCCTCCAGTGGGGCTCGGTGCGGGGGGCACGCCCCCCGGTGCGCTCCTCGCTGGGGTGCTCGGGCTGCGGGTTCGCCTTGCTGTGGCTTCTCGCGCCCAGGCGCGGCGGCGTCCGCGGCTTCCCGGGCTGCCCAGCGCGGCCGGCTCGGTGGGGTCGCCGTCGTGATGGGGTCCGTGGGCTCGGGTGCGGGCCCGCCGGTACGAGCCGCCGGGGTTGCCCCGGGGGCTGGGGATGCTGTCCTGCCCGTCCGAGGTGCTCGCCGCTCCGCTGGGCAGCGCGGTCTTCCGTTTGGCGCCCTCCGGCTGTCCGGGAGCCGTGCCGCTCGCCGTCCCTCCCCGGTTGCCCGCTCGTGCCGCCCGCCTGTTTGGGCGGCGCCGCGCCCGCGCGTCCGTGGCTGTCCGTCCGCGTGGTCCCTCGGGCCGTGGCTTGCGGTGATCCCTCTCCCCGCCTGCTGCATGCCGCAGCGGCCGGCTCGCCGCATTTGCGGCCTCCTCGCCCGCTCCACGCCGGCCGGCGCCCGCCCCGGGTGAGTGGAGCCGCACTGGCGCTCTGCATCGGCTGCTCCCGGTGCGTGCGGGGGCCCCGCTGGTGCTCGGGCCTGTGGGCCGGGCCTGGGTTGCCCGCCGGCCTGGCCTGGTGGTGGGGCTGCTCCGCGGGCGTCGGGGCCGCTCGCGGGTTGCTGATGCGCGCTAGCGTGGCCTTGTGGGGTGCCGTCAGGCGCGGGCGTGGCGCCGTGTTCCTGCCATTGGCTTGTCCCGCGGCGTCGCGGGTGTGAGCCCTGGGGGTGGGGTTCGGGGTGTGCTTTTGCGGCGCTCGCGCTATTGCTGTGCTCCTGTCGCCCGCTCCGAGCTCGCTTCCGGTTTGCCCGCTTCGCTTGAACGGCGCCGTTGCATGTTCGCGACGGCCCCGCGCGGCAGCGCGGCTTCCTTGCATGCCCACCCCGGTGACTGCTCGTGCGCTGCTTTGCTCGCCCGCGTTCTTTCTGGGTACGCCCGGCGTTTCTCGCCCTATTTTGTTTGTTTTTCCTTCCATGCGCTCTGGCCGTTCTCTCCGAGCTCTCCACGGTCCGATCGGTTTGCCGCTGTGTGCTCGCTTTCTCCGAGCCCGCCTTCTTTGCCCGGTTGTTCCGCCTTGCGTCAGTTACGCCGCGCTCCGCCGTCCCGCGGCGCTTCGCGCTTTCTCTCCGCGTCGTTGCCTGAGCTCATGTTCGTTGCCTGCCGGTTCTCTCCTCGTTTGGTACTCGTGGTTTGCTGGCTGGAGGTTTGGTGCGCATCTTCGCATGTTTCACCTTCCGGCCAGACTCGACTGTGGTTGCGCGCCACCTTCGGGTCGATGGTTCGATCACGTTCTCGCCTGTTCTGCCGCAGGCTTGCCTCGTTGGATCGCGGCTTGTACCCGTCATCTCCGGGATCCGGTCGATCGCCCGCACTGCTCTTTCGATGTTTGACCTCCGGACTGCTCGCCGCCCCCTGCCCCCGGCCGCTTATCGCGGCCGCCCGGTGGTTGCTTTTCTTGTAGGCCGCGAAGTTCCGCCGCGCTGGCCAGTGTCTGCCCGGTTTCGTGCGGCCCCTTCTCTCTGCCGTCGGTGCTTTCTCGCGAGCGCCTTTGCCTCCTTTTTCCGTTGTTTCTCTCGCCGGCTTGCTGCGCACTGGCCCGTTGTCCTGCGCCTGGCATGGTTTGGCGGTCGGACTGGGGGGTCCGGCCGATCTCCCCCTGCGGGCTTGCTTCGGTGGTGCCGCGCGCCGCCGCGTGACGTGGAATTGCGTGTTTCTTGCGCCCTGGAGGGCGGGGCGGGTGCTGCGGCGACGGCTTGCTCTGCCTGCCGATGCATCTCGTGCGCGCGGGGCACGCTGTGGTTCCGGCGTGGGCCTGTGGCCTCCCTGGGGCCGCGGCGTGCGCCGTGGTTGCGCTGTGAGCTCGGCGGGCGCCGCGGCGGCGCGGCGCACGATCGCGGATGGCGTGGGGCTGCCTCTCAGGCGCGGCGGCTGGATAGGGTTTTTCCCTGCCATGATTGTCCCCGCGGGGGGGTGCTTGTGGGAGCTTGGGTTGGTCGTGGGCCTGGGGTGATTGGGGGCCGCGGGTATTGGCCTGGCTTTTCACGTTTGCTCCGTTGCATGGCCCTACTCGCTTTTCCCCCCGCGTTCGCCCGCCCGGTGGCTTTGCTGCTCGTGGGGTTCTCAGCGTTGTCTCGGATCTACTCTCCGGGCCTTGCGGGCGCTTCCTCTGCTGCGGGTTGTTGGGCGGCTTCTCTGGCCCTGGTCCTCCGCTCCGCCTCTGTTGGGCACCCTGATTCAGTCAGGCTCGTCCCCTTGCGCGTTTGCCGTGTGGGGCTGGCTTGGGCTGCTGCGCTGGTTTTCCTCACTCTTCTCCCCCCGCGGCGCGCCGCGCGCGACTGATTTCACACGTTGATGCCGCTGCCTTCTCCGCGTCCCCTGCGTCGGAAGCCTGCTGGGGTCCGGTTGCCTCCGCGGGCGTGGGGCCTGATTGGAGACTGGCTCTGGTGGCTTCACCAGCCTCCAGCCGACGGGGACGCGTGTCTTTGCGTGGTTGCGGCTGTCTCTGCCGCTTCGCCCCTTCGCCTCCGCTCGTGCGGGGTCCCGCTGTTGTGTACTGCGTCGTGATTCCGTCCGCCATGTCTTGCCTTCTGCCTCCATTTCTTTTTTCCCCTCCCCGCTCCCCGCGTTCCCCTCCCTGCTTGGCTCCGATGATGTGCCTGCCGTCTCTCGCTTCGTGGCGTTCAGCCCGTTCACGCCGTTGATCGTGGGTCCTGGGCTCCGCTGTTCCTTCGTTCACCGTCCCGGGCTTTCAAATCCGGTGTTGCAGCTCGGGCGTTGGGCCTGCGAGCGGCCTCGGCTGTGCTCGTCCGGGATCGGCTCGGCGCTGCCGATGGCGCTCGTTTCCGCCGCCCGGCGTGCCTCCGTGCGCGCCCCGCCCTCCCTCGTTGGGGCCTGGCTGCCGCGGCGCCGGTCTGCGGTTGCGTCTAGGGCGTCGGACAGGTTCCGCCGCTCCATCCCGGTCAGCTGGCTGCTCCTGTGCCAGTGGCTCCTGGCGTTCCGCGGGACGGCTTGGTACTTCCGCGTCCTGCGACCTGGTCGCCTGGTCCCGCGCGGCAGTTCGACGTGCGCTCATTGCCTGCTTGCTGTGCTCCTGGGTCTTACCTCCGCCGTCACGGGCGGCTGCTAGGTTTCGGTGTCGGTATATAGCCGTCGTTGGCGTTCCCTGCGCCTCTCGTGGGTGCTGCTTGACTGGATTCTTACTCTTTGGTTCCGCCTGCTCCCTTACAGGCCTGGCTGCTGCCTGTGTTTTCCGAGCGCTTGTCTCTGCTAGCCCTCTGCCTGTTTGGGCGAGGCTGCGCGTGCTCAGTGGTGCCGGGTTGCCGCCCTTTTCGCGTGTCCCCCCGGCCGCTGCCCCCGCGCCCGGCCTGTAGCGGCGTCCGGACGCGGGCCCTGTATTGTCCCTCCTTGGCGG
>Ga0163217_1008164_pt1 | contig 15073 bp, 15 predicted proteins | sample SynspAceP_FD_185933 | JGI IMG/M metagenome (GOLD analysis project Ga0163217, IMG submission 185933) | Saline lake microbial communities from Ace Lake in Antarctica - Synechococcus sp. Ace-P (PacBio error correction) | ecosystem: Environmental > Aquatic > Non-marine Saline and Alkaline > Saline ...
AGAGAGAGAATTCGGGCGTGGGTTAGGGCATTCGCGTTCCAATAAAGAAACTCCGTTTTGGTTGATAGCCCCCCCTTTGGGGGCAACCCCCTCCTTTCGAAAAAATGGCGGCCCGCGGAAAAGCGAACCGCTTTTTTTCAAAAGGTGGGTTCCCTTGCCCTCTTAAACAAATGGCAAGATGGTAAAATCCGGGACGAGCAGCCCCCCCGTATTGCCCCCTTTGAAAATTTTGGCGGCGGAAAAAGCCTTTTGATCCGGCTTCGAGGCCGAGGACAGCCGCCTCCGCTTTCTTTCTATCACTTGGATGACTTGTTTTTCTTCTCTCTGGAATTTTCGGGCCAAACAGCCTCCTTTGCAGCAGCAGCGCCTGTCCCGTTTCCATCATGTGCGCTCGGCATCAAAAACCGACAAAAACCCAATCCCGCTTCTACGTCAACAATCTGAATTTTTTCGCAATTGGCCGCACGCCCAGAACGTAAAAGGCAATTTCCCCAACATTCCTAAATCTGCCAGGTTCCGCATTAACAATCCGAACCGTGCAGATGTAAGGTTGGCGACGCATCGCGAGACCGGATGCCTATCCTACAGATTGAAACCGACAAATTAAAATTGGCACACCGTCGGAGGTGCAGTAACGCGTAAAAACCGCCGATCTCATCGACAATGCCCGCATGCACGGTTGCTTACTAAGTTCCCCTGCGGCCTGCGTACGCGCCAACTTCCCCCTTGAGGTTGCCGTCAACAGGCCCCGAGAGAAATCTGCCCTCATACCAAATAACTTCACAACAGAAACAACTACGGGCCGTCGCCCGCCTACGCCGGATAAGGCACATTAATAATCTTGCCGGCATACGGAGCCTAATCTGTAGCACCCATGAGAGACTGAAAGCTCTCCGCGTGCTTCATGAGACGAGCACGCAAGCGTACCGCCTTGTGTGATGACCAATGGTTTTGTTCTTGACGATCCGCCACCCCGGCCGTTTCGAAGACATGCCGGCCCAAATCCATCGGTGCGCAAATTCGGGCGCGTTGCCTCGTGGTTCCGTCGGAATCCGGCCTCCCGCGTGGTTGTTATAAATGGCCCCCACCCGCCGTCCAGGAGCGTCCACATTATATATATGTTAAGACATCATGCCCGCAAGCGGACCAATCTCGGCGCTATCAAGTACTTTTGGTGTCAGGGGCGGTGGTCCAAACACTGTACCTCTAAAGTCAAGTTATGAAATGCGGGCCTCTCATGTTGAACCACACACCCATTTATTCTCTAAGCGCCCTCGGCAGTTGATCAAAAACAGACAGATTCTGCTTAGTGTGAAACGGCCCATTTGTTCCCTTATGGCGTATCCATCCAAGGGAACGTCCAAACCGCGATGCCGGATGACGAAACGCCCCTTTGGGCGGCTTTGCCGGGAGAAACGCGCGGCATCTATTTCCATTGCGCCAAACTCCGATCGCCCAATTGACTTAGCTGGCGTTCAAAACATAAACGAATCGGCGCCCGCGCTACGCAGTCAGAAGGCCGACGACGTTCTTCAAAGGCTATCAATTTAGGTGCGCAGCGAAGACCTGTTTTGCAACACAGCAGATCGAACCTTGTCGATCCATACTTCGAATACCTGCTCGTGCCCGGAAAGTCTTGCGCCGACCCTGCCCAGCCTAAAATCCTGGCACGGGCTAGACGCCAAAGAGGTCGAGTTGGCTGGCGAAGTGGCTGCTTCATCCAGGAATGCGATATCGCCCCCTTGAGCAAGTTAACGCACCAATTCTTCGGCGGTAAGTCGCCACACTTCATTGTACTTATGTCGTTTGCAAATGCGCAAGAACGAACGAGAATGCAAGGCAGCTGAACCATCCACCGCCTGCAAGAACTCAGCGTATCTTGGTCTTTTATGCAAACGCACCCACCATAAGCATTGTTTAAGCCGGTGACCCTAAAAGTCGATCAGTCAACAAATGAAATTGATCGCTACTCGCGGGCTTCTGTGACAGTGGCAGCCCGCTATCGCGTCCAACTCTGCCGCCTTCTTTCGACCTGCTCGACGATATGTTTCGATCATCTGGTCGTTTGCTTAGCTATGGCTTTGTTTGCCCCGCCAGATAGACGCATCCCGCACCGTTGCCCGCCCCGGGAAGCCCCATCGGTCATGAGCCGCCTCGCCCGGCCCCATTCACCACGCAGGCCGATAATCGACAAGCTCATCGGCGTTTTTGATGTGCTCAAGCGGCATCTCCAATGCCTCGACGTCTTGATCACGTCAAAGCCTGGCGCGCGCAGGACGGGCACGAGATGATGGTTGACGCCTCTGCGGTGGCCGGCAGGCGAGGGAATTTTGAGGATCTCGACCCCATCTTGAACCTCTTCCACCGGGTCCGCAGATAGCGACACCGGATCGTATCACCAATCCCCATCCACAAGAGATGCCCATGCCGATAGCGGATTGACGGTGCCAGAGATCACCCGCCCGCCTCAGTGGAATGCCGAGTTGAATGGGCGCGTCCGTGGCCTCGGCCAGTGCTGAATGGCGCCGGCGGCCATGATACGTCGCTGGCTTTGCAGCTGATCTTGAACTCGTTGAAATCGTTTGTCTTGGCAGGATCTTGATATGATCCATGCCGCTTTCCGACCATCGCGTCCGGGCACGGCTCGCCGTATTTATCGAGCAGATGCTTTTCAAGCGATCCCGCATTCAACGAACAATCTGCGGATCGAGCAATTGTTGTCGCGCGCGGCCTTGATGACCTCTTCACGCGGGCTCCACTGGCCGATATTGCGGGATTGATCCCAGCAAGCTGCCCCCGCCTCAGCCGCCTCGATCCCGCGTTGATAATGGAGTGGATGTCGGCACGAGGGCCAACCGGTGGGCTTTCGCGCGCACGGATCTGTTTTCAGGGGCGGCGCTCGATTCCTTGTCCGGCTACAGGACACACGCACAAATATCCGCGCGCCGGCATCGGCGGCGGCTTTGGATCTGCGCAATCGTCCCCTTTCAGCATCCGTCGTCAGCGTGTTGGTCCGGCGTCTGCACGGTGGAACGGACGCGTCCGCCTCCCCCGGCCACGTTGCCGACCAATGAATCTGACCGGGATTTACGCGCGGTAGATATTGCGCCAAGGGCGATGTGGTTTCAGCGAAACATGACAAGGGTGCTTTCAGCGAGTCAAATTGCGTTGAGTTAACCTAGCTATGTCAGCCAATTCTGACAATGGCTTCTATGAGGTGCCCTTTTGGAAAAATCGCCAAAAACTGCTATTGGCTGGCACCGGCATCCGCAACATTGACACACGGCCGCGAGCTTCTGGATCGCGGGTCAGGTCGGCCAACGGTGCCGTCCGCGCAGCGCTTGCGCATCCAGCAAACGATGTTGGTGCAACCGATCCGGCGGCCCCGGCTGGCCCAAGACCTGCCCTGCAAGCTCAAAATAAACCGATCCGGCAAGCGCCTGCGCGCAATGTCGGCGCGCTCCTCGGTGGCAGCAGAATGAAGCCGCTTCCGCCGGGGCCAGCACTTTTTTCCAGCAAAACTGTTCGTCGGCCGCGCGCATCACGCACCCAAGCGGGTGCGACCGCAAGCAGTGCCAAAGTTCAGGCCCGCCTCGCCACAAACGCGCGGCGTCACAGGCGCGTCGGCTGCAATTCTGTGCGATGCCAAGCGCTGGGGGCCACGGGCGACACTGCCGAATTTGCATCTGGATCATCGCCGCAATCGGCCGTCCGCGCGCGATCAAATCACGGGCACATCAGGGCTTTGCGGGCGAACAGACGGTTCCATCCGCGTCGACGCTGGGGCCATGTTGGCCAGCGGTTTGCGGCCGAAAGCCGCTTGGCCCAAACCGCTAATTCTGACCTGGGGAGGCAGGTTGCCAAAGGATCGACCTCTGCCAGCAATTTCAGCGCGTGGTCTCGACAGGCACGACCGTGGCGCGCTGCTATTCGTTTCACAACGCTATATGCGCCGTAGCCCAACCCCGACAATCAGCGCGATCAGACGCGCAGCCGAGCTGAGCGCGGCCGGATCGAGATCATTATACCAAGCCGCGGTGCGGCTGGACCTTTGCGGCATCGCGCGGCCAGGCTGGGGTCATTGTGACATTTGCCGCGTGTGGGCAGGGGCTTTGAGGGGCCCTTTCGCATAGGAGGTAAAGCCATGACGCCCTGAAAGCCGCCTCGGCGCAGAATTTGCGGAAGGCCAATCGGGGTCGAGTTGCAGGTAGCGCGCTAGGACCGCACGTATCCGGCAATAAAGCTTTGCCATCAAAGCCATCGGGGTTGGCAATCTTCAATCGCGGCCAGATCAGTTCGCCTTGATCCGCCAGGTTCGCGGCTGCACATCCAGCAGCGACACACCTTGCGCGCACGCTCCCGCGAAACTATCGCCTAGCGATACCTGAAATCAATCACAATCCTCGCAGAGGTCCTGCCGTTCGGATCGACAATATTGTCGTCTCAGCGGTCATAGTCAGTGTCAGCCCAATCATGCACCCATCCCGGTTGTGCAATGCCAGTATTAGACGGTCGATTCGATACGATCAACTTAAGATTAAACTAACAGGCTTAACAGGCGCGCGAGGGTTGAAAGATCAGGTCGCTCATTTCGGACGATTTAGCCGACAGTGCCACCGCAGAGCCGTCGAGAGCTTTAAAACAAGGCCCGTCCACAATCTTGGCTCATGCACAGGGCTTGGGGTAAAGCGCAGCCGTTCGGTCCCGCGCGGCACCGTCGGGAAGTTGATCGGCTGGACGTAGATTTGCCATAATCGATCAATCAACATAATCGCTCAGCCTTCTGGGTATGGACCGTGGGTGCGCCGACGATGACGGGCACAATATTGCCGTGCCATGATCAATGATCGGCAAACCCAGCGCTTTCAGGCCGCATTTCAGGATCTTTCGCCTGCAAACTGGTGGCGCATGCGCCGCCGCGCCTGAATCGGTTTTCAGGTGCCGCCGGAGGCGCAGCGCCCGCCGCCAATCGCAGGCGGAAGCGAGGGGTCGTGAAAGATAAAGCCCGGGCGATAGGAACGCGGATCGCGCAACTCATCTTGGCGGAGGCGCGATATAGGCCGCCCATCACGCCGTAGGCCCTGCCCAGCGTGCGTTGATAATGTCGATGCGGCTTCCATGCAGGCCATCGCGCTTCGCAAAACGCCTGCGCCGCGCGGGGCCCATACATGCCCACCGTCAGGTGGACCTCGTCGATATGGTCATTAGCAGCCGAACTCGTCGGCGCGCAAAACTTCACAGATCGGCTCCTCGATCGGGCCAAAATCGCCGTCCATATGGAATACTAGGATGTACTCTCGAACGCCGATCAGCTTTGGTGCGTCCCGGCAGGGCAGCCTTCGAGGATTTCGCGCAGAATGCGCCACGGTCGTTATGGCGGAAATATGTTTTGGGGCAGCGTGCCTGCTTGATGCCTTGAATCATGGACGCCAATGGGTTCACGCGTCAGAGATTATGCATCCCGGAAACAGCGAGGCAGCCAGTCGAGGAAGGGTCGCATCATTGGCGTATAGGCGCTGGCTAAAACGAGGGCGGTTCTTGCCGTGCAGGTCCCGCCAACTCATGCTCGAGCGCGCGAATATAGACCGTGGTCCCAGAAGATATTGCGGGTGCCACCCGAGCCTTGCGCCCGTCGCCCTCTAGCGCTTTCATTCATCGCGGCAAGGACAACCGGGTGCTGGCCATGCCGAGGTAAAGTCGTTGCCACACCAGACGGTGATCGGCTGCTCGGTGCCACGGTTTTTGGTCCGACGGCGTGCGGAAAGGAATCTTGGTGCGTTCAATATCGATGACGTGCGGGTAGCGCCCCTCGGCGTGAGGGTTGTTCAGGGCGGTGTCCCGAGGGCAAGCTGTAATAATCCAAATCGGCTCCGAGGGTCTGTTTACGGAAAGGCATGTCTGACGTGGAAGCCTTCTAGATACACAACACATGTGCATGGGCGGGGGGTCGGACTTTGAACTGTGTCAATATTTGAGCGGTTCTATAAGCCGCGAAGGTGGCGGCCGATTTTGGGGCGGGTTGGGCGTGTGGGTCCCAGGCTCAATGCAACGGTTCAGAGGGACGCTAGACTGCAAACGCGAAACCCTTCCTAAGTGCTCTACCTTCGGAAGCTCTTTTTATCATCTTTTGGCCGGTCTATTCTTGTCTCTGCTTTGCGATCTAGTTTTTGTTCCACCCGGATGATCACGTAAAACCCTCGGCGATCTTTGAATTTTTGATGGCAAGATCGGTTCTGAGGGACATTCAGAACGAGGGTGCTGCCGATGCTGATCGTCCATGCCTTCACAAGCAAGCGCGACCACACCGAAAGTAAGGGCTGCAATCAGGCGAGTGGACGAGCCTGCGTCCGTTCGGGCCGAACGGTTTCGAGTGCGGAGGGTCAGAAAATGAAATCCAGTGAAGTCGTTTTTCGCCCGAAAACGAGCAACGATCTACAAGTAGGCGGCAAAATCCGCGACAGTTGTGCTTTGACCGCAGCACACAGCGCATCGGCGCCAACCACCTTGACCCCGGCACAAGAGGCCCGTTGCTGTGGCTTCTGGCGCAAGACACCGCTCGTGTCACTGGATGACTGGACTGTGCGTTTCGTGCCGCCCAAGTGCTCGTTTAAGCCACCTTCCGTTCGAAGGCACAGGCTTTTTCCCAGCCCATGCTGAGTGTCGTGCGGCGCGGATTGTAGAAGCCATTGAATGTATTGCGAAGATCGCCATCTCTGCCTTGCGTCCGTGTTTCCCATGATCGTCGCCAGATCAGCTCGGCCTGATGTTTTGAAGAAGGTTTCGACGGCGGCGTTGTCTTGCCGGCAATGCCATGTTTTACTCATGAGAGGGATAACAATTTCTTTTCACTCAATCGACGGCCTTGAACCGTGCTGACGCCATGGATCTTCTGATAATCGTGGCGAACAATATTGGCTGCCACGATCCGTGTGGTGGATGCAGTCCTTAGGTGGCGACGGAACGCGGATAGCCATTTTAAGGGGCCCAGATCGCCGATTGCGCTTCATGGGATTGCTCACCGCCCAACCGATGACGCCGCCGAGAATGCGTCGAGTGATCACGCGTGCGAGATAAGGCCAAACCCTCCTTCGTCCAAACGTAGCTGATGTCGCCACCCATGTTCTGGATTCGGGCGCTCAGCCGTAAAAGGTCCCGGTCCAGTAGGGTTTTGGCCGCGGTAACGTTAGAATTTGTGGTTGCTGTCCGTTTGTGACCTTTATGTGTTCCTGCGTTCTCACCACCGATACTCGCCGTGTCTGGACCGCATCAAACGCCCAGCACGTCGGATGGCCGAGTTCCAGACTAATCCCTCTTTTAATTCCTCAGTCACGCGCGGCGACCGTAGCTACCAGGCTGAGACGGGATTTGTTCTTTGATAATTGCGCTATACGTCGACTAATCAGACCGGCTAGCCTGCAACTGGCTGGACGACTGCGAATGCCCGCAAGCCCACGCCCATGCTGACATCCATAACCTGACACAGCGCGCGGCCGGAAACCGCAATCCCGGTGTTCTTCGACGAACCTAAACTCACGGCTTTTGGCTCGCGAAGAACTGCCGTTTGCCTTTTTTTGGATGTCCCGCTCCTCCTTGAGGATGCGAACCTCGCGCCGAAGCCGGTCATTCTCGTGGCAGCCCAAATCCTCTTTTCGACACACTTCCGTGTCTTCGATGCGAAGTGATCATTTGTTTCAGCGTCGACATCACCGCACCTCAGATCGTCAGCCACCTGCTTGCGCTTCAGCCCACTGGTCAGCATGATAACGCCCCGCAGTCTTGGCCGGAATTCCGTCCCGTCCGTTTTCAGTCCCATAGTCAGTCTCCTTTGTTTGCAGTAAATGCTATCAAGGAACGGGCATCAAACCGCGACAGGTTCCAATGCTTTGCAGCGGCATGGGAATTAGCAGGCTGCCTGATGTCGAGGCGAATAAGCCTGCCAAGAAGAAGTTCAAGCGATACCCCGATTCGGTTTTTTTCATATCCACTGCCCGGCAATGCATGGTTTACATGCATGAGAGGGGACCTGGCAGAAGTGGCAAAATGCTGAGGGCAGCTGCATTTGTATGTTGCGATCGACCGCACCAGCAATTCGCCTTTGTTTCAACTGGTGAAAGGGCAAACCGCAGGACACGCCACGGCGTTCCTCGAAGCCTTGGGTCGCTGCAGTGCGCTTATAAAATTCATATCGTTTTCCACTGACAACGGCATCAATTTATCCTGGCCGACCGCGTTACAGAACGACCCCTAACAGCAAGCTTTTCAACCCATATGTTTTCGGAATGCGAATTGTGCGGAAAATGGGATTGAAGCATCGCGTTTGACCAAGGTTGCGCGCAACCCTGGACGGAACGGCAAACGGATGAACCGAGAGCGATAAGGACGCCACCGTCAAAGCGCGCCCATCTTCAGAGATTTCCTCGCAGCATACAACTAGATAGGGACTAACTCGAGGCGCTGTCAGAAACGCCCTACGAATAAGCATTCTGGTAGAATCTGGACATCAGAGCCAGAAAGATTCATTCTCGACCCGATCCACCAGATGCCGGGACTAAAACACCAGGTCACAGAAATTTGTGCCGCCAATAGTTTGGCCATGCGAGAAATCTGTGGTGCGAAGCGCAAACCGTAATCAGAGACCGGGCTTCGATAAGCCGCAACGCCCTCTGCACCGCACGTAGTAGTTGTTCACTCCCTGATGATCACATGACCCTCGGCGCTCTGGCATTTTTTTCAAATGCAGAATCGGTTCTGAGGGACTTCAGAAGGGGTGCTGCATCTGACCATCTTCACAAGCAAGCGACGACCACAAACCGAAAGTAAGGGCCGCTATTCAAGACGATGCGGTGACGAGCCTGCGTCGCAGTGCTGGCCGAACGGTTACGGGCCAGCGAGGAGCAGAACGATCTATAAGTTGGCGGCACCGCGATGCCCCCCCCGGGTTGGGGGGGGGGGGTGGGCCCTTGTTTTTTCCGGAGCCGCAGCCAATACAGGCGCATCGGTTGCAGACGACACTGACTCGCAGCACAGAGAAGCTGTCCGCCGTTCGCGTTGCGCACAAGACCCTGCTTGTGTCCACTGGTGATCTGCTGGCGGTGGTTGGGGAGTATTCTGAATCCGATGTCTCGCGCTCCGGGCTGGATCGCTGGCCTGCGCAGTGCACGGGTGTCGGCAACCTGCGCGATCTAAAAGGCGAAGACGTCCGCCCGTAACATAGCGGCTCCAAAGCCTATGAGCCCGGATACATCCACATCGGAACGTGAATATCTACCGAAAATGAGGATGAAATCTCGGCGCCGCTATCTGTTTGTCGCCATCGACCCCGCCGGCACTCCGCTTGGGTTTTTCATCCGCATGCTACAACAACATCAAGACTGCGGCGAACGCGCGTCGCTTTTTGAGGGACCTGGAGCGCGCCTGCCCAATGCGGACTTCCGCCCACCATGTCTTGACAGACAACGTAAAGAGTTCACCGACCGTCTCTTCGGCTGCGCAAAACGGGCGCAGAGCGGGAAACACGAGTTCGATCAGGCCTCTGCACTGAGCTGGACATCGAGCACCCCTAACACCGCCCAGATCACCTCAGAACCCAATGACGGTAATGGTGGAGCGGTTTAACGGTCGCATCGAGACGTGTTACAAAGGCCACCACTTTCGATCCGGGAAGAGCTGGAAGCTACGCGCATCGCTACGTCTGGCTCTACAACCAGCAGCGTTTCCGCCAGGTCGGCGGCTGGTTGGGCAGGCAAAAACACACCTTGCAGGCGATGAAGGACCGGCGACAAACTCAAACAGAGCTGTTCAAGAAACAGCGTACTACCGTCCGGGATGTGACAAGTTAAGTGCCTACCCAGCGTCACGCGAGCTTTTTAGAGGTGAAGTCCCCACATGGGATTGTGTTTCCCTGTAGGTGCTGTCAGGACTCCAATTCAACCGGCCTCCGTTTTGCCGGAACGGCCGTACCTATGCTGGAACCAAGCAGGCCGCCGACTTGGACGGGCGAGAGCGGCGTTCGGTTGGGTCTTGAAAATTGGCGCGGAGTTAAAGGTGGGTACGTTCCCTTGATTGAAACAATGGTTGTTGGCCCGAGGCGTGGGGACGGAGACGGAATTCTGCAAAGTTCGCGTTCGTCGGAACGCAGCATGGCCGCTCTTCGAGCTTCGAAACGGCAAGTGTGGGATTTCTCGGCCGAATCTGTTTCAGCCAGCGACCTGCCTCCCTGGCGATCCTGCACTGCCAATAACCTTTCATTGCGCGGGACACCGTAAGGCCGCAACAGGCGGTTGCGATGACAAGTGAACGGCCAAAGCGCTCATTGTTTTTCTGGGAATTTCAAGGCCGCTTTGCGATTCCGGCACCTGGTGACATTGCTTTCTGGCACCGTCGCCCTCGTGGTCCCACAGCTCGTTCGCATCCGATAGTGGGTTTTCATTATCTTTCACGATGAAACCCTCGTCTAGTGCCATTGCTTTCCGATAGTGCACGAAAGGTTTTTTTGAATCCGTTTTCTTTCGGATCTCGGCCACGAACATCGGCCAGAATCTATTCCACAATACCGCCCGTTTCGTGACTGATGTCGATGCCGCGTTCGTGGCAACAGATTCCTCACATTTCAAAGCGATAGCGGAAACCGAACGTTACATGATAACCGCTAAGCGGAGTGATTGCTGGGCTGTCCTTGAAGTATTTAGGGAACGTCTGTAAAACCCTTCTCATTTTGGCATGAATCTGGTAGATTGTGCATCCTCCAGGAGGCCATGCCGATGCCAAAGCAATGCCCGCCTTTCCCGGTCTTCGTAATGCGATGAGAAGAAGCAGACGCGGCGGGAACTGTTCCTGGCGGAAGATGGAGTGCGGTGGTGGCCCTGGCTCCCGTTGTCTTTTGGCGCCTGATCGGTGCCCGCACTATCCGAAATCGGGCCGAGTCCGCCCGCCGATGCCTTTGGAGCTGATGCTCGGGTCTTACTTCCTTCAGACTTGGATCATTGAGCGATCCGATGGCGGAAGCGATGCTCTACGACAGCGAGGCGTGGCGCAGCTTTGCCGGGATCGAGCTGGGGCGATGACCGCATTCCTGATGAGAACACCATCCTCAACTTCCGCCGACCTGCTGGAGCGGCCGAGCTGAACCGAGCGATCTTCGCCGGTGTGATGCCCCATCTTAACCGACAGGGGCATCGGCCTTGCGCTTCGGGCACGCTGGTGTGATGCGACGATCATCGACTGGCCCGTCTTCGACCTAAGAAACAAGTCCACAGGGGCGTGACCTGAAAATGTCTTCGACGAAGCAGGGCAACGGACTTTGGTATTTTTGGCAATGAAGGCGCATATCGGGCGTCGAATGCCGACAGCGGCCGTGCCCACAGCCTTGAAAGACCTCCACCGGACAAGCCACGACAGTCAGTCTGGGAACGACGCTGCTGCAATGGCGCCCGAAAACCTCCGTCTGGGCCGATAAAGGGTATGTGAGCTTCCGAAGCGCGAGGCCGCTTCAAAGGAAACGCGGCAAGGTCCTTGGGGTTCATGCGCAAAGCGGCCCAAGGGAGCGGCAAGCCGACGCCATCGACGAGAAGATCAATCGGGTGATCGGCTAATGGTCAGGGCCAAGGGTTCGAAGCACTGCCTTCCGCGTCATCAAACGCCAGTTTCGGTCATGTGTAAAGACTTCGCTACAGGGGGCTTGCCAAGAACCGTGCTCAGCTCTTCTACGCTGTTTTGCGCTCGGCAACCTGTTTCTGGTCCCGAAAAAAGCTGATGGCATGAGGACGAGTCTGCCCAAAGACCGCCAAACCCAGCCGAAAGAGCGGACCTGCAACTCCGCACACGACTCTCAACCAGCCCCATTGTTTTGCCCCGCAAAGCGATCCACCGTCATCTCGGCGCAGCGCCCGTTAATTCAGACGTTTCCTGTAAATGGCGGTTGCGTTTTGTCATCCGGCGACGCTTAGTGGGCCCTCCCTGCCCGTCTCGACCGATTTTCTTCTGACAGCGCCCGCCTGGGGAATGTCCGTTTGAATGCGTCGTTGTTGACGCTGGTAGATACTCGAGTTCTTTATTGCATAATTATACTATTATTACGTTCTTTTGGGGAAAAAAAATGGAATTTGCGGATATCAAAGTTTGAGAATGCCACGACGTGGCGATGAAACCGCAGATTCAGTGCTTCGGGTTTGGTCGACAGAAGTTGCCTTGTAAGAACAGACCTTTGCGTTCCCAGGGGCAAGAACGAAGCCACTTAGGCGAATTGGCAAGGCCTTGCCGAAATCCGCCATGCGGTACTCGATTCCCTGCGGATGCGACTGGCCGGCGCAAGTTTGTTCGCAGCTTGCAATGAAGTGAACCAAGCACGGGCGATTTCTGGCCTCGCCTTGCCTACTGCTGTTTTCTTCCCTACACGTTTCATTCGCCATCCGGTCAGAACTCACAGACATCACGTCCATCGAAGCGTAAGCTCGGCCACGGCCCTGCAGATGGTTCTGTCCAGTTGTGTTGGAAAACGGCGCGACCGTTATTATTCCGGCGGAAAACGTTCAGATTCTTGCGAGCAGGCGAGATTCTGGTGCCGCAAAGCGTCGTAATCGCCTTGGGTGAAACGCTGCTTGCCGGGCGGAGGCCTTTGGGAGGGGCAGGTGCTGCGGCGGCTGCGGCGGATTGGCCGGTTTAAGGTGGCGCTCGGTGGGGCGCAGGGCAAGCGCTGCTGTTTTGCAGGCGCCACTGTGGCACAAACAGCGGGCTTTGGTGGTCGACGATACGTCGCTGGAGCCACTGTGTTCCGTGACCTGGACGACAACGGAGTGCTGATTCCGTGGCCGAACGTTTTTGACCGTGACCGTGGGTGGAGTTCACAGGCCTACAGTTGATGCTTCAGACCCGAGCGCCGCAAGATAGTTAGTATTGGTGCGTCGATATCGCGACAGCGGAAAGCCTTTCGTCGGCACCATGACTGCCCCGCGGATGCGACTGTTGGTCAACACCGCTGACACGCTAGTGCAGTCTTTGGTTGAGAGCGACGGAACCTCCGCTGACGGCTGAACAAACCCGCCAGCAAGTCGCCAACTCCCTGGGTTTTGGAGGACGCGCTTTACGGATCTATTGAACGGACGAATCCGGTTGCCACAGGCTGAGAATGGTGACACCTTGCGTCGCACAGTATGAAGGCTGCCGTTTAAGGTCGCAACCGGGTTGATCACCTCGCAGGCAGCAGGCAGCTCGGGCAGTAGTCCCGATGCGAGCGAAGCGGCAAGCAGCAGCGTCGTAGATCGCCGCTCAATATGGCATACGCGGCCCAGGAACCGATCCGCTCAACGTTACAACCGGCCCCAGTGGAAGATGTTCTGGAGAGTGAGTGAGGAGCCGCGCTCAACGAAGGACATCGCCGATGTCCGCAGCAAGATCTGCCAAACAAGTCATATGGAGATGCAAGCGACACAAGTGAAGGACTGACCGCAGATTGAGCAGGTTTCTATCAGCGTCTCAAGGTGATCCTCTCGCGATGCAGTGGGTGCCGGCCACTGATGCGTAGGTGATACGGATGTTGCCAGCCGAAGCCGCATGCCATTGTTACCCTGCGACCAACATTTGGACCGGGGCGAATTCGAATCTTGATAGATCGCAGCCGACAAGGCAGCAGGAGAGAGCACTGAATGGGCGCCGCTGGCTACTGAAGTCAGACTTTGGCGGCGCTTCAGAAAACCTCAACGGTCCGCTGCCGAATGGTGGATGGAGCCGTAAACGTACGGCGTCAGCTCGAATTCCCTGCAAGAGATGGCACCGTCTTTCGGGTGGGCGTGCGACCAGCAAAAGCGACGGCCAACATCGCCTGCGAGCCCCCTGCCTGCTACCACGCGCCGGTTGACGCGTCGATCCTCGACGCGCGCCTGATGCAGCATCTAGCGTGTCTGTCTGCGACCGACGGGAGCAATTCAATCGCTGATGAGCCTGGTTGGCCCCGGGTTCCTCCGTCCACAGGCGCGGGCGAGGAGCCGGGTGCAACGGGTGACCGTAACAATCGCTGGCCTGCCGGTTTAAAGAAACGCGACAACCGGTTCGCGGCAAGCACGGAACTTGGGAGCGTTTCATTATGTCGGATGGTCGCGCGGGGGATGGGAACGCGCAGGCGGCACGGTCGACATTGTAGAAACACCACGCCCATGGGAACTCCGGGACAAAGATCGCGCGTTTTTGCAATTTGCGGGTGCCATAGCCGCAGTACGTACCGCGCAACGCGACCCTTGGACGTCTTGTATGCGGTGAGTGATGAACGTACATCAAATGCGACTCGGACGGCGATGTGCTCGGCACTCAAGGTGATAAAAGAGGCCGGCCACGTTGTCCTGGCTGAGCGCAAGACCGGTGGCCGGACGGTGTCCGTGACCCTCGCACTGTCACCATACAGGCCAAGCCGAGCCGCACATGATGGCAGCTTCTCCATCGCGTTTGCAAGCCGGCGACATTTCCGGTTGATGGCAGCGAGCGCGTGGTGAGTGTGGTCGCGACGGATGCTGGTTGGATGAGGGAGCGCCAAAAGGTCGGGAAAAAAGCTGCGGCATATGGAAGGGCAACTAGGAGAACGAGCACGGCTCGTGAATATATATCGGTGCACGGCTTGGGAATTGGGGCTGGTTAGCTGTGGCGCGTGGTAGTCTGACGCTGGAGGCAGAGAGTGAGTGGATGGGGTTCTTACTTTCGCTGTCGAGAGTGAACAGGGGCGCCATCGAGGGGCTCTGTTATGCAGGCTTACTTATGTGGCGTTGATATCCGTTCTAGAAGGAGATGAGTATTGTTGTATATGGCGTATGGTGCTGTCGGGATAGTTGTGCGGCGGCGTTTTGCGATCAGTCGTCGATAACGAATATCGGGAGAACCCGGTCCGTCCCCGGAGGATCCGCCGGGGGTAGTTACGCCCAAGCATTGATCGGGTTCAACGGCCCGACAACATTGCCAGTGCTGAGCCGAGGATCTCAGGCGGCAATCACGCTGACAAGGGCAACACTGAACGGCCGGATCCGGCTGTCGAAGGTGACCATATCGGGGCCACGAAACAAAATCGGCAGCCTGTGACGTGGTACCGGGGCTT
>Ga0163217_1024267_pt1 | contig 15072 bp, 18 predicted proteins | sample SynspAceP_FD_185933 | JGI IMG/M metagenome (GOLD analysis project Ga0163217, IMG submission 185933) | Saline lake microbial communities from Ace Lake in Antarctica - Synechococcus sp. Ace-P (PacBio error correction) | ecosystem: Environmental > Aquatic > Non-marine Saline and Alkaline > Saline ...
TTTCAAGGAAGGGAGGAAAAAGGATTTTAGGAAAAAAAAAAAGCCCCTCCTTGCTTTGGGTAAAAAAAATTTTTCCCCAAGCCGTTTCCCCTTGGGCGGTGGTAAATCGTGTCCGGGCCCAATCCACTTTCCGCGGGGGCCCCTCCCCCGCCCTGTTTTCCTGTGCGCCCGTTTCCCTCTGCAATGCACCGTTCCCACCCAACTGCCAGTTGACCTTTTCCCTCGGCCCGTCCCTATAGCGCATGGTGGCCTTGGGGCCTGACCGGTTTTGCCGCCCTCCGAACGACCCTTCGTAGATATCACCGTGTGGGGGTAGTCGCGGTGCCCCGGCCGCCGTCGATCCTTCCGCCCGGACCACTGGCCGTCAAATAGGTTGAACCCGTCGGCATGGGTGATCTTGCCCCCGGTTGCCATCGCGCAATCCCGTCCCGGCAAAAGCTGCCCGGTATAGGACTGTGCCATTCGGAGGGTCGCCGTGCCCATGCCCGTTGCGCTGGCCGTCTTTCGCAGCTGCCATCGTTATTAATAGCCGTTCGGCATAGGTTCAATCACCCCCTGACCCACTCATTGCGGCATTTTTTGCCACCCGCTCATAGACGATGGCCGTTGGGATAGGTTCGCTCGGGCCTTCGCCTTCGTGACGCAAGACCCATGATCCCTTCATAGGTTGATCCGTCGGGATAGGTTGATCTTGCCGACCCTGACCGTCTGCCAGATTCATCGCGAAAACTGCCTTCGTAGACTGACCGTCGGTAGGTTACCTTGGCCCATCCCTCCCGATCTTTCCCGCAACCCAAGAGCCTGTTGTGGACCATAGCCATCGGTGGCCGGTTGAATGTGCCTTGTCCCTCGCGCGGTCTTCCCGCAAAGCTGCCTCGTAGACATGTCGCCCGTGGCGTAGGTCACTTTGCGGTGCCTTTGCGCTGGCCGGCGACCAGATCGCCTTCGTAAGATGTCGCCATTGGGCTGGTCCCAGCGTGCCGTGGCCATCGATCTGCCCGTACTTTCCCTGGCCGGTATAAGGCACCCGTCGGGCCATGGTCACCGTGCCGGTGCCATCGCGGTCGCCATCGACGATTTCCACAATCATAAAGCGCGCCATCGGGGTACCGGTGATCTTGCCACCGCCCCTGCTGACGCCGTTCCACCAGTCGCCCTGAATACTCATCGCCGCGGGGAATTGGCATAACGCCTTTGCGTGGTGTTGGGCATTGCGGAACGACCCTTCCGTAATCGCACGCCATTGGCATTTGCGGCGATGCCCTGACCGGTGATCGCGCGGTTCCCATTCGCCCTCGTAAGTGCCGCCCATCGGCAAAGGTTGAATCTTGCCGAATCCGTCCGGCTTGCCCTTTTCAAAGTTCCCTCGTAGAACCGACTCCGTTGGGAAAACGCGCGACGGCCTTTTTCCTTGATCTCTCCGTCGACCCATTGCTTCGTAATCATAGCCGTTGGCAGCGTGTAGGTGCCTGTCCCGTGCGAACGCGTCTTAAACGTCCCCTCATAGACGCACCCATCGTCCGTATTGCCTTGCTTTGTACGTCGCCATCTTGCGCAAGTGCGGTGAAAGGGCAAGCAGCCCAAGGCAAAGGATCAGCGGGGCCAGGTTCAATTTCGTATACAGCAACTTTCAAAAGGAGTGCGGCCAAGAGTGCCGCGGGCGAGTTTGTTAACGCTAGCTATTCAATGGCTGCGAGGGGGCAATCGTCCCTTTTGCCCGGCGGTGCGCCTTGGGTCTTCCTTACTTGGCGCGTTTGATCTGCTAACATTCACTTGCGTAGATTATCGAAGGATCGCCTCATGACATCGGCGTTTTCCGCATCACGCTCTGGCCAGTTTGAACCCCCACCGTCGGGATTTGGCGCGGAAACGCAGACCTCGCGCGGGATGCCTGGGCCCAAGGCAAGAGGCCCGGTGCCGATCTGGTGGCTCTGGCAGAGATTTCTTGCCGGATCATGCCCAAACCTTCGTGATGGAAGCAGGCTTTCCGCTGGAGTCATGACCCACCTCGAAGCGCTGGCCCGCTGATTGTGCCGACGGGCCGCGCTGGCCATTGGCGCAACCTTGGGTTCGAAGGGGCCAAGCTTTATAACAGCTTAATTGACCCTCAAGGGCGGCTGCAAGATCGCCAGCCGCGTGTTCCAAAACACACCTGCCAAACGAGCCTGTCTTTGAACGAGGTGCGTATTTTCGACAGCGCGCCTTTGGGTGGCGCCGTACGTCCGTCGGCGATACCCGCCAATCGAAAGCCGATCTGCGAAGACGCTGGCACCCCGATGTGGCCGAAACACTCGCCGAACCGGGGCGGAGTTCTGCTGGTGCCCAACGGATCGCCCTAATTTTATCGCGGCAAGTTCGAGACGCGGTTGAAGCATATGTTGCCCGTGTGGTCGAAACTGAACTGCCGCTAATTTACCTCAATATGGTGGGTGGTCAGGATGATCCAGGCTCTTTGACGGCGAGCTTTGCGCTGAACCCCGGGGGCCAGCTGGCGTTTTTCAAATGCGGCGTTTTGACGCCGGCAGATAACAATGTCGATCTGGAACAAACCGTCGAAGCTGGCGGCGTGTCGAGGGGAGAAGGTGCCGATGCCATCGAGCTTGGAACAGGACTCACCGCGTGATGGTGCAGGTTGCGCCGACTACATGGCAAGACTGGCTTTAAGAAAGTGTATGCTCGGGCCTGTCGGGCGGCTTTGAATTCGGGCGAATTGTGGCGACGCATCGCTATGGATGCGCTGGGCTGGACAAATGTGCGCTGATGTGATGCTGCCGTCCCCGAATACCGTCCCAAGCCCTCGTTGATGATGCTGAATCCGTCGCCAGAGGCCGCTTGGCTGCCGCTCATGACTATGTGCCTAATGCGCAGGGGCGCGCGGCCGGATTCACCGACACACTGGCCCGCTGTTGATGGCACCGACACCTGACCGAGGAAAACATCCAGTCGCGCCTTGCGCGGGCTTGTTTGTTGATGGCGGTCAGTGAACCAGTTCGGCGAGATGCCTGTTTGCCACAGGCAACAAGTCAGAAAGGTCGCGGTGGCTATGCAGATCTTGGCGACTGGCGGGGGGCTATAACCCCATCAAAGGATATGTCAAAAACCCGCGTCTTTGACAGCTGGCCGCTGGCGCAATCGAAAACCATCGCGATTGGGATGAATGGGGCCCCGCAGGGGAGGTGATCGCGCCGCGTATCCATCGACAAGCGCCGACAGCCGAACTGCGCGAAGAAACCAGAAAGACAGCCGACAGCCTGCAGATTATCCCGATCTGGGATGGCATGCGACGATCCTTGTCGCGAGACTGGTCCATCGCCGATTTGCGTGGCGGCGGGTTTGACGCGATGTTGCCAAAAAGGTCGAGCACCTGCTTTTATCAGTGAATGACAAGGTTTCCAGTCCCGCCCCGCCCCGTTGACCAAACGCGTTCTGGTTTGGACCGCCGCTATCCGATCGTGAACTCGCTGGCGCGACCCCAGTTTGGATCGCGCGCAGCGTTGCTGCACGTTATCTAGACAATGACGCCGCGCTGTGGACAAGCCACGGCCAATACAGGAAGAACCCAATGATCATCACCCGCTTAGCCCCGTCCCCCGACCGGCTATATCCCACGTAGCACAACCTGCGCCAACGGCGCTGATGAACTATCTGATCGCCCGCAAAAACGGTGGCGATTCATCCTGCGGATCGACGACACGATCCGGTGCGCAGCAAGGAAAAGAATACGTCGACGGTCGAAAGAGACCTGACGTGGCTGCCTGCATTGGGAATCCGCGTTGAAAACGCCAAGTCCGAGCGGTTGGAGAAATACCACGCCGCGCGGACGAGCTGCGCAAGATCGGGCGCTTCTATGAGAAGCGTGGGGAAACCCGACCGAACTGGATCTCAGCGCAAGAAACAGCTGAACATGGGCAAAGCCGCCGGTCTATGACGCGTGCGCTGAAGCTTTCGGATGCGGAAAACGCAAGCTGGCGACAACGCGCCCGGGCGTGTGGCGCTTAAGCTGGATCAGGCAAACGATCGAATGGAAGGATGCGCTAAATCCTTGCGCACTCTCGATGAACTGCGGCGTCGGTATTTCGGATCCCGTTTGATCGCGTGACCGGCCAAGTTTTGTACAACTGGCGTCAGCGTGGGATGATTACAGAGATGGGCGTGACCAATGTTGTTGGCGCGGGTCGACACGTGACCAACACGGCGACACAAACTCCAGATCATGCCACGCACATGGGCGGCCCGTGCCTCCTTTGCGCACCATTCGCTGTTGGACCGTCCGCAAGGCGAGCCCGCTGTCGAAATCGGTCGGCGTGCTGGCCGCTGCGCGATCTGCGCGAACGCGGCGTGCATCCGTTGGCCTGCTGTCCCATCATCGGTCGCGTCTGGGGGTCGTCTGATCCGGTCGAGCTGCGCCACCCGACATGGAGGCCCTTGATCGAATGGCTGAAACATCGAACGCTTTTGGGTCCTGCGCCGACCAAGTCGACGTCGAAGACCTTGGTTCCCCGATGACGGGCCCCGCTATTTGCAGACCCTCCCGCTCGAGCGGTCTCTGATGAAGAATCGTCAGCCCTTGTGTGGCCAAACGCACCACAAGGCTGCACTAAAAATTTCTGGCAAAGGTCACGCCGCCGAAACTCACGATCACTTCGCGATCTTGAGGGGATGGTGGCAGATGTTTTAGCGTGGCGCGGAGCCCGGTGATTCGCGGACGAAGACAAAAGAGGTTCGTCGCCGCAGGCTTTGGCCTTGTTGCCCGAGGCGATATTTGACGAAAGCACATGGATGCACATGGACTGCCGCAGTGGAAAGAGCAGACAGGCCGCAAGGGGCAAAGGGCTGTTCAGCCAACCTGCGTCTTGGCGCTGACGGGGCAAGCCCCACGGGCCGGATATGGCCGGCCGTGCTGCCGTGGTTGCAAAGTCCCGTGGAAGGGCACGCGGGTGAAACGGTCCGGTCGCGGGCGCACAAGTTCGGGAGCCTTCGGCGAGAGTTTATCTGGCAAAATGAAGCCCGCTGTCGGCTGACATAGGCGCGTCCATCCATGGTTTGATGGGCGCGCCAAATTTTTATCGTGCAAACCTGTTCGGCCATGTGGCCCACATGTCTTTGCTGGCCTCTGTCGGCCTTTGGTGGCCGTGTCCTTGTCGATTTCGTCGACATGTTTTCATTTCTATGCTGGCAAAGGCGAGCTGGCGGCGGCCATCGGCTAGCCGGGCGATTCTTAGTTTTTCCACCACGCTCTTTCGGGAATTGGTCTGGGGATGCGGCCGTGCTTTGGGTCGCGCGGCCTTGGGCAAGGATGATGCGCAGCTTGCGCCGAGAACGTACGACCCATCGCGCTGTGCATGGGGGTTTTTCGGCGTGAATCTTTGCGCTGTGTGTGTTTCTATCGCTGGACTGTTCTGGTCGGATGGTCCGGCCGCGCGCCTGAGACGGCGACACTGCGGCGGTGCATTTTCTTGCAGATTGTTGTGCCGTCCGTCCCGTCCGTCATGGTTGGGATGATGGGCAGCGCATCCTGCGGGCGCATGGGGAATGCCACGCCGCGGATGATGCAACGATCGCGGGGGGTATTGTGGAAATGCCATTCTGACCCCATCCTGACTTTACCTTCGAACCTGGTCTGACCGGTGCCGCTGGGCGTCTTTTGTCGCGCGGGTGGTGATTGCCTATATCCGGTTGAATGCCAATCGTGCTCCACTATGGGCGGGACGCATGGCCACGTCCTTCGGGGCTGTGGCGGGCGATCTGTTGGCCCGGTGTTGGCCCATCGCGGTGCTGCCATCCTAACGCAGGGTCGCAACGCCTGTAGGGCAGGCATATGTCACCCGCGCCATGGCGGCTATGGCGAAGACGCGGTGCGGGCAAATGGCGAAATCGTCCAGCCGGATGAATGCTTGTGGCCTTTGGCCGTGATTTTGCCCCTGTCTTGGTGCGTGGGGCCGATCATCGGGCAGAATTTTTGGCGCGGGCGATCTGGGTCGGGGTCAAACGGACCTATGCGCGGGGTCAGCTTTGCGCGTTGGTGATCGTGGCGATTTTTCGCGGCGCTGTTTGCGTCGCGCGCACCGGCTTGCGCGGCGATGTTTGGACGCCGAAGGCATTACGTTGACGTTGATCTATCTGTTCTGCGGCCGCTTCGCTGGCGCTTCTTTTTTTCAAACGGCGTGTTGTTCCGTGGTCGAACTGCATGCGTTTCAACATATGGGCCACCCTATTATTCGACGGTCACCAACTGGTGGTCGCAACAACGCTGGGATGATACCCCTGGTCTGGGCCGGCAGCCTGCTTGTTCGGCGCGCCGGCGTGCTCATTGGCAGGCCGGCGGCCGGGTGGTCTTTGGGACGCTTGGGCCGTGGCTTCGGCGCGTCGGAATGATCGCGCAAGGGGGGCAAGCGCCAACGCGTCCAAAGCCCGAGGTCTTTGCCCCGCGACGGGCGGTTGATGTCGCTACTGCACTTGCGCCGAAAGGCGGGTCAGATTGTCGTCCACCAGCGCGTTTTCCTGCCGCGTAACGCTTGTGCGCAACGTGCGGGTATTTCGGCGCTGCGCCGGTCGTTCAGGATCGGCGTGTCCCAGCAGCCGGCGTCGTGTCAAAGAACGGCTGCACGCCGTCGACCCCGTATTCCGCAGGACCCTTGGACCACGACATCAATATAGGCTGAGCAAAAAATGGTGGTGGTCGCCGGATGTCACATCGGGGTGTCCGTCGGCACATGATAATGCGCCATGTCGGGGGCGGGAATGAGTCGTGGACGACAGCCCCGTTCGAACGCCGAAATGCGGTGTAGTTGGTTTCGCCGGGTATCCAGCGCCACCCAGTCCGCACAGGCACCGCCGCCCGATCAACCGTCGATGACGGTGGTTTTTCAGCAGCGCAGCAGCTGAGAAAAGAACGTGCGATGCCCCTGCGATGCGAACCCAAAGGCGGTTGCCACCGTGCAACTGGTGCGGACGGCGCGTCGGGGTAGGGCGTGTGGTACTGCGGTTTACGAGGCTGCCATAGCCGAAAAAAAATATGGTGTACATGCGCGTGTTGTGGCGCGTGCGGCGCTGTGATGTCCACATCTTGCGGCCTGCAGGTCGCGGTTGGGCTGCTCAATATCGGCGGCACGGGATGAAAGTTTTTAGAGCTGGCGCTGTCACTTTGCGTGACGCAAGCGCCGCGATCCGGCAAATAGCAACTTGCCACAACGTTACGGGAGAACCGACGTAAAAAGCCGGTGCCGAAGGAGCAACCGCCCCGCGGAAACTCTCAGGCGCAAGGACCGCAACGGGACTAACAACTCTGGAGAGTGACGCAAACAGCGTCGCCGAAGGGATAACGATCTCAGGCGAAAGGACAGAGGGGGCAAATTTGCGGGCTGCCATTCCTGCGGTCTGCTGGGTGCCAGTATGGTCAATGGCCTTCGGATAGGAAAAGGCGCGTTGACCATGAGCGATTTGCAACAGAACACGTATACGATCTTCATGCTGGAACTGGGTGCAAGATGGTGCCTTTGCGGGCTATTCCATGCCTGTGCAGTAATCCGATGCGTGATGAAAGAACATCTGCATACCCGGGTGCCGCTGCGGGCGTATTCCGAACGTCAAGCCACATGGGGCAGGTGATGGTGAACCGGCCCGTCGTGGGAGGCGCAGCACTGCGTTTTGAAACGCTGGTGCCGATGAACGTGCTGGGGCTGGAAGACTGGGCGTCAACAGCCATGGTTTTTTTCACCCAATGACGCGGGCGGGGATCGAGGTGAAATCTTGATGGTTTGCGCGTCGTGCGATGAACCTGTTTGTTTGTCGTGAATGCGGCCCTGCAAGGAGACCGACATCGCGCGGATGAAAGCGGCGCTGAAGCCTGAGCTCACGGTTACACCGATCACCGACGTGCCCTTGAATTGCTGTGCAGGGGCCGACGCGCAGGCGCGGCATCGCACCCTTGATCCGGCCGCAGACGCGATGCGGTTTCAATGGATTTTTGCCGACGTTGACGCTGCGAACGGCGTAAGGTCCTGGGCCTCGCGGTCGGCTACACCGGCGAGGACCGGATTCGAACTGTCTGTTACCAGAAGCGCAGGCCGAAGCAATTGTGTCCGCCGTTTGCTGGAGATCGAGGGCGTCGAGCGATGTCTGGGCGCGCGGGAATTCGCTGCGGCTCGAGGCGGGGTTGTGTCTGCTACGGCATGACATCGAATGCGGGCACAAACCCGTGGGAGGCAAGCCTGAACATGGGCGATCCCAGAAGGCCCCCGCCGCGCTGGTGGGTGACCGTGCGGGGGCTACCCCGGTCCCGAGCTGTGCAGGCCTGCGTTCGAAACCTGGCCGGCGCGAAGCGTGTCGGTCCTGGCCCCCGAAGGGCCCGTGCCCCCTATGGCGCGACGGCACACCGCTTTTTTGATGCCGCGACGGTGGCACGCAGGTGGGCGAAGTGGAACGTCCGGGCAGTTTCGGGCCCGACGGTACGGCGGGCCTGTCGCAATGGGCCAATGTCAGTGAGGCGCAGGCGGTTTTATTGATTACGAATGCTGTGGGGCGAAGTCCGCGGCAAGCGTCCTGCCAGGTGACCGTTGCCAAGCTGCCCTTTGTTTCGCGCGCGGATTTTTAAAAAGATAATCTATAATCCCAAGGAAAAAAAAGGATGGAAGAATGAAGTTACCGAAGAAAAGAATGGCTGCGGGTTGAAGGCGCGAACGAAATCGTCGTTGGCATCACCATTCACGCGGCCGAACCAGCCTGGGCGACGTGGTGTTTGTCGAGCTGGCCCGACGAAGGCACGACTGGTCAGCAAGGGACGAGACAGTGTCGTGTCGAATCGCGTCAAAGGCGGCGTCCGATTATTCTGCAAACACCGATTGATGGCGAGGATCATCGAGGTCAATCAGCAACGGCTGTCCGACAACACCACCCGCCCTGGTGAGACAACCCGCAAGGCGAGGCGTGGGTTCTTTAGCCTGAAGGCGTCCGCCCGAGCCAGATGGACGGAGTTCATGGACGAGCCGCCTATCAAAAGTTCATCGGGTGAAGCCCGCTGGCCCGCCGGAGCCTCCGGCGGGATTTAATACCTATTGGAAGAGGGGCCTTGCGCCATGGTTTTCAAACCGACCGAATATTTGCGTTGTTTTTGCCAACGCAGACATATCGGGCCCTTTCTCCGGCAGAGATGTCGGACATGTTGAAAAACTGTCGGCGCGCAGAGCTTGGCGCGCTTGATCGATGACACGATGCCCGCCAAATTCGCACAGAAAGAGCCGCTGGATTTTGGGCAAGCCGATGTCACGAGCGCGAAGTGTTGGAATAAAATGCGCGTGTGGCGGGCAAAGAACAAGGTGCTGACCTCGCTGATCGGCGCAGGGCTATCAGGCATACGGTGACGCCGCCTGCGATCCAGCGCACACATTTTTTGAAAAACAGCTCCCGCCATGGTCACACCGCCTACACGCCCTAACCAGCCCGAAGATCAGTGGGCCGGCTTTGAAAAGCGCTGTTGAACTTCCAGACGATGATCAGCGAGCTAACCGCCTCGAGGTCGCCACGCGTCTCGCTGGACGAAGCGAACGGCCTGTGCCGAACGATGACGATGGCGATGCGCCTGTGAAATCGAAGGCCAAGGCGTTTCTTTGTGCCGGATTGCCACCTCCCAGAACATCGCCGTGATCCAGACCCGCGCGGCCCCGCTGGAATATCGAAGTGGATCATCGGCGATCCGGACAAAATGGTACGCGAGCGGCTGTTTTCGGTGCCCCTTTGTTTCCAGTATCCCGGCACTTACGGCCATGTGGGCGCGACTTACCTGCCCATGACTGCGCTGCATGACGCTGGTGCCTTGGGTGTCGTATCCGCTGATCCGATGGCGTTGAGAACGCTGCTGAAAGAACCCGGTGCCATGGGCCTGCGGTATCGCTGTCGGGTCCACCCAGCGGTTTGGCCTGCCGAGAGGATATGGCGGCCCGCACGCGGCCTATATGGCTGCCAAGGAAACGCCTAATAAGCGCGCCATGCCCGGCCGCAATTGTTGGCGGTGTCCGATTGACGCCCACGCAACCGTGCCCTACGTTTGTCACTGCAGACGCGGTGACAGCACATCCGCCGCGAAAAGGCGACGTCGACGTTTTGTACCGCGCCAGCGCTGCTGGCGGTGCTGGCGTCGATGTATGCGGTTTTCCATGGGCCTCGACGGTCTTAAGGCGATTGCACAGCGTATTCACCGAAAGGCTGTAACGCTTGGCCACCCGCTGGAAAGAAGCCGATTTCAAGGTCGATCCGAATCCTTTTTTGATACGGTGACGGTTTGATGTCGGCCCCTTGCAGGCGCTGTGATGAAATCTGCGTGGACGAGGGCAATCAACTCTGCGCCGCGTCGGTGAAGAACCCGCGTCGGCATCAGCTCAGACGAGCGCAGCGGCTGCCACATCGAAGCCGTCTGGCGTGCCTTTGGTATTCGCCGCACAGATGAGAAGTTCGAGGCGCAATATCGCTTCCCGGAACGACATGCTGCGCGAAAGCGCCTATCTGACTCCACCCGATCTTCACATGAACCGCGCCGAAGACCGAAATGAAAATGCGCTATATGCGTCGTTTGGCCGATCGTGAATCTGGCCTTGGGACCGTGCGATGATCCCGCTGGGGGTCGTGGCACGATGAAGCTGGAATTCGGCTGCGGAATGATGCCCGTCCCGCTGGCGCGAGTTCTCGACTGATCCACCCGTTTGTGCCGCAAGATCAGGCCGCTTGGACAATAAGCATGATGATCGACGACCTGTCCTCCAAGCTGTGTTGACATCACCGGCTATGACGCGATTTCCATGCAGCCCAAACTCGGGTGCGCCAGGTGAATATGCGGGTCTGCTGGCCGATTGCGTCTATCACCGTGCAAACGGCAAGGGCACGCACATCTGCCTGATCCCCATGTCGGCCACGGCAGCCAATCCCGCCAGCGCAAATATGGTTGGCTGGAAGGTGTTTGTGATCAAAACCGCCCCACGGCGATATCGATCTGGACGACTTCCGCGCCAAGGCGGAAAAGCACAGCGAAAAACTGCTGGCTGCATGATCACCTATCCTCGACCCACGGCGGTTTCTGAGGAAACCGTGACCGGAGTGAACCCAAAATCACCCACGATCACGGCGGTACAAGGTTTACTATCGACGGGGCGAATATGAACGCCATGGTCGGTTTGGCCGCGTCCGGGCGAGTGGCGGCGATGTTCACCACCACCTGCACAAACATTCTGCATTCCGCATGGCGGCGGTGGCCCCGGCATGGGTCCGATTGGTTGTGAAATCGCACCTCTCGCGCATGTTTCCGGGCCATCCGAACGGTGGTGAAGGCGCTGTTTTCAGCGCCCTAGGGTTCGCGCATCGTTGCTGGCGATCTCGTGGTCGTATTGGCTTGATGATGGGCGGGCGACGGCTGACGCAAGCCACAGACGCGTCCGCGATCCTGAAACGCCCAACTACATCGCCAAGCGCTCGAAGGGGCGGTTCGGAGGTGCTGTACAAAGGGCGACGGGCCGTGTCGCGCATAGAATGTACTTTTTCGTTGTGCGCCCGTCGAGGAAAGCGCAGGCGTGACGGTGGATGACATGCCCAACGTCTGATTGACGCCGGGCTTCCCGCGGCCCACGATGAGCTTCCCTGTCCGCGGCACGCTTGATGGTGAACGCGACCGAGTCAGAGACCAAGGCCGAGCTGGAAACGTCTGCGAACGCGATGCTGGCGATCGGCGAAGAGATCCGCGCGAATGCGAAAACGGAGACATGCCCGCGTGAAAATAACGCGCTCAAAAACGCGCCGCACACGGTCGAGGATCTGGGTCGGCGAATGGGAATCGCCCTACACCACGCGACAGGGTGCTTCCCCCCGGTGCTTCCGCGTCTTCGGACAAATACTGGCCTCCGGTCCCAACCGCGGTCCGACAACGGCATGGCCCGCCCCGCAAACCTGATCTGCACCTGCCCGCCGATGAGGAATACGCAGAGGCGGCTGAAGTAAGTTTCAAGAATATGAGTGACAAACGGCGCGGGGAAACCCTCGCGCCGTTTTGCGTGGGCGGCCTTAGCTGTCGGCGAGCCCAAAGGCAAAGACCTTGCGCAAGGCGGTTCCATGTGGTCTTGTCTGGTGGCCACCAGAATATGCCCCGTCCGCGGGGTCGCGTCATAGGCGCCCGACAGCATCTCGACGGTGGGCACCGTTGGGCGCAGATCAAGGCACCGGCGGCATGGTCCCAAGGGTGCAGTGGCGCTTAGGAAATGAAACAATCGGCATGGCCTTGGGCGACGGTGCGGTCATTCGTGGGCGAACAAGCGGCAGGGAGTTCACCTTGGCAAAGCTCGCGCAGGGTGGCGGCAACCTTGACCCGAAGCTCCTTGGTAATGTTTCCCAGCGGGACAATCCGCTGGCTCTTCGTCTGCTTTGCCATGCCCGACGCCGCAAGCGGACGCGAAAGCCCAAGGGCGCGTTCAAAGCGCGGGGTGCTGGTATCATCGGCAATCACCCAGTCCATCGATCACACGGATCATAGATTCACGCCAAAGGCCGGTTTACCGAAGCGTGTCACCGCAAGGACATGCCGAAGGTCGAATAGCCCGTTGGTGGCAGTTCATGTGCCGTCGATGGGATCAAGGATAAAGGCCAGAGGGCTTTCGCGATCTTTGTCGAGAATCCGGGGTTCGCCGATACGCTCTTCGCCGATGAGCAGCGCTCGGGGGATAGGCGTGCAAGGGCGCGGGTGATCAATCGCTTCGGCAGCAAGACTCGGCAAGCGTGACCAGAATTCATCGGCGGGCCGGATTTGGTGTCCAATGTCAGCCGGTGCCAAGATTGCCGGAAAACGCGGCAAAAACTCGGCCAAGCGCAAGCACGGCGCAGGACATTTATCACATGGGTTTTGCTGGCTGCCGTCAGCACCGGCGGCAGGGGGGCGGGCAGCGTCTGGTCGTCTGCGGTCATTGTCGATATCCCTTTTTGTCTATCGGATCATCTTATTCGCCGGGGCGCAAGCACTGTGCGGGTCTGGCGTTCAGGCATTGATTCGCAAAGCCAAGCGACGCTAAGGATCGACGCCAGTGCAACCGGCCGTGATGAATCAACAGTGCCGAGGGCATAACCCGGCAAAGCTGGGTATCCATCAACAACGCGGCTGAACGCCCAACCGCCCAAAATACCTGCAAGCAATCGCAAACGGTCCCTGCGAACAGCCCAACAGGGCGGCGCGCAAACAGAAAGCTGGTGGCGATGCTGCGGCGCGAGCCTCCGAGCGTTTTTCAGCACGGCGGTTCATAGCGACGGGCGTCTGGCCCTGCCGCGCTGCCCGAATCAATACCAGAAAGCGGTTCAAAAGGAGCCGCCGGCCGTAAGATGGTCCGCCGCGGCCACCGTCTAAGCACCGCCGCCACGCGTCGATCGCAATCGCGCACGCGATCGCGGGTGATATTGGGGTAAGCGTGCCAGCTCGCGCAGGAATCGGTGCTCGGGCTTCGGGGTCGGTATAAAGACCGGTCGAAGATATAGTTATGCGCTGCGCCGGTCAGCGCGGCGGGGTTCATGGTCAGGATCAACCGATCCCTGCGGACGAGAATCGACCTCTTGAAGCCTGGCGATGGTGCCCGTGATGTCGCGCCCCAGCAACTTGATGGTCAGCGTGTCACCAAGCTCTGCCCCGATCTCTTTTCGGCTTCTTAGGCGGCAAAGTGATCAGCTGGCCGCGTCATACATCAGGTGCCCACCATTCCGCCGTGGTGATACCGTGTCGTCAATCAGGGGCCCGGCATAGGTCACCCCGCCGGGTCGCCACGCACAACCCAAGTGATTCGCCGCACATCTTTGGCGGGCTGCGTTGCTCTGTTGTGACGACGCCGCGAAGCATCGGTGCGCTATCGATGCGGCGCAAACAGCCGGGTCATCGTTAGCCGTTTAGTGTAGCCCCTCGATCTGGTCTTTCTGGATCTCGACAAAGAAAATACGACGGGGCAACATCGGGCAGGTTGCCCGAATCGCCCTGCCGCAGGTTGCTCGCGACTCTGCCCCAGGCGGCCGTACCGACTAGGCCAAGACCGAGCGAACAAGACCACGGCAACCCGCCCCCTTCGCCACTGCGCCAGCCAATTCGCAGTTCAAGGGCCCGCGAAGCCGCGTCGTCCCGCGTGCAAAACGGCAGCGCGTTGCGCAAGGAAACGCACCAGCAAGTGCAGGCCAGCGTGAGTAATCCCGAGCGCGCCTGCGATGCCACCCAAGGTCCAAAGCGTCTAGCCACCACTGCCAATTGAAACCACCCGCCAGCCCGACCAGCAGCGCGACGGTCAGCCCAGTGACCGCCACGTAGCGCGGCGCGGAAAGCGTGCGCCCCCGTCCCATGCATCCGAAACAGGGTCGCCGCGCGGATGTTCTTCGCTGCGCGCCAAGTGGCCAGAGCGTGAAGGCAAACGCCCGTGAGCAAGCCCGTAGATCGCCGCCTCGGCCAGCGGTGCGGGGTAGAATGGCAAGCCGCAAGGGATCGCAGCCGGCGGGAAATTAGTGGCGCCAAAACCAGCCGGGGCCAGCGGCCCCCAACACCACGCCACATGGCGACGCCCCAAAAGCGATAGCGCGCCGATCTGGATAAAGTATGTCCTGGAAAGATCGTCGCACGGTCGCCCCAAGGGCTCGGAGTACGGCAATGACCTCTGTTGCCGGTCAACATAAGACGAGTACAGCAGCCGACACGCCGACGCCGCCCACAGCCCAGAGACCGGACAGGCCACAAGGATCAAAAACGCAGTGAGCCGTTCGACAAGCGCGATACCCCGTGCCGCATGCGCGCATCGTCCATGCGCATCCCGCTGTTTTCGAACCGCGCACAGGGCGGCGGAACTTAACTGATTGAGATCGGTTTGGGGAGCACACGCAGTCCCGGTCATTTAGAGTTTGACGCGTCCCTTCGGGCAGCAAGGCCGGCGCCCTCCAAGCGCATCGGTGCGCAGGCAGGGACGGGGGCCAGGGGCAAAGCCGCTGGCGGCGCTGTCGGTTCCGGCGAATCAGGGCGGACAGGCGGAACCTCTTGACGCAAGCTTGAAAAGGTATGCCGGGGGATAGGCCCCAGACGCGTCG